>Ga0316608_1000757_pt1 | contig 14045 bp, 10 predicted proteins | sample MIS2016152B_MG_FD_207673 | JGI IMG/M metagenome (GOLD analysis project Ga0316608, IMG submission 207673) | Microbial mat bacterial communities from Middle Island sinkhole, Lake Huron, Michigan, United States - MIS.2016.152B | ecosystem: Environmental > Aquatic > Freshwater > Lake > Sediment...
TTTTATATCTATTCAAGCTATTTAAAAGCATATTCTGAGTGAAGGGTTTACTACAAAACGATTATCCGATACTGCAGGGATTACAGAAAGGGAGCTAAAACAATACTTGAAGACTAAAAGTATTCCGAGAGGGATAGTTTTGTTACGGATAGGGAAGGCATTAAATTTGGATTTTGAGGAAGTAACTACTGAAAAACATAAATAACTTTATTAGTGCTATTTAAAAGCTATTTATTTATATTTACAAGGCATAATTTGAAAAAGTTATGCTTTTTTTTGCAACTAAAATTATAAAAAACTATGAATTCAAGCAACAATTTAAGCGATAATCACGATTTACACCCTGAATTTATCTACTTATCAGAAAAATACGGTCAGTTAGATGATGAATGGTATTTGATAAGCAGAACGAGATTTACAGCTAAATCAGGGAAGGAACTTTCTAAGGTGGAGTTTAGCTTGGAGAATGGGAAGAAGAAAACTATGTTTTTTGAGGTTGGGGAATAAAATAATACTTATATTCCATAATTAAGATTAAGAAATAAGAGATAATAAATATGAAGAATTGGACTAAAATAATTGAACATAAACTACAAAAACAGAATAATAATATAGCAAAAATCAATCTTGATAAAGCGACTGTTTTTTATTCAGAAAAGGTTAAACAAAACAGAGCCTTGAAAGCATTAACAGGGGAGGAGGAAGTTGTAAGAGCTTTTTTAATTGACCGATTAGTAAATGAACTCGACTATAAACCTGAAAATATAGAAATTGAAAAAGAATACTCAGTGGTAGCAGGACATGGCAAATTAACACCAAGAATTGATGTTTTAGTGAAAGATGACAGTGGAAATCCTTTCTTTTTCATTGAAGCAAAAGCCCCTGATAAATTTGAGAAAGATAAAAGCGAAATTGAAGGTCAACTTTTTTCTTTGGCACAATCAGAAGAAAAAGACTTTAAAACAAAAGTAAAGTATTTGGTTTACTACACAACTGAACTTATTGGAGATACAATAGTTGATAAAGCTATAATTATTGACTTTGATAAATATCCAACATATGCAGAGTGGGAAGCAGAAGGATTTATCTCTATTGGTTCGGAACTTACAGCAGGATATGGAGAGCCAAAGAAGCAAACTTTAATTAAAGGCGATGAAAAATATGATTTAAGAACTAAAATAAATCGTGAAGAAATTGAAAGTTTAGGTAGAAACTTACACAATGTGCTTTGGGGTGGTGGTGGAACTAATGATAGTGAAATATTTTATTCGTTAGTAAACATTATTTTAGCTAAAATCCAAGATGAATATGAAAAAGAAGATGGTCAAGAATACGAATTCCAAATTTATCAATACGGACATAATATTGAAAGCCAAGAGAAAATATTCAATCGCGTAAATGGATTGTACAAAAGAGCCTTAAAAGAGCAATTAAATGTTTCGGAACAACAAAAAATAGATGCAGATAATGTTATAAATAGAATTAAATTCCCTCTTAATAAGTTAATTTATACAGTTCAATCATTAGAGCATTTTTCATTTTTAGAAGGAAGAAGTTCGTTAGATGGTACTGACATTTTGGGTGATTTTTTTGAAAGCATTACAAGAGATGGTTTCAAGCAAAACAAAGGACAATTTTTTACTCCGACTAATGTTGTGAATTTTTTATTATATGCTTTACAATTAGATAGTTTAGCAATCGACCGACTTAATAATGACAGAGAATTACCTCTTATAATTGACCCATCAGCAGGTAGTGGAACTTACATTGTTGAAGCAATGAAGATTATAACTAAAGAATTAAAATACAAACAAAAAGATAAAATTAAATCAAGCCGACAAATTAAACAAAAATTTGAAGATTTGTTTTTGCCTGATTATAACGAAAACAAGTGGGCAAAAGATTATTTGTATGCCTCCGAAATTAACCCTGATTTAGGTACAGCATCAAAAGTAAATATGATATTGCACGGAGATGGCTCTACCAATATTTTTATAAAAGATGGGTTGCTTCCTTTTCGCAATTATGTAAAAGAAACTTCGCCAAATTCTTTAGAAACAGCTTTTATTGATGCTTTATATAACGATAAGGAGGTAAACGGGAAGTTTGATGTTGTAGTTAGCAATCCTCCTTTTAGTGTTGATTTAGACACCCAAACTCAAAGAGAAGTAAAAAATGTTTTTGTTTTTGGCGACAAAAAAAATTCAGAAAATCTTTTTATTGAAAGATATTACCAACTGTTAAAAGAAGGTGGAAGATTAGCAGTTGTTTTGCCTGAAAGTGTTTTTGATACTACCGAAAACAAGTATATTCGTTTGTTTATCTTTAAATATTTCAATGTAAAAGCAGTTGTAAGTTTACCACAAATAACCTTTGAACCATTTACAAGCACCAAAACAAGTTTACTTTTTGCCCAAAAGAAAACCAAAAAGCAAGTAGAAGAATGGAATATAATTTGGGATAAATACGGCAAGGAATGGAGTTTACTTAAAACAAGAATAACTGATTATGTTAAGTATTTTGTAAACGAGGAAAAACTCAATAAAAAGTGGGCAAAAGATGTAGTTGAAGATATTGAAAAGAAGAATAACAAAAATATTTTATCAAATACAAAACGCTTTTTAAAAGATTATTTAACAGAAGAAGATAAAATACTTGCCCCAAAAGAACTATTAACTAAATATACTGATGAAATAGATAGCATTTCCAAATATGACAAAGACACAGAAGTTTTTGGGTTTTATAATGCTTGGTGGAGTTTTGGGGAAGTAGCCAAAGAGTTAGACTATGATATTTTTATGGCAGAAGCCGAAAATGTAGGGTATAAACGAACCAAAAGAGGCGAAAACCCTATGCCAAACGATTTGTACGATATTGAATATGCACCAACCAATATAGATACCAAAGCTATAATTAGCGGTTATGTTAAAGAACTTAAACGCCTAAGCGAACTAAAAACCGAGACACAAACTGAATTAAAAACTGCCAAAACAAAGTTTGCTGAAAAAGAAAATGAAACGCTGAAAAAGAAAATTGAAAAACTAACAGCAGAAATTGAAAATCAAACACAAAAGATTTCAACGGTACAGGCTGAAAAAACTTTAGTTGAAAACATTTTTAAAACCTATTACCAAGCCGACAAACTAAAAGAATTATATACAGAGCGCACCGACAAAGAACTTCTCAACCATTTTAAAAATGGTGTACTTACTCGCTACCAAAGCAAAGATATAGTACTGCGTAAAACCGAACTGTTAACCATATTAGACCATATTAGAAAGGAAGTAATATGGTAAATAAAGTTAGTTTTTCGGAAATAGCTACCCATAAAAATCTAATTGTTTCAGAAAGTTTTTTTAGATGGAATAAAAAACTTTATCAGAATAAATGGTTTTTAGGGGATAGAGTAATAGAGTATTTTGATATTCTTTCTGGTTTTGCATTTAAAAGTACGGATTATACAGAAGAAGGAATATCCGTAATGAGGATTGGAGATATATTGAAAGATGGCTCTTTCGACATTGACAATATGAATAAATTGCCTGATGATTTTTTCGATATTTATAGCAAATATTTAGTCTGTGAAAATGACATTGCTATCGCAATGACTGGCGCAACTATTGGCAAGACTGCACTAATTTCAAATATTTCAAATCCAATTCTTTTAAATCAACGAGTAGGTTTATTAAGATTAAAAAAGAATATTAAATTAAATACAAAGTTCCTTCAGTTAGTTTTATGTAACGAGTTATTTAAAATTCAAATTTTAATCAATTCGATGGGTAAATCTCAACCAAATATTAGCCCATTTGATATTCTTGATTTGAAAATTCCAAGAATTACAATAACTCTTCAAAATGAAATTATTTGTTTAATCGAACCGATAGAAACAGAAATATATAATTTAAAAATTTCAAAACAAAAATCATTAGATATAATCAATAAGGTTTTTGGAGAGGAATTAGGATTTGATTGGATAGAGTTTGAAAGACTTAAAAAGCTAAAAATATATTCCTCAAACCTTAATGAATTTGCAAACAATATTGATTGCAGAATGGGTTTGAAATTTCACAATTTAGCAGGTAAATATTTACACTCTTTTTTAACTTCAAAGACTACTAAAAGAGTAAAAGATTTTATTGCCGAGCCAATTGTATTAGGTAAAAGCGTTTCACCAAGCGACTATGACGAAGATGGTGAATACTTTTACATTGCAATGTCAAACATAAAAACTTATGCTTTTGACCCCGAAGACTGTAAAAAAGTTTCAGAAGATTATGCAAAGAGCAACATAAAGAAGACAGTACAAAAGGACGATATTTTATTGGCAAGGTCAGGCGAAGGAACAATCGGGAAAGTTGCACTTATTGAAGATGAAGACTTAAATGCAATTTTTGCGGACTTTACTCAGCGAATACGATTAACAAATTATAACACTTTATTTGCTTATTATTATTTTAGAAGTGACTTTTTTCAGTATTTAGTTTACACTCATAAAAAAGGCTTAGGTAATAATACAAATATTTTCCCAAGTCAAATACAAGAGTTCCCTATTCCTGATTGGGACGAAACCAAACAATCAGAAATAGTAGAAAAAATAAAAACACAAATAGACGCTCAAAATATAATAGACAAGCAAATTGAACAGAAACAAAAGCAGATAAACGAGATAATTAAAAATGCAATAACTAATCCCAAATAAACACTACCTGCTTACTCTAAAAAGGCAACAATTAACTTTGTTGCCTTTTTTATATCTATTCAAGCTATTTAAAAGCATATTCAGAGGTTTTTAATCTTCTTTTATTTGTGCATTTTCTGCTAATTTAACGAAATTAAACGATGGTAAAAAGCCCGAAGAAGTATCGACTGAATTCCCATTCTGCAATTCGTATTCGATAGTTCTTTGTTTATCAAACTGCACCCACTTTTCTAATCTACTTGCATCAAATTGAGAAAGTAGATTTGTGAAGTCTATCGATAGTTTATTATAGTCTAACATTACATTATTCTTGTTTAGAACTGAAAAGCTTGCCAAAATAAGAGCCAACCAATAAAATAACAACCACTATAGCCTGAAAACAGGTGTAATCGTTAAGCAAAATATCTTTTTTTATTATTTCTATTTTGAATTTTTCATTTAGGAAAAGGATTATATAAGATAATACCAAAGACAACTCTAACAAAAGGATAGTAATATCACGAACAACTATCTTGTATTTTTTCTTTTTTGATTCTTTGGCGATAGTTTTTTCTATATCTTCAATCAATTCTTTAATAATTGCATTGGCTTGTTCTACAATTTGCCCTTTTGCAATAAGTTGTTGAATGAATTCGTTGATTTTAGTTTCGTTAGGCAGTTTCCCCTTGTGATTATCAGAATAGCACTTTTTATATGCCTCAATACTTTCATCTTGTAGCTTTTTTACAATATATGGTCTAAGTTCTTTTACCTTGCTTACGAGTTCTTTTAATTCAGGGTTCATTAAGATAGCCCTAAATTCTTTTTCTCTTCTATTGATAAATCATCAATAGTATTCTTTGCTTTTTGCTTTATTCTTTCTTCAAAATGCTTTACCAGTACATCTTTATCAATAACATCATTATGACTTTTGTTATACTTATCTAAGTATTCAGTAAATTCTACATCGAGGTAAAGTTTTGAAAGTGAAATATCTGTTTCGCCAAAGTATTTTGAATCTTTTTTTGTACTATAATCTAAATTAGGCTCAGGTGATACATCTGAAATTACAAGTTGGCATATTCTCATGCCTGTAATAAGTTCTATTTTGAACTTTCCGATATTACTAATTACAATTGGCAGTTTCCCACGATAACCTGGATTTATATATGAGGATAACCCAACATTAATACCCAACTTAATAAGGCTATTTCTGTTGAAAATATTTCCTGTAAAATTCTTTGATAGCTGAATTGTTTCTTTTATTTGCCCTATAACACAGTCGCCTGGATTCAAAATATATTTTTCAACTTCCTGCTCAGTATAATATGTTTCAATGTTCTTATCAAACACATTTATGCTTTTTTCTTGTGCTTGTTCGTTAGGAATCATCAACTTTGAATCTAATGTAAGGTCAATAGAGGATGGTTGTATATGGTCATATACAAAAGGCTCAATAATAATAACTTTATCATATATGTTTTCTAATATACGAACATCTGATAATACTGACATAATTATACTTCTTGTTTTTATAATAATTGGTTTGATTCTAATTTTAAAGATAATGATTAAAATCAAACAAAACAAAAAAAACTTACTTTAGTAAACAAGTCTTTTTTTTTGTGCAAAAAACGACACAATAAACTCCAAACATAAACCTTACATTAGCATAAAATAAAAAGAAAATATTATGCTAAGAGTAATCAAACAAGACATACCTTTACTACAAAAAATCTACAATCAAACTATTAAGTATTATCAGGGCAGACTATGTTCCTGCATAGGAGCGAATAACGGCATTCCTGATCCTAAATGTGGTTGCACTTTAGGGTTTTGGTATTCCGAGCCTGAAATCATTCAGGGGATTAGGACTAATGCCGATTTTAAGTATTTGAAATTACCACACGGAAGAGTTTTTGAAGGTGGTAGTCAGTTTACTATTCCTAAAAGTGTAAGGGTTGGTAAGGTTGAGAAATACCAAAGGGCTTATGACACTATTGCACACGGTGATATTCTTGTTTTGGATAACAAAGTGCGAAGAGATACGGATATTCTTTGCATAGGAGTAAGAGATAAGCTACTTGCTTTTGATGTTCAGGAGATAATATCAGTATCGGAAAGAAGCAGAATCTTTGTTGAAGGTCAGGATTATGAGCTTAACGGAGTAGAAATTAAGTGGATTGGTAACAGACCACAGGAATATTATTCAGTTGAATTTATCTGTAAACAGCAATTCAAAGTTTGGGATAATGTGCCGAAGGATAGGGGAACAGATACAGAGAATTTGCCAAGATTGGTTGTTTGTGTATTAAGGAAATACAATTCAGACGAACCAACACCACTTGATAGCCCACAATTAAGTCAGGAGCTATACTAATATGAGATTAGATGCTCAAATGATGAAAGCTATTATCACATCGGGGACAAAAGACCAATCGACTATGTTTGGAGTTGCCCCAGTAATAGAAAGGGAAGCTAAAATTGGTGATACCAAAGTAGGGAAAAACGGGGATACTCTTGTTGCGGTAGCGAACCCAAATAAAAACGGCATTATGTGGGTAAAACAGGGCAAGCAACAGAATTATGCAGGGAAAAATCCTAAATGGAATATTGACAAAGTTAAAAATATGTTTGGAAATAACACCCAACAAATGAATATGTTTGCGAAAGGATTTAAGCCTTTTGATGCAAGCAAGCACCCCCACGACCCTAAAAGCGGTCAGTTTACTTCTACACACCCAATGGAAAGCATAATAACAGGCAAGCCGATAGAGAAAGGGAAGCATTATTTAGAGCAGTTGTATGAAGAATTCAAGAAACATATTGTTGGCGAATATAAAACGCCTATTCCTGATTTAACAATCAAGGTTACAGCAAATGATTTTATGAAGTTTGCAGGGATAAAGATAGGTGTAAGTAAACATAGATTTGATGAGATTGTAAGTAAAAAAGACTTCAATTGGAGCGACTTAAAAAATTATGATAAAGAAAGATTAAGAGTTCTGAAATATATAAAAAATCTTTTATTGCATCCTGATAATATATGGGAGTTCAAAGGTAATCCACATGGGAAAATAGATAATGGAGATTATATTTTTGAAAGCAAATACAATCACAATCTTAAAAAGATTATTATTTCATTAGATGGAAAGATTAAAACTGGTGGGTTATTTTTTGAAAATTATGTTAACGATAACAAAGGGAAATTGATTTATAGTAAAAAAATAGGGTTAATGAAAAAATCCATTAACCCTGATAATCAATCCCGTTGTATGGCACAGCCTTTGGTGGGAACGACCACGACCCAATCAATTTGCCACCCAAAGTGGAAGGAGGAAGGGAACTCCAAAAAGAAAATTTCTTCTGAAAGAAATATGCAAAAAAATAACTCATCAAGCAACAATATTTTCAAAAGTGCAGGGAAAACCTACACAATTTTTGGCAAATCAATAAAATTAACAAAGAACAAAATAAGGGTACAACTATAATGGGAAAGATGTGGGAATTACTAAAGAGCCAATTTAATATGTTTGGCGGTGTTGATATTAAAGTTCCGAGAGCGGATTTAAGAAAACCGAATAAAAATCAGCACAATCTATTCAAGGAAAGTGAAGGGGCTACTAAGGATTTTTCCGAAGGGGACAAAAGAGAACTAAGGCGAACCACAGGGGGCAAGCTCAGGTGGGTTAATGCCGATAAGGTGGAGAACAAAGAACAGCTTAATATGTTCAATGATGGCAATACAAACAGGATTGCAGAGAAACCACAGCCAAAATTAGATGATGCGGTGAAGAAACTTGAAGCTACAAAGAAGCCTAACTTTACGGCATTCGGTCAGCAGTTGAATATGTTTGCTCCGAAAGAAGAGCCGAAGGGAGAAGTAAAGAATAAGGAAGTTGAAGAGCCAAAGCAAGAAGGAGTTTTTGTCTTGGACTATGTTAATATGGGAGCAGATGTAAAAATTGTATCAGATATATTCAAAGAGAAAGCAAAAGACTTTACAAGTGCAGAAGACTTTGAAAATTATGTGCAAAATTATGACGGAATTTGGGATGAAATCAACAAAAAATTCAAGAAAGATGTAGGGCATATCGACCAAAATTATTTGGATGAAATTGCAGAAAAATCGTCAATTGAACTTAATAAAGAAGTTGGGAGCAAAAAAAAGAATGCGAGTTTTGATTATGAAAAATTTATAGAGAAGTATGGAAAGAAGGTAAAAGCCGAAGAACAAAAAAAAGAATACAAGACAAAAAAAGAGCAAATTGACAGGGCGACCGAATTAGGTAAAAAAGCCTTTCAGGAAGATAAACGAAGATTTGCAGGTGGGGATAGTGAGATTCTTGGAATGGTTGGGGACAGGCAAATTGGCGAACATCCAAAAGGTGAGGCGAGTTCAGCTGATATATTTGAAGCGTGGACTGATGGTTGGGATAAGGCTTGGGCAGTTAAAAATGAGAAAGCAGTTAAAGACGAAGAGCCAACAGATTATGAAAAATACAAATTTGGTTCACTTGAAATGGATAAAAGGTATTTAGCAAAAGCAAAAAAAGAAGTAGAACAAAAAGAGGAATGGCTAAAAAATAATTCGGGTGAAAGAGGGGAAAATACAAAAAAAGCAGAAGTTGAGAACCTAAAAAAACTAATAGAAAAATTAAAAAAGACAACAGGGGAAAACGAAGAAGAAACACCTGATTTGCAAACGAACAGCAAAGAGAAAAACCCTATTGTAGAGCCAAAGAACGAAGAAAGCAAGGCAGACTTGCAAACGGAGAGTAAAGAGGAAGTTAGCGAAAAGCGAACACCCGAACAAATGGAATATGACAAAATAAATGAAGTATTAGGAAAACGACAAATTTGGATTCCTGATATGAAAATAAGCAGAGCATCTAAGTTATTACAAAAAGATACCTTAAATGAAGATGATATAGAATACTTAAAGGATTTTCAATATTTCTTACTTACAGATAAACAGTCCGCAGCAGAAAAGGGAATTTACACTGAGTTAAAAGTATCACAAAAAGGCAGAGCCTATGTACTTAAAGATAAATTCTTGCTAACAAATATCGAGAACAAACTCAAAGAAGCAGAGAATAATAAGAATTCAAACAAAGACTTAAACGATAAACAACACCAAACAGGCGAAACAAAGACCGAGAACGGACATACATACAGGTTAAACGAGAATCACAAGTGGGAAAGAGTTGACAAAGAGCAAACAGAGAGTAAAGACGGAGTAAACGCAGAATATAAGTATTTATTAACACAAAGACCACCAAGCATAGGCACGCACCCCATCGGGCAAACTAACATTAAGCCAATAGAATTGCCAAATGGAAGAAAAGGTTATGAGTTAACATATAATCGTGAATTAACATCAGACGAAGTTAAGGACTACGAATTACAAGAAACTTTGAATCCAAATGAATATAAGGATAAAACATATACTTATTTTGGTCAGGATTGGACTGTAGCGGATGCGACAAACAGAGATATAACACTTGAAACCACTAATGATAACGGGAAGGCTTACAAGCAATCATTCACAGCGAATCAGTTCAAAGAAAAACTAAAAGATGGCACGATAAAAGAGGGAGCAACAGAGAGTAACGAGGGAAAAAATACGGAAAAAGTAGAGAGTAAACAGAGTAATTCAAAAGAAACAGCTCAGGATATACTGAAAGAATGGGCGAAAGGCAGTCCATCAGAGTTTGCAGAGAAGTTGTTAAATAGCCCACAAACCCACCCTGAAATGTCAAAAGAGATATTAGAAGTAGCGGACTTAATGGGAGCAAAAACACCTGAACAAATGAAAGAGGCAGTTGCTTTAACCTATAAGAAGTTTAAGGCAGAGAAACAAAAACAGCCCAAAGATAACCTTGAACAAACAAGCGGAACAACTTCAAAAGGAACACTTAGCGAGCAGGTAGAAAATATCCTAAATAAGAAACAGGATAATAAAGCGTTTAAGGATTTTAACGAAAGAGTTGGTGGAAGTAAGAAAGAAATGGCTACAATCCGTAAACTTTCAGCAAGCGAACTATTGAAACAAGATTCAGTTACACAATATCAGACAATAACCAAAGAGAAGGTGTTGAATGAATTTGACCCAATAGCACACAAGGAAGCGGGAGAGGTTGCAGGACTTGTATTTATGAAACTAAAACTTAGGCAAGCATTAGCTCCGAAGCCTGAAAATGATGACGAAGCAAGAAAATTGTATGTTAATGCTATGCCTACTATTATGCAAGAGATTGAAGATGCAAAGAGTGTAGATAAAATAAAAACTATTAGAGATAAGTATTTTGAAAGAATGAGTTATTTTCAAGGTCGTAAATATATAAGTGGGTATTTTTTCAAGTTAACAGATGAAGAAAAAAAAGCAGATACAAATCTTGTACACGGAATGATGATGGAAAAAGTCTTTGGTTCAAGATTTGAAAATTTACTATTTGCAAAAACCGACACAGCACGACAAACATGGGCGGGTTCAAGATTGCTTAATAAATTTGATACCGAAGACCAATTAAATGCACATTTGGCATCGGAAACGGTAAAAGCAAGACAACTGGTAAGTACAAAAGAAAGGTTTGACAAAATGGGTTCTGATGAGCTTATAAATAATTTTGGTCTAATGGCAAAATTAGAGCTTGGTGGGAAAGAATATGAGAAGTCATTCAAAGAAGCCGAAGTATATTACTACGAGAAAAGTAAAAAGAAAGATATACATAAATTTGCAGATGCAAGAGAAAAGGCAATTGCCGAAGTAGATAAAAACCTAAAAGAAACAAACCCTACGGCATATTATCAATTAGCAAGTAGAATTAAAGAATCTCACTTAAAATTATTTGCACCTAAATCTTTTGAAGAATTTCAAAGAAATAATCCTGCAAAAGAAAACGATTGGAGTTTCTTAAAGACAGAAAAAGGAGCAACAGCGGAAGGTGAAGAAACAAAAGAAAAGGTAGTTAAAACAGACCTAAGAATGCACGATAACCCGACTTTAACCCATATTAAGAGGGTTAACGGCAGAGTTGTAACTAACGAAGATGTTAATCTTGAACATTTAGCAGACAAGTTTGGGTATAAATCAATTCAGTTAGGTCATTATGTTAAAGATAACGAAGCTAAAGGGCATATAAAACACTACATTGGTGGAATGAAAGACCTTGAAGATGCACTTGGAATTGATGTTAAGAAGTTGAATGAAATAGGTGGATTAAGCCTTGCATTCGGGGCGAGAGGTTCAGGGAAAGCATCGGCACACTACGAACCTATGAGAAAGATTATCAACCTTACCAAGACAAATGGCGATGGCTCGGTATCTCACGAATGGGGACATTACTTAGACCATTTAATCGGTGGTGGAGTTGAAGGTATTGAAAAAGAAGGTGGATTTGCTACAAAAGAAGGAAAGCCAAAGGATGTGTTGTTAGGGATTGCAGTTAAGAATGTAATGAGTATTATAGAAAATCAGGGTGGAAGTCAGGTTGAAAAGACTTTTATCCCTCCAAAAGAAACCCCTAAAAGAGTATTTAGCACATTAGAATATATTGCAACACCTTCAAAAAATGGCAAAGTGAAGGAATATTATATCGGTGGAGTAAACGACCGTACCGCAACAAAGCTTGATACACCCGAAAAGGTATTAGAATCAGCTTTAAGCTACATTGATAATAGGATAGCTGATAAGGATAAATCGATGGCATATAGACAGCTTGCTTATCACTTAGGCAAGCCTATTACGGCAATTGTAAAATATAAAAATACAAGGTTCTATCAGGAAGCAGAAGAAAATGGTGCTTACTGGGTAAAACCACAAGAGTTATTCGCAAGAGCATTTGAAAGCTATGTGCAGGATAAACTTCACGATAAAGGTATGGGTAATAATTATCTTGTAGCAGGCAACAACGCACAAGCGGAAGGGAAAAAAGCTCCTACAAGCTCACTTTACAGGACTTACCCACAAGATTCTGAAAGAACGAATATCAACAAAGCTTTTGATATTTTGATTGACAGACTTAAAACCGTTTATGATGTTGCGAAAAAAGACGACAACCAAAAGAGAGTAACGGAAGAAATTAAACTTGAAAAATCGTTTACAGCTTTTGGTCAAGTGTTGAATTTCCGCAATCATAAAAGCAGTTTGAATAAGAGAGTTCTATTTAAGAAATCAAATATGTTTGCAGGCTAAAATGAATTATCAAATTATTTATGATTTAGATTTATCGGAACTTAAAGAGTTTACAGAGCAAGTAATGATTAAGTTGAATAAAGATATACTCCCCGAAGCAATTAAAGGGGCGGGGAGTTATTTTTCTAAAGAATGGCAAACCACTGCGGCGAGTAAGTTTAAACATACAGACAGTAGCTATGTGCAGGGGATTAAAGAGGGTATAATGTACCCTTTTAATTCCGACCCTTTAAGATTTAAGATAATCCATACTGCAAAATACGCTTATTACCTTGAATATGGGTTTGATTCGTTTGATATGAAAAAAGCACTTGCAACGAGTAGCAAAGTGAGAATTTCTAAGGAAGGGAATAGATATTTAATAATTCCATTTGAACACGGAACGCCTGGCACTACGACTAAAAGAGCAATGCCAAAAGATGTGTATAGTAAAGCTACGATATTAAGGGGAACAGCTACAGGAAATGACAGAAATTCATATCAGGAAGATACCACTACAAAAGGTGCAAAAAATTTAAGACAAAGCATCCGACTTGAAAAGAGAATGGAAGGAGTTCAGCAAGGTGCTAAAAGTTATCTTGAATCGCTTATTATGATTGATAACAACCCAAAGAAAGTTGAAAGATATAATTACAAGTGGGGTGATAAACTTGCAGATTCTAACGAGGGGATTTTAAGAACAGCACCTAAAACTTACATTATTAGTGAGAACGGCAAGCAGAAGACCGTAACAGCTCCCGCACACAAAACAAGCCCTTATAGTGGTATGGTTAGAATGAGTAATAATGTTCAAAGTCCAAGAGTAAGTAAATTTAGCACAGGCGGAGCATCGGAAGCTAATTATTCTACTTATATGACTTTTAGAGTAATGAGCGAGAAATCTCAAGGTTGGATAAGACCCGCACAAAAACCTATGAATATATTAAAGGAAACGGTTGAACGATGCCAGCCAATAGTTGAACAAATGCTTATGGATGCAGTTAGGATAGGATTGGAAGAGATTAGAGGGTAAGGGAACTCTCTTTACTCTCTTAAAATGCTTACAATATAACCAAAAAATTAACAATTCAACAATGGAATACTATCAAGTTATTATAATTTATAAGTTATTAGTTGATATTTATTACAATTTATAGTAAATTTATTGTTATGTTAAACAATTATATT
>Ga0316608_1000758_pt1 | contig 14033 bp, 14 predicted proteins | sample MIS2016152B_MG_FD_207673 | JGI IMG/M metagenome (GOLD analysis project Ga0316608, IMG submission 207673) | Microbial mat bacterial communities from Middle Island sinkhole, Lake Huron, Michigan, United States - MIS.2016.152B | ecosystem: Environmental > Aquatic > Freshwater > Lake > Sediment...
AGACGTGAAGCGATTGGTTGACCGCATGCACCAAGCCACACAGAAAAAAAGTGTGATAACCAAAATGGAAGGCGAAGAAATGTACACCCGGTATTACGATAATCTTTTGGAGCAAAACTCGAAATACATGGAAGAAGTGAAAATAGCTAAGGAAGAAATACAGAAAAAAAAGGAAGAAATACAGAAAAAAGATGAGCAACTCGAGACAGAACGCAAAAATGCGGAGACTGAACGTGCAAAAATGATTCAAACTATAAATAATATGAAAGCTAAAGGAATGGATGACCAAACAATAAGCGAGATTACAGGAATGAGTATTAGCGAAATTAAAAAAATCTAATTTTTTCCTATTTTTTCTTACGTTTTACATTTCGTTTATCTACTTTCGCTCGGCAAGATGGACAATCAAACAAAAATCAATTTAATTTATCTCTTTTATGGTAACGACACCCAAAATAACTCAAGCGTTAGAACAAAAATTCAGTAAACTCTGCGATGACGATTTGGAGCAAGTTTAACGTTTTATGGACTTTTTGATATACAATAAGCAATTTTCATCAAAACTGACAGAAAAACTTCCACCACAAAATATCTATAACGAGCCACAAAAGCGTCAGTTAGGAGTTTTTCCAAAAGGTACATTTTCTATGAGTGAAGATTTTAATGAACTGCTGGATTGTTTCAAAGAATATTCTCGTTAATTTTCCTTTGTACCCGGTGGATAGGTTGGTGCTTTCAAAACCAATACTAGGGCTTAGATCTGCGCATTTTTGCAAGCAACTCAATATTCGTATATTACAAATTTATTGTTTTTTAATGCGATAGAACAATTAAATTATAAAGATTTTGAAAACTCTAAATTATTTTTTAGGATTCTTATTGGTTGTAGGTTTGTTAGCGTTCATAGAACAGACACCACACGACCATTTGTAAATTTAATTTAATAAAAAATGATATGAAAACAATTAGGAAAAAAATTGATTTAATGAAAGTTATGATACTTTTAGTCCTTGTCTTTAATGCAACAATTATGAATGTTGCTATTGGTCAGGATAAGAAAATTTTAATATATGATGCGTATCATGGACAGAATCCTAAAAATGGTGAAACATTTAATAGTTTGCTTCCGAGTAATTCAGGTTCACTAATTGAGCTTAATACAAAGGAGATAAGCGACACTATCCTAAAAGACAAAGATGGTTTAATTCTCTTTTCTCCGACAAAGACTTTTTCGGATAATGAAAAACAAGTAATAGTGAAATACCTTCAATCGGGTGGTTCTTTATTTCTTATTTTTGATGAAGAAAGAAGAACTTCTTTAAATTTAGTGGGAGTTAATAATATTATTATTCCTTTTGGTATTGAATTAACAGAAGATGCACTGTTCGTCATAATTGTGGAGCAATTGCTGATAGTAGTGATATTTGTTCAGGAAAACGTGAACTGCCTTATAGTGGAGGCCGCTCTATAAAAGGCGATAATATAGTTAGTAGAGTAAATGATAATGGAGATTATATTCATTGTGCTTATTTAAAGCTACCTACAGGAGGAAAAATAATTGTTATGAGTGATGGTATGGCAGGATTGCTAATGGGAGGTGCTGATGGAGTGAGATTTAGTGGAACTGTCCCTTCTGATTCTAAATACTGGGGAAAAGACAGTCGAGTTTTTATGATGGAGATTTTAGCATTTTTAATACAAGAATGAGTATTAATGTTGTGAAACAGAATATCAGCGTACACTAACACACGCTATATCCATATTTTTTATTAAATTTTGCTATTTTCAGGCGTTACCTTTGATGTGAGTGAACCAGATAACTTAACAGGCGAATGTGATTTTATTATCAGCTTAAAAGGTGATACCTATTTTGTTGAAAGTCCCGTAATCATAATTGTTGAGGCAAAAGACGATGACATTCCGTTGGGAATACCGCAATGTATAGCACTGATGATTGCAGCACGGCAATTCAATGAAAATGAAGTTAAAACAGTTGATACAATTTACGGTTGTGTAACAACAGGTACTGAGTGGCAATTTCTAAAACTTATCGACAACGAAGTATTGATAAATATCGAAGTTTTATTTATTAAAGAATTAAGTACTTTGTTGGGTGTTTGGCAAAATATCGTAAATCACTATAAACAAAGTGCATAATCCATCATGTTTAGCATTTTTTAGGGCAGGGGAGTATGGGTGCCAAAGTCGACAACACCAGAGGCATCGAAGGTGGCTACGCAGCCAATACCGAGGCTCTCAAGGGGAAACTGAAAATTGAAGAGCAGATAGATATTTCTTTTATTTTTTGTTTATCACGGGGTATAGAACTTCTGACCATACTTTGTAACCCTCACTATTTAAGTGTATGCTGTCGCTAACAAACATTTCGGGTTTAGGCTTACCGTTTTTATCGAGAATTACTTTACTTACATCGACATACATTGAATTGCTGTGATTTTTAATTAATTTTTTCAACAGTTCATTTGTTTCCAAAAACTGTTTTTTCAGATGCTTTCTTGCTACGGCCATGGTATTACTCAAAATAATTACTTTTGTAGCAGGGAGTTTTTCTTCTACCTTCTTAATAAACAATTCTGTATTATTAGCTACATTTTGAGGTAATTCGCCCGAAGCCAAGTCATTTGTTCCTGCGTAGTAAACAATCAATTTGGGATTGTAAGGTTTAACGATGCGATCGAAAAAATACAAAACATCGGATGTCTTTGATCCTCCGAAACCCCTATTTATTATTGGTGTTCCTTTAAAATCATCTTGTAAGCTTTTCCATAAACGAATGCTGGAGCTACCTATAAATAAGACCTGACCCGGTGCAGGAAAATGTTTACTGTCTTGTTTCTCAAATTCCCTTATTTCTGGTTCGAAACTGTTTGGTTTCTTCGTTTTTACATATAGAACTGGCATATCAAGCCATTCTACCGTGGTGATTAGTTGGTTATTTGCAAAAACATGCAGAGCTTGATTGTCTTTATATTTCGATTTTTTAAAGATAAAATCGGAACGATATACTTCGCCTTTCCTTTTAAAATCTGATGTTGTGATTATATTTTTATCACAGACCAAGGTCAATTGATTCATAGAGGGTTTTTTATCTGTTACTACAACGATATGAAACCATGTCGTATCTTCGAGCCACGCTCTGGTCTGGAAGCTTTGAATTTGATTATCACCAATAAGTTTAAGATTGTATAAAGCATCATGATTGTTGTAGGTATTGTCATTGTAGTGCCAACTATATTTGGTCACCGTTTTATCATCATCTGCATCATTAATATAAAAGTTTACAGCGATAGAATCACCCAAAAGTGGCTTCAAATTTAAAGCAGAGAAGGGTATCCTGATTTCGGCGCAATACCCTTCCGCTATTTGTTTGCTAAATATTTTAAGTTCTTTGCAATCATTTGTAGATAAACCGCTTCGATAATCCTGCTTGCTTACCTGCGCTTCCGATAATTCATTTGAAATGGAAGGTGCGATTAGGTATTGAATCATTTCATTGGTTCCAAGGTTTGAAGAAATAAAAATTTCTATTCCATCGTTTTTCCAGATCGGTGCATTTTTGCTCTGGAAAAGCTTATCATCTTTTACATCGAAGAAGAAATAGAGGTATTCTTTATCCCAGCTCATCATGGTTTTGGAAGAAAAGCTTTTATTGGAAATATTTCCATAAGCATCGGCCATAATTGGGATTTGAAGCCCATTGTTTTTCCAATCCTCAGCATTTCCATCTACCTGTATGTCTTTGGCCATAGGCAGATCATAGATTTGAGGTTTCTCTTTGCATGATGAAATACTTACGATTGCTATTAGAAAAATTAAAATTCTCTTCATTGTTTATTTTCTCCTATATGTTTTATTGTCAATGCATGATGGATCATGTTGATTGCTATTTGGTTTTGCTTGTTTATAATTGTATAGGCATTCTCTATTTTTTTAGGGGCAATGCTTGCATCGTTCATGATTTGTTTCAATCTATCATAGATTTGATCACCCGTTGTTTCATCAATTTCGAAGACCCAATCTTCCAAACCAATGTCATAATACATCTGGCCTTTTATGGTGTCTTCTTTTTGGCGAATATAAAAAGCCGGCGTATTGTTTGCATAAGAAATAATCGGAGAATGGCACTCCATACTGATCACAGCAAATGCATTTTTATAGGTTGAAGCTGCTTCATCTGTGATCCAATAATCCCGTTTGAATACATTCGATTTAACATCTTCGGGTAATGGATTAATAATGAGTTCGTCCATGATTTCTGTTTGATATTGCATTTCGGGACAAACCAATACTTTTTTCCCAGTTTCGCGTACCCACTTTATCATTACTGTTCGCAATTTTTCATGATCTATTTCTTTGTATTGATCATTGAGAGCATTGACTTCATTGATTTTTTCTTCGCTCCATTTGATGTAGGAATGAATTTTATAATAAGGCGTTATCCTTAATCGAGGAACGATGCAAATATATTCTTTTTTTTTCAATCCTGTTTTGCTCAGAAAAGTTTCTGCCTTATATTCATTTTTGAGTTTCAGGTTGAATGTTGCATCGGGGAAAAAACATGAGGCTTCATTACTTTTTTTATATTGGCGTATGATTTCTAAAGATTTAGTTTCGCGAGTCATGAAAAAAGCAGCACGATCGATTATATTGGCCAGATCGGGATAGATCTTTTGTTCTGTAACACCGCAAACGCCAAAGGGTTTTTTTGTGTGCTTCATCCATGTTTTTAATTTTTCTATTTCCAAAACGTGGGGGCCAGATCCATGAATTAAAATATCGCACTGATCAAATACAGTTTTCAATTCCTGTGTAATGGAATAATCGGTTTTATTATAATTTTCCTTAATAATTTTCAATTTGGGAAAATTGCTCACGAGCATATTTTCTACTCCATTGTCTTCGATATCTTTGGGCCATAAATAATATTCTGCATCAGGAAAGAATTCATCAATGAAAGCCAGTAAACCGGGGGTATGTGCTATATCTCCGATATTCACGGTTTGCCAACCACTTATGATTAAAAAAGTTACTTTCTTCTTATTGTTTGTGCAACTATAACTCCCAACCAATGCGGATGTTACTGCGAATGCAAAAAGTTTTTTACTGAAATCTCTTCTGTTCATTTTTGAGTAAGAATTAATATTTGAATCTTAGGGAATATAAATGAATAACATAATTTCATACCAATATGATTCATTGATAAATATTTGCCATTACCTGAAATATATTGCACAAGGTGTTTTCAAAGTTAATGAATAATTTTTATCTATATTTGTGTTAAAATATTTAAAACTACCATATTTATATCGCTTTCAACCCAAATGCATATTTTTGGTAATCAATAATTTTCTTGCCGCTAATTTCATTTATCCAAGCAATTTCCTTATAACTAATTTCTTTAATTTCGTCAGTGGACATATTTTTAAAAGTTTCAGCAACTTTATTTATACTATCTAATTCAATTTCAGTAAATAAACTTTCATCAAATACTTTCTTTGCAACAAATCGATCGCTACCTTCACCATTATTAAAAGAAACATATTCAGTTTGTATAAATCCTTCATTTTCTATTAATTGAAACAATATACCGTAGTTATTTGGAACTGGTCCCATGGGTATTGCAGCGTATTGAAAACCACTAATGGAATATCCGGTTTTTTTGTAATTCAAAAAGTCAGCATAAAACAAGAGTTTATTTAATTTTACCATAAATGGTTTAACGTTTTCCGCAAAATATATTACCAAATTAGCCAGTTTTTCAATATTCGGAAATACAAACCCATGAAACCTTGTTGGAATTTTTACATTTTCAAGTAAATTGCTTTTTAGTGTAAATTTTGAATTGTCTTGAATTAGAAAATCTAGGTTTTTCAAAATCTTTTCATATTCATTTGTACTCAACATTTCCCTTTTTTCTTCAAGCAATTCTTTGAAATTGTGTGGTTCCGTTATCAAATTGAGTAAAGCAGTATTACTTTCATTTGGAATTTCGCCTCTCTCATATTTCCCATAAGTATTGGTTCCAAAACCTAATATTTCAGACATTTTTGCAGCTGATACATCGTATTTTTCTCTGAGTTTTTTTATTTGTTCGGGAAATAAAATTTTATGTTTTTCGCGATATTGGTTATATACTTGTACTATATTAATCTGTTCAATTTCACTTGTTACATATACCTCATTGCATTTCTCACATTTATAAAAGTGGTCAATTATCATAAAACTGTCTTTTCTAAAAGATTGTTCTTTACTTTCTTTAAAAAGACTTACTTCTTCATTATCACAAAATGCACATTCCATAATTCTTTTATTTATATGGGTAAACAATTGGATATTCCGCTATATGAAACGAGATACAAATAACCGGTTTATTTTTCATTCCCATTGTTATTTTAATATACACATCTTTGCTGTTTACATCAGTTCCATATTCCCAAAGGCTGCCAGCGGCATTATTTTCATAATTTTCTGTTGGTCCTTTGAAATAGTTTTTTACCTTTAGTTGTTTTATATATTCAACTCTGTCTATGGGCGTTATCCCTAAATCCAGTAAAGCCTGCCTGTTTTTTCCTCTGTCATCTTTGAAAACAATTGAGAAAACACCCATTTTAACTTTAAAATCTTTGAGAAAAACTTCTACCTCATCATTTGTTGCCATTCAATAGATTAAAACTATAAAGTTTTATTATTATCAATAATATTGCAAATATACAACCTTAAGGTGGTTTATACAAATATTTTTTTTACTATTTCATTTACTTTTGTCAATTCATTGAAGCATAGACCGATTTTCGAATTAGAATTCAATTGATATTGTTAAAAATTTGGAGCGAAGATAGAAATAACACGGTTTTCCGAGTATAATTTGAAAAATCCGTGTTTCATTTCTTTTTCTTATTATAAGGAGTAAAATCAAAAGAATCTATCGTTTTTAGGAAAGTGCTATCAGATTTTATTTTATCAGAAGCACCTTTCCTTTACGATGAAGAAAAATGAATATACAAAATAATTTTCTCAATCTTAGGGAATATAAATGAATACCATTCCATCTGCGGTTGTGAAACCATCGGCGTTTTGATTTGTGATTTCAACAAATCCATTTTTCCCTTTCTGAAAAGTATATTCGCCGATTTTTATCCATTCATTTTTTATATAACCCATAGGTGGAAGATTGTCTAAGGAAACCTTTTCCAATCCTTTCTCGTGTTGAATGTTGAAGTTTAATTTTTTAGACTTACCTTCTACATCTGTCGCAAACCAGTACAATGCATATTTACCTGTTTTTTTAATTTCAGGCTGGAATCGCACATATTTGGGCTTGTCTTTGGTTAAATCTATTAAATAGCTTTTGCCGTAGGATTGCTCAAAATATTCCTTTTCGATCCATTCTCCTGATTTTTGAACACAAGGATCGCTGTCGTCTAAATTGATAGAATAATTTGTTTTTTGCGCCAGAGGTTCTTGAATGAGTCTGCTTTTTAAAATATTGACATCTATATTTTGTACAGAACGTTTCGAATCTATTGCTTGCACTGCAGCATAGCCCGCTACCTGCGATAAGACCATAAACACCGGCTCCATTCTGATAGAACCATACGCAGCATGACTTGCAGACAAACAAACGGGAACCAAAAGGTTTGTGCATTCTTTTTGCTTTGGAATCAGACTTCGGTATGAAATAGGATAGGGGGGGAATTCACCCCTTTGCATGTTTCCTTCATTTTTCACCTGACCATTCAAAACTATTCTTTGGCAATTGTGCGAATCCATTGTGTAGGCAGCTAATCCGATGCCATCTTCTACTGAGATTTTTCCCAGACAGTTATGTTCTGTCATTACGTATTCACCAATCATTCTGCGAGATTCACGAATGTATAATTGATGTGAAAAATTTCCGTTATCTAAATATTCGTCTTTTGGGTAACCGTAATTATTCATTCCAGCTCTGATGTGTGCCGGAACTCTTGAATCATTGGCCAAAAAGTATAAAAATCCTTTGGTATAATCTTCATGCATTTTGATAATTTTTATTCTCGTCGCATAATCAGCCTCCGCATAATTCCAGTTCATTCCAATAAAATCGGTTGAAAAACCACCATTATTGTTCATATCAGTCTTGGAATTAGGCATATTGTGAATTATCAAAGTATTATGGATACTTTGATATGGTTGGATTTCATTTATTCTCAGCCAAAGCTCGTAGTTTGTAGAATCGTAATTTTCAGGTTTATAAATTTTAATTTGATTTGTCGGATCAAAAGAAAGACAAAGTCTGAAATTATATGCCTGGATTTTTTTATCACCTGAATTAATGGAAGCCATTTTTTCGTCGCTGATTCCATAAAGCAATCCACTATGCTTATATCCTTTAATACGGTAAGGATCGACTCCGTCTGGAAACTGATGATTTTTTGGCATAAAAAATACACCATTATATTCTTCATTATAAACCGATTTATCTTCTCTTCCGAAGGTATAGCCAACACCGGACTTTGCCATTAAGTCACCCTCATAGCTGCAATCTATAAATACTTTTGCCGAAATGATGGTATTGGTAATTTTGTCGGGCTTCAGCGAATTTTCACATTCAATGGAAACAATTTTTGCGTTTTCAACTTTTGCACCCAGTATTCTGGTATTGAAAATGACTTGGACATTGGCTTCTTTAATGTAATCATTGAAAACTTTTTCTGCTACCTTAGGTTCAAACAACCAGGATTCAAGCTGATTGTATTCTTTTCCCAACCTTCTGTAGAAATCCCGCGACAAGCCTGTTACTGCGTATTTGTTCCCAATATCTGTTGCACCCAATCCGCCAGTGGTTAGTCCGCCCAGGTGCTTGCCTGGTTCAATGAGCAGAACACTTTTACCCGACATTTTAGCTGAATATGCCGCAATCACGCCAGCCGAAGTTCCTCCATATATGCAAATATCGGTTTGAATCATGTTTTGTGAAAAACAAGGGTAAACCATAATAAAGGTGAGAAATAGAAATAGTTTCGTTTTCATAAAATTGAATTTTTTTAAATACAGAACAAAATACAAAGATTTTCTTTCACAACATAGATTGGATTTGCATTCAAACCCGATTGTATTCGAATGCGAAATTAAATGAAAGAAAAATGGAATGGTTTTAGTATTGTTCCAAAGTTTTTCATTCCATTTCCAATTTGGGTTTGTGTTTTTTTGAAAATGAATTGTCAAATTTAAGTAAAATTCTCTACTGACCAAGAAAATATTCTTTAATACATCAATAACATTAACAGAAGCAGAAACCATTTTTGAAATAGTGATAAAAAATAAAAATTGAATAGGATATAAAAAATAAAATAAGATATTTGCGTAAAAGTAATGAAGATAACTCTTCATTTTGTCAGAATATATATGAATCCAGATATATATAAATTGATAATTATGAAATATAATAGAAAATGGTTGATAAACGAAATTCAAAAAGTTAATATAGAGGAGTTTATATTTTTTTGGGGAGATCAACCCACAAAAGATGGAAAAATTGGAAAATCATGTTTAAGTCAATGGTTTGATATTTCGTTTATTGTTGACAATGTCAAATATTTGACCGCCGAGCACTGGATGATGTCTGAAAAGGCTAAGACATTTAATGATTTAGCGATACTACCTGAGATACTTACTGCAAAGACACCAGAAATTGCAAAAGCGTTGGGACGGAAAATTAAAAATTTTGATGAAAAAATTTGGGATCATTGTAAATTCGAATGTATAAAAAGAGGCAACTTTTATAAATTTAGTCAAAACCCTGAATTGGAAAATTATCTTTTATCAACGGGTAATAAAATACTTGTTGAAGCAAGTCCTTATGACAAAATTTGGGGAATTGGTATGGATAAAGAAAATCCTAACGCATTAAACCCTGAAAAATGGAATGGTGAAAATCTGTTAGGATTTGCATTAATGGAGGTTCGGGATGAATTAACCTAAAACGTAAACATGGATACAAAATTAAAGAGTTTTGCACCAAACAAAGCAGATGATTGCATGCGTGTAGATTATTTTCAGCGTATACATAATTAATTAAATAAAATAATTCATATATTTGATGAAATTTCCAGCAATTTATTTCTTTCTATTTTTATATTCTTATTCTGGACTATGTCAGACCGGATTTGTCCTCACAAGAAAAGATAAAAAACCCATTGAATTTGTTAATATTGGTATAATCGGTAAGGGTGTGGGCACAACCACAAATAAGGATGGTCGTTATAATCTTACAATAGGTGATCAGTATTTTAATGATTCAATAAGATTTTCATGTATCGGATATAAATCATATACGGCAAAAGTTTCTGACTTTATGAACCGAAATGATAGCATAATAACTTTAGATGAAGATTTATACACATTAAAAGAGGTGATAGTTAATCCTATAATTTATAAACAGAAAACCTTAGGATATACCTCACATTCTAAAACTATGGTAGTTGAATTTGAAAAAAGTGATTTAGGATATGAGGTTGGAATTTTATTAAAAATCCGAAAAACAGCCAAATTAGAAAGACTTAATTTAAACTTAGTCAAATGTTCGTTAGACACTATTCATCTAAGGATAAATTTTTATAAAGTAAGTGGCATAATGGAGTTTGAAAATATTTTAACCACACCCATATATTTAAAAATTTCCAATAAGGAAATTAAGGATAAAGTGACTATTGATTTATTACCTTATGACATAAAAGTAAAAGGGGACTGTTTGGTAACATTAGAATGTATTAAAGAGATGGGTGACGGTGACCTAAGTTTTAGCGGAAACTTGAATGGAAAAACCTATGTTAGAAAGACAAGTCAGGATAGTTGGCAAACTATTCCATTTGGGGTATGTTACAATGTGGAAGCAAAAGTGGAAAAATAAAGAAGCGCACAATTTGCTAATTTGCTAATTTGCCAATTTGCTAATACCGTTCTGACTTTGCAGAATACCATTTTAACTTTGCAGAATGGCATTTTAACTTTGCAGAATGGCATTTTAACCTTGCAGAATGGCATTTTAACCTTGCAGAATGGCATTTTAACTTTGCAGAATGGCATTTTAACTTTGCAGAATACCATTTTAACTTTGCAGAATGGCATTTTAACTTTGCAGAATGGTTTTTTAACTTTGCAGAATGGTTTTTTAACTTTGCAGAATGGCATTTTGACTTTGCAGAATGGCATTTTGACTTTGCAGAATGGCATTTTGACTTTGCAGAATGGCATTTTAACTTTGCGGAATGGCATTTTAAGTTTGCAGAATGGCATTTATTTTTGCAGAATGGCATTTCAACCTTGCAGAATGGCATTTTAAGTTTGCAGAATGCCATTCTGACTTTGCGGAATGGCATTTTAACTTTGCAGAATGGCATTTTAACTTTGCAGAATGGTATTCTAACTTTGCAGAATGGCATTTTAACTTTGCAGAATGGCATTTCAACCTTGCAGAATGGCATTTTAACTTTGCAGAATGGCATTTCAACCTTGCAGAATGGCATTTTAACCTTGCAGAATGGTATTTTAACTTTGCAGAATGACACTTTTATTGTGCAAAATGCCGTTGTCTTTCCTTTTAAAAAACCTATTCTCTGGATTCAGAACAAACTGAGCTGAATTTCAGACGAATATTTTTATTTTCCACCTGCTTTTAGACAGAAATGCGACTTCTTCTGCCGATATTGTGAAATTATTGGTTGTAAATTCTAAGATTCTCTGCTTTTCATCTTTATAAGTTAATTGCTTTCAATAATTTATGCTCGATTCTGCACTATTCTTACCTAAATCAGTAATTAATCCTTTACACAATTGACTGAAAATCCCAACATCTTATTGAGGTAGCTTTTGCATGCATTGCTGGTATAGTTGTCCACGCTGAGGCTCCATGCGTCTGTTGCATCGTACTTGGTAGCACTCCACCAGTAACCGCCAATTCCAACAATGTGGAACGTCCCGTCACAGTAACCACCCGGAAGGGCTGTAAATCCAGTTTCGTTGGTTGCTCCATTGTTTGGGCTTGTCCAATGTACAGTTCCGGTTTCTTTTAGTTTGCCACCTGCAAGGCTTGTACCGCCTAAATGATCGACAAGTTGTGTCCAATCTGCATTGCCTGGCAAATGCCAGCCTTTAGGGCAAACGCCTTGTACCCCACTTGTGTTTTGAGTGCTGCTTGCTGAACCTGCCATAGCAGCAGTCCAATTATATAATACACCATAAGTCTTGTAATTTGAGGTAGCTTTGGCTGCATTTACATTTGTGCCGGAATAATCATACACGTAATAATATGGAGTTGTTGCAGAGGTTGTTTCAGGCCCAACAATGCTTGGCAAATATCTTAGGTTCTCTGCCATCCATATCTGCTTGCCTATAGTTACTGTTTTGTAAACATTTCCATCGCGCGTATCAGTAAATTTTCCTGCCTCTTGGGCTGAAGAGTACAATGTAATAAATGTAATTGCAATTGACATCAATAAAGTTTTCTTTTTCATGCTTTTTATTGTTTTTAATATGTTAGATTGCTGCTTATGCTTTAAATAATGACAGAAGCAAAGTTTACAAAAAAATAGAATTGATATTTTGGCAAATTTATTAATTTTTCCTTATTAATTATTAATTTTACTTTGGTAGTTTTAAAAAAACAAGTAATTTTGATTTAAGTACCAGACCATTTATTCCATTCTATAACTAATAACGATTTGTACTTTTCTATTTGTAGCTCTTCCTGTTGTACTCGAATTGCTTTTTACATGTTGTTTTTCTCCTTCAAAAGCAGTTTGTATTATTTCTTTGCGAACAAAGTTATTGCGAATTAAATATTGATAAACGCTTTCTTTTCTTCTTTTGCTCAGATCTTTATTGTATTCGTCGCTGCCATCGCTATCGGTGTGACCGGTTATTTTTACACTTTGTATTTTTTCAGGTGCTATACCATGGAATTGAAAAAGAATTGTGTCGTGAAAAGTGCGTATCATGGTATCTATATTATAGTCGAAATAGACATAAAATAGTTTTTGTTTAATTGGATTATCTTTCATAATGAATGATGTTTTCTTTGGACATTCAGTTGGGATAGTTAAATGCCGGAATGTCGAATCAATAAGGGGGTTAAAATAATAATCGAAGGATCTTCGTTCCGGGATATCAATATTGATTCTAATTCTTTCAAGTAGAAATGGAATCACGAATGAAAATTTCCCCGAAACAGAATTACTTTTGGCTGTTGAAATTAAATTATTCTTTTCATTATATACTTTTATTTTTGCGGCATAATGGTTTCCACAAGTATCCTTAATAAGTCCATCGACTACAAATACGGGATCTGATTTCATATCATTGTTGGCGCCTTCTAATTTTACGCTGTAAATATCCCCTTCACATACAAAGTACGCTTCTGCGCCATCAGCAGAATCGATTAGTCCATAATCATCTGCCGGCGTGTTAAAGGGTTTGCCAATGTTGATAACTTGATATCAAAACTGATAATTTTTGATTAAATTTGAACATAATTAGAAATAAACGAATATTATTAAAGATTAAGCAATTGGTTAATTCAACAGAACCTACAATAAGGAAAAGTTCATTAGAACTTTGGTAATGCAGGCTAATTTTAAATAATACTCAAGAAGTGTCCGTAGCCCTCGTCTTTTCAAGTAGCTCAAGGTGATTGTCGTAACTATAATCAGGTTTTAGTATACTGGTGACAAATAATATTTTGCAAATCGAATTAAAGAAAAGAAAAAAGCTGCATTGAAATCCGGTCAGAAATTCATATTTTTGACTGTGAAAGAAACAAAAAAATGAGTTACCCAAGTAAATAAGAATATATAAAAAGAGGCAACTTTTATAAATTTAGTCAAACCCTGAATTGGAAAATTATCTTTTATCAACGGATAATAAAATACTTGTTGAAGCAAGTCCTTATGACAAAATTTGGGGAATTGGTATGGATAAAGAAAATCCTAACGCATTAAACCCTGAAAAATGGAATGGTGAAAATCTGTTAGGATTTG
>Ga0316608_1000759_pt1 | contig 14001 bp, 9 predicted proteins | sample MIS2016152B_MG_FD_207673 | JGI IMG/M metagenome (GOLD analysis project Ga0316608, IMG submission 207673) | Microbial mat bacterial communities from Middle Island sinkhole, Lake Huron, Michigan, United States - MIS.2016.152B | ecosystem: Environmental > Aquatic > Freshwater > Lake > Sediment...
AAATTATTATTAAATATGCAACTTTTATGTTATATTTATTTTATTGAATTCCAGTTATTTAATATTTTTTATATAAAATCATATCTGACTGATTATCTATTAATTGACAATCTCAGAAATATTAGTTGATTATTTATGAATATTTAATTTACATAAAAAATTATAAATGAAATTCTTAATCTTAATAATTTTTTCTTTTTCTTTTAATTTTTTATTTTCTCAAGCACCTGATTCTAATTTGGTTTTGATAGAAGGTGGAAAATTTAAAATGGGTTACAGACATGGAGAAATTGACGAAAAACCTGTACATATTGTAAAACTTGATGATTTTTATTTATCTAAATATGAAACAACTAATGGTCAATTTTGTGATTTTTTAAACTCAGAAGGAAATCAGGTCGAAAATAATGCCTTCTGGATTTTACTTTCGGGAAAATGGCGAGAAGAAAAATGCAGAATTTACATTGAAGATTCAATTTTTAAAGTTGAAGAAGGTTTTGAAAATTATCCGGTTACGTTTGTAAGTTGGTATGGTGCAAATGCATACTGTAAATGGAAAGGCGGTAGACTTCCAACAGAAGCCGAATGGGAATATTCCGCAAAGGGAGGAAAATCTAGAAACGAAATTACTCTTCTTAATATTAAGGAGTCTGCTAATTTTAATCTTAATTCAAATAAAAAAATTAACAAAGTAGGTAGTTTAAAACCAAATAGTTTGGAAATTTATGATTTATACGGAAATCTTACTGAGTGGACAAATGATTGGTATTCTGAAAAATACTACAAACATTCTGAAAGGAATAATCCAAAAGGACCGGAAAAAAGTGATATGAAATCGACACGTGGAGGCTCATGGTACAATAGTTCTGAATCGTTAACTCCTTCAAACAGACGAGCTGCATCTCCAAATCTAAATAATATAACGATTGGATTTAGAATAGTTTATTCTGTTGATGAAAAACAATCTGTAAAAAAATAAAAAAGTATGATTAAACATATAGTAATGTTCAGATTAAAAGAAAAAAATGTTGACGAAAAATTAAAAATTTCTCATCTTATAAAATCTAAACTTGAGGAATTACCAAATTTTATCAGCGAAATTTTAGAATTTGAAGTTGGAATAAATGTGGTTAACATCGAACGTGCTTATGACCTTGTTCTTGTATCTAAATTTAAAGATATTCAATCACTTGAAATATATAAAAATCACCCGAAACATCTCGAATTTGTCGAGTTTAACAGTTTTTACAGAGAAAGTACAATTTCTGTAGATTACGAATTTTAGAATATGAAAATTTGAGAACGTTGGATTTTAAGTTAGTTTTAAATTTAATGTAAATTTTATATTATTGAATTTTATGTGATATAAAAAAACAAAACGATGTTTTTATTATGTAGAAATTAAAAATATTTTGAAAGTTTGAAAAATAAAATCAGAATCAGTAATGCTAAAATTTATATATTTTTTTAATAACTTTTTAATCAAATGTTTAAAAAATTGAACATTTTTTTTTTACTTTGCAAAAAAAATTAATCTGAAAAAATAACAATTTCAATTACAATCTATTAAAATGAATTATCCATATAATTTTGAAGAAAAAACAGGATTCGATAAAATACGAAATATATTAAAATCCAAATCGTTAAGTCCACTTGGAATTGAGCGAATTGATAAAATGAATTTTCGTTCTGCTAAAAATGTTATTGAAAAACAACTAAACGAAACTTATGAATTTAAGATAATAAGCGAAAGATATGATGATTTTCCGACAAATTATTTTTTTGATGTAAAACCATATCTCGAAAAAATTAAAATAGAAAATACTTATCTTACAGTCAGCGAATTATTCGATTTAAAACGTTCATTGGAAACAATAAAATCAATAATCGTGTTTTTCAAAAACAAGGAGAATGAAGAATTTCCTTATCTTAAAAGATTAGTTCAGGACATTAAGGTGTATCCATTTGTATATGAAAAAATTGACGCAATTATTAATAAAAATGGGCAAATTCGTGATAATGCATCTTTGGAATTAAAAAATATAAGAATTGAACTGAATTCCAAGCAATCAACAATTTCAAAAATAATAAATGAAATACTGAAACGAGCTTTAAAAGAAGGTCTTTTAGAGGACGATGCAAGTGTTACTATTAGAGATGGAAAAATGTTGATTCCTGTTCCATCATCTAACAAACGTAAAATCAAAGGTTTTGTACATGATGAATCAAGTACCGGTAAAACTTCATTTATCGAACCTATTGAAAGTATTGAACTTAACAATCAAATCAGAGAACTTGAATTTGCCGAAAGACGTGAAATTATTAAAATTCTAACAAATTTTACTGATGAAATCAGACCATATATTGGCGAATTAATTGATAATTTTGATTTTCTTGGTGAAATAGATTTTATACGAACAAAAGCACTTTTTGCAATTGATATAAATGGCATACTTCCAAACATTTCGCACGAAAGTATGTTAGATTATCGTTATGCAATTCACCCGCTTTTGTACCTGAACTTCAGAAAAGAAAAACGAAAAGTAGTGCCATTGGATTTGGAAATAAATAACAGTCAACGAATTGTTTTAATTTCGGGTCCAAATGCCGGAGGAAAATCAGTTTGCCTTAAAACTGTTGGTTTACTGCAATATATGTTTCAATGCGGACTTTTAATTCCTGTTAAAGAAACTTCTACGGTTGGTATTTTTGACAAAATTTTTATTGACATTGGAGATGAGCAATCGCTTGAAAATGATTTAAGTACCTACAGTTCGCATTTACTGAACATGAAACATTTTATAGAAAATTCTGATGATAAAACATTAATTCTAATTGATGAATTTGGAACTGGAACTGAGCCTGTTATAGGTGCTTCAATTGCAGAATCAATACTTGAAGAACTCAATAAAAATAAAACAAAAGGTGTAATTACAACTCATTATACTAATTTAAAGCATTTTGCATCACAAGCCGAAGGAATTGAAAATGGTGCAATGCTTTTTGACAATGTAAATATGCGTCCACTTTTTCAGTTAGAAGTTGGAAAACCCGGGAGTTCGTTTGCTTTTGAAATTGCTGCAAAAATTGGACTACCAAAAGAAATTATCAAAAATGCTGAAAGTAAAGTAGGTAAAGATCAAGTAGATTTCGAAAAACATCTTCAGCAAATTGAAATTGACAGAAAATATTTTAAAGAACAAAACCGAAGACTCGAACAACTTCAGAAAGAACTCGAAGATAAAATTCAAAAAAATCAGACCGAAATTGAATTTACTCTAAATCAACGAAAAAATATTCTGAATATCAGTAAAGAACAGGCTAAAAATATCCTGACAACAGCAAATAAATTAATTGAAAACACAATTTTTGAAATTAAAAAAGCTGATGCGAACAAAGAACTGACAAAAGAAATTAGAAAAGATTTTGATGAAGCTAAACAAGAATTTATTGAAAGTCAGGAAGAAGAAGAACAAAAAATTCTTGAGAAAATTGAAAAATTAAAGCAAAAAGAAAAGGATAAACTCGAAAATCCGAAACAGCCTAAAGTTAAACCTGTTCAGGAAATAAAAAAAGATGATAATACACTTAAAATTGGTGATACAGTAAGAATTGACAAACAGGAAACTTTTGGAGAAATTGAAGAAATTAAGGAAAATACAGCTTTAGTTGTAATGGGAAATTTACGTTCGTTTATTAATTTGAAAAGACTTGAAAAAATAAGCAAAAACGACAGGAAAATTACTGAAAAACAAAAAGAACAAACCATAACCGTAAACTATGAAGTGAACAAAACCAGAGATGAATTTCTTTTTGGACTGGATATCAGAGGAATGAGAGCAGATGAAGCTTTACAAAAAGTTATGCAATATGTTGATGATGCTATAGTTGCAAGTGCTTACGAATTAAAAATACTTCATGGTACCGGAAACGGAATTTTAAGGCAGATTATCCGCGAATATTTGAACTCGCAACCTTACGTGAAATCGTGCAGGGACGAGCGAATCCAAATAGGAGGTGCAGGAATTACCATTGTTGAATTAGATTATTAATTTCTGAAAAAAAATTGCAAAGTTTTTGATAATATAAAATAAATTATTCAATTTTATCTGATTTAAAAAAATTATGCAATGTGTAAATTCAAGGTATATTTAAGTTTCTTATTAATTGTAATTTTATCAAATAATACAGCTATTTCGCAAAATAAAATAGTTGATAGTTTGATTACAGAACTATCTAAAGCTAAACACGATACTTCAAAAGTAAATATTTTAAACCAACTATCGTTAAAAATAGTTGGAACTGATGTGGAAAAAGCAGCAGAATATTCAAATCAAGCAATTGAATTATCAAAGAAAAACACTTTTAATCAAGGGCTTGCATTAGCATATAAAAACTCAGGTATAATTAGTTACTACGGTGGCGACCTTAAAAAAGCCATAGAATATTCAAATTTAAGTGCTGAAAATTACAAACTTATAGAAGATTTTAGTGGCGAAGCTAGAGCCTATAACAATATTGGAATTTTTTACAAAAACAAAGGTATTTATGATTCAGCATTAATTTATTACGAATTAAGTACCAATACGTTCAAAAAATCTGAAGATAAATCGGGACTAGCAATTTCGTATTTAAATGTTGCAGCTGTTTATCAACTTCAAAGTGATTATCAAAGAGCATTAAATCAATATTTTGAAGCTTTAAAAATTCAGGAAGAATTAAAAGATAATGAACAGATAGCAGTATTATACAATAACATAGCTCTTATTTATCAGATTCAGAAAAATTATGTTAATGCAAAATCTAATTTTGAAAAAGCTCTTAAAATTTTTATTGAAAAAGAAGATAAAAAAGGTGTTGCTGACATATATAACAACATTGGAACTATTTTTTACGACCAAGCAGATGACAATCAAATAAATTACGATTCTGCAATTTTCTATTACAACAAAAGCCTCGAAATATTCACACAACTTGCTCTAAATCCAAAAATTGCTTTATTAAATTATAATCTTGGAAATGCGAATAACAAACTAGGGAACCTTTCTGAAGCAAAGCAATATCTTGAAATAAGTCTGAAACTTTATACCGAACTCGAAGATAAAAGCGGAATAGCTTTAAATCATAATGGATTAGGTGAATATTTTTACTTAAATAATGATTTTCAGAATGCGGTTATTGAATTGGAAAAAGCTTTAGTGATTGCAATTGAAATTGGTGCACCAAAAATAATAAAAGATGTTACTGAATATTTGAGTAAATCTTATTCCAAATTAGGAAAATACAAAGAAGCTTACGAAACTCATGTTCTTTATAAACAAATGTATGATAGCATTTTTAACGACGAAAATGAACGCGAATTAACTCAACTTTCGATGCAGTATGAGTTTGATAAAAAAGAAAAAGAACAACAACTTATTCACGATGCTGAAATTAAACAACAGAAAATTGTAAATATTTTTACATTAATTGGTTTGCTACTTGTTATAGCTCTTGCTTTTTTTGTTTATCGAAGTTATAGAATCAAAAGTAAAGCAAATATACAGTTACAGTTAAAAAACAGTGAAATTACACAACAAAAAGAAGAAATTCAGGCACAAAGAGATGAAATTGAAGAACAAAGAGACGAAATCGAAAAACAAAGAGATATAGCTTTGCGTCAAAAAGATGAAATTCAGATTCAAAAGAAGGAAATTGAAGATAGTATCCACTACGCAAAACGAATTCAGAATGCGGTACTTCCGGCTAGAGATATTTTGACAAAAACTTTTATCGAAGCTCATTTTATTGTTTTTAAACCGCGGGATATTGTTAGTGGAGATTTTTATTGGGCAACGCAAAAAGGTGAAGAATTGGTAGTTGTAGCGGCTGACTGTACCGGACATGGAGTACCCGGGGCTTTTATGAGTATGCTTGGTGTTGCATTTCTGAACGAAATTGTTACCCGTGATGAAAAAATTGCTGCAAATGAAATTCTAAACTTACTTAGAATGCATGTTATTAGTTCATTACGGCAAACAGGTAAAGAAATGGAATCCAAAGATGGAATGGATATCGCTCTTTGTATTTTCAACAAATCAAAACAAACAATGCAATACTCCGGTGCAAATAATCCTATGTATTTAGTTCGTAATAAACAGTTTAATCTACCCGAATTAAATTCAGACAACTGGGTTATTTTCGACAACAACGAATCTGAATATCATATTTTTGAAATAAAATCTGACAGAATGCCAATTGGAATTCATGTAAAAACCGAAAATTCGTTTACAAATAATGAATTTACATTTATGAAAGACGATATAATCTACATATTTTCTGATGGATATGCAGACCAGTTTGGTGGTAAAGACGACAGAAAATATACTTACAAGCAATTTAAAAATTTATTTCTCAGAATTCAGAATTTGACAATGCCTCAACAGCAGGAAAAATTATTCGAAGAATTAGACAGATGGCAAGGCAAAAGAAAACAATTAGATGATATTCTTATACTTGGAATTAAGCTATAATTTTATTTTAATGACAAATATTATGCTTTTTAGCATAAAAATATCATTTTAAAATACATAATTTTATTATAATTTTATCCTCAATAATTGAACTATAAATTAATTATTGAGGATTTTTTTTTTAATAATTATATCAATATAAGATATTTAAAACTAAATATATACATAAAAACTATGGGCATTTTTGATTTAATGAGAAAAACCAACAGCAACGAAGTAATGTTTTTTGAACAGGCATCTGTTGGTCTAAAGGCAATTGTAGCAATTGACAATACAGTTTTAGGTCCGGCTCTGGCTACATGCAGACTTTACAATTATGAAGACGAAGAAGGGGCAATTGATGATGCAATAAGCATTGCGTATCACAATACATTCAGATCGGCGTTGCTCAGAAGAAGTTTTGGCGGTGGAAGTATTGTTTTGTACGGCGACCCAAAAAAAGTTAAAAATGAAATGTACTTCAGGGCTTTAGGAATATATTTGAATAAATTAAGCGGAAAAATTTTTATTGCAAAAGGTCCGGGTATTAATTTTAATGATTTACTTGATATTAAACGAGAATCAAAATATATTTTAGGACTTGACGAAAAAAATATTGTAACCGATGCAAACCAAATTATTTCAACTGCAAAAGGTATGCTTTGGGGAATAAAAGCTGCTGTAAAAGAAAAAATGGATAAACCTAATTTACAAGATTTAACATTTGTTGTGCAAGGAGTTGGAGAAGTTGGGTCTAATTTGATTCAGGGTTTGTTAAAAGAAAAAGCAAACGTAATTATTACTGATTTAATTTATGATAAAATAAAAGTTATTCAAGATAAAGTACCTAATATAAAAGTTGTTAAACCTGATGAAATTTATAAAGAAAAATGCGATGTCTTTTGTGCCTGTGCGGTTGATGGTTTAATTACAAAAAAGAATGTTTCGCAATTAAATTGCAGAATTTTAACCGGTAGCGTGAACAGAATTTGCGAAAATAATGAATTTTATGGTACTCTTGCCGAAAAAAATATACTTTACGTTCCCGGACACATTATAAATTCAGGTGAAATAATTCAGTTTTCTAACGAACTCGAAAAATACGATTCTGCTAAAAGTGAAGAAGAACTAATTGATATATATCATATTACGTTAAATATTCTTAAACAGTCTAAAGCAACTGGCAAAACACCAGATGAAATTGCTTACGAAATGGCAAAAACTTATGTTACAAACGTTGCAGCAATCAAAATGTTACGATAATTTTTATTAGATTATTATTCCGAAAAAGATATGAAAAAAGATTATTTAATTTTAACAATAAATCCCGGTTCAACATCTACAAAAATTGGTGTTTTCAAAAACGAAGATATGATATTTGAAACAACTGTAAGACACAGTACTAAGATGTTAGAACAATATGCAAAAATATGGGACCAATATACATTCCGTAAAGAAGAAATTGTTAATACGTTAGAACAAAACAAAATACATCTCAAAGATTTACATGCAGTTGTAGGTCGTGGTGGACTTATAAAACCAATACCAAGTGGTGTTTATTATGTTGATGAATCTATGATAGAAGATGCCAGAACAGGAATTCAGGGGCATCATGCCTCAAATCTGGGTTGCGTAATTGCATATAGTTTGGGTTGGGAATATAATATTCCAGCATTGATAGTTGACCCGCCGGCAGTTGATGATTTTGAACCTTTAGCTAGAGTATCAGGGTTAAACGGAATTGAAAGAACAAGTTTGCTTCATGCACTCAACATTTTTGCTACTTCACGTGTTTTTGCAAAACAACAAAATAAGAAATTTGAAGATCTAAATCTAATTGTTGCACATTTGGGAGGAGGAATTACAGTTGCAGCACTTAAAAAGGGAAAAGCTATAAATGCAAATAATGGTCTCGAAGAAGGTCCTTTCACACCCGAACGCTCTGGAAGATTACCTCTTATTCAATTTATGAAACTCTGTTTATCAGGCAAATATACCGAAACCGAATTAAAAAAACTAATTGTAGGTAAAGGTGGTTTTGTTTCTTATTTCAACACAAATAAATCTACTGAAGTTGAAAATATGGTTAAAGCCGGCTCAGAAAAACACCGTCTGATTTATGAAGCTATGGCATATCAAGTTGCAGAGGAAATTGGAGCTCGGTCAACTAATTTACATGGAAAAGTTGACGGAATTTTGCTAACAGGAGGAATTGCAAATTCAGATATTCTGATGAAATGGATTTCTGAAAGGGTTAGTCATATTGCAAAAGTTCATGTTTTTCCAGGAGAACTTGAACTTGAAGCACTTGCGTCTGGAGCTCTTAGAGTTTTACGTGGCGAGGAAATTGCAAATCAATACACAGTTACAACCAAAAAAGTAGGAATTTACTATTGGGATAATCTTGAAGTTTATGTTTCGGCAATAAATACAATTGAAGATTATTTTAGAGATAAAGGTTACAAATTCAGAGAAGCAGGAAGTAATCTTGAGATTCTTTATATGAACTCCAAAAGTAACGAAGAACGTGCCAGAGAGGCTTTAAAGAAATTTTCGGAAGAGCATGTTGATGTTATTTACGCAATTGGTTCACCATCAAGTGTTCGTGCTGCCCAGTATTTGAAAGACAGAGATATACCTGTTATTTGTACTGGAATTTACAGTTCCAGAATTCTTGGTGAAATTGAATGGGAAGAGAATAAAAATTTTTATGCAAGTTGCTATGCTCCAAGTATTGACGAAATAATGAAGAATACCATTCTCAAAATTAATCCAGATGTTAAAAAAATTGGATTACTTTACAAAATTGGCGAATTACAATCAAATATTCAACATGATGATATAAGCAAGTATTGTGAAGCTAAATCGATTCAACTAGTAAGTTACGACATTCAGGAAAAAGAAGATTTTAACAAAGCTGCAAAATATTTGGTAGAGCAAGGTGTTGAATGGCTGTTTCTAGGTGCTGATACAATTATTGCTTCATCAAACGAAAAACAATTACAGGTTTTAACACAAAAAATTCCGACTGTGTGTATTCTCGAAAATACTGTAAAGTACTCTGGACTAATTGCATATTACGTTTCGTGGGAAGAAATTGCTAAAGATGCTGCCGAACTGGGCGTTAAATTGTTTAATAATATGCAGATTGAAAATCAGATAGTTAATCCATCAAAAAAACGTTTGATTGTAAATTTGAAAACAGCAGAAAAACTAAAACTAAAAGAAACTTTATCAAAACTACCTGATGTAAAATTTTTGTAGGATATGTTTGCAAGAAAACAACAAATTTTTCAACTTTAGTTTAAATACGTTGAATATTAAATTTAAAAAACTTCATAAAGTAAAATTTTTGAAGAGTTTTATCAGAAGTAATGAATTTTTTTCTGCACAATATTGTATCAAAAAGGAGATTAATAATTTTAATCTCCTTTTGTATTTCATAATAATTCGTTACTTTTTTTGCAATAGACTTAATACAAATTAATAATCAAATACTTAATTAAATTAATGTTGTCATTTCATGAACTTTTTCACCGTAAGGTAAATCTTTTTGATGTATGCACTTAATTAAAAAGAATGATAATCTAAAAAATAAAAGTAAAATATCTAATAATAACAACTTATGCTTTTCAGATTTACTTTTTATAACTTTATAGCAGACATCAAAGAGTTCCCTTCGGGATGACATTTGAGTTATAAGCTTGTAAATCAATTTGCATCAAGACTAATATTATTTAAATCAAATTATTTACCTAAATATTTGTAGAAATATAAAATATTTAATATCAATAAACTATCTTTTCTATGTTGCTATGTGTAAAAAAAAATAACGAACTATTGTGTTTCAAATTAGCTTACTTTAAATAAAGCAATATCTTTGATATCAAAATCTTTAATATAATTAAATTTTGAATTATTGTCGTTAAAAACCTGTTTTATAAATAGTTCAGCCGAATTTCGATAATCGTTATCTCTCATGCTATCAATAAGTAAAAGATAGCCCATAATAATATTTCCAGCCATTTCAACTAATCGCCTTGCATGAAAATCAAGATATTCTGTATCATTAACTACTAATACATTAAATACAGCTTTTTCATATTCAAAAGTCATTTCTTTTAAATCTCTACGTAAAAATTCTATCTCATTACTAAATGTTTGTTTTTCGTAATCTTTTATTGCTGAAAGATAAACACCGGTTGTAGCAAATCTTATTGCTGCAACAACCTGTAATTGAGAAGTTCCTTCGTATATAGTTGTAATTCTGGCATCTCTATATAATCTTTCGATAGGAAAATCTTTCATAAAACCAGCTCCTCCATGTATTTGCATAGAATCATAAGCAATTTGATTACAATATTCGCTAGACATCATTTTTAGAACTGGAGTATAAGCGTCAGCCATTCGTTTGTAGTACTTTAACTCTTCTTTTTCTTCTTTTGTCAATTCTCTTTCTTTATTGTTTTGAATTTCTTCCATTACTTTGTATAAATCTACAAACCTGGCAGTTTCGTAAAGCAAACTTCTTGAAGCGTGTAATTTTGCTTTCATATTAGCAAGAAGTTCATAAACAGCCGGAAATTCTATTATCGGTTTGTTAAACTGAACTCTTTCTTTTGCATATTTCAAACCTTCGCGATATGCAGCATCACTTATTCCAACAGATTGTCCTCCAATTCCTAAACGAGCACCATTCATTAAAGACATAACATATTTGATAAGTCCCAGACGACGGTCGCCAACTAGAAAAGCTGGGGCATCTTTAAAAACAAGTTCACAAGTCGGAGAACCTTTGATTCCCAGTTTGTTTTCAATTCTACGAACAGTTACTGCAAGATGTTTTTTATCATATACAAAAAGTGATAAACCACGACCGTCATTAGTACCTTCTTCAGAGCGGGCAAGAACCAATGAAATGTCAGCATCGCCGTTAGTTATAAATCTTTTTACACCGTTCAAAATCCAAGTTTTCTTTTCTTCATTCCAAGTTGCTTTTAGCTGAACAGCCTGCAAATCAGAGCCAGCATCGGGTTCTGTTAAATCCATCGCATAAGTTGCACCCTTTGCAGTCATTGGAAGAAATAAATCTTTAACTTCTTGATTGGCAAATTCCTGTAAAGTTTCGGCACAATCCTGTAAACCCCAGATATTTGCAAAACCAGCATCTGCTCTCGAAATCATATCACCAGCAACAGCATAAGGTATAAATGGGAAATTCAATCCATCATATTTTCTAGGTAAAGACATGCCTATTAATCCTGCCTGAAGCAGAGCATCATAATTTTCTTGCGTTCCCTTTGCATAAATAACCCGTCCATTTTCAACTCGAGGTCCTTCGTGGTCAACTTCTTCGGCATTTGGAGCTATGATATTTCCACAAATTTCGCCAACAATATTCATAACTTTATCGTAGTTATCCATTGCATCTTCAAAATCTAAAGGAGCATAATCAAAATTATCTTTATCAACAAAGTTGCGTTCTTTCAAAGCAACTATTTTTTTCATCAATGGGTGATTAAGATGAAACTTTAAGTCTTTATTATCAGTATAAAAATTTGCCATATTGTTTAGTTTTTTATTTCTAATTATTAATAAAAATTGTAAATATATTTTTAAAATGTTTAGTTAAATAATTAAACATTAAAAATTTATAATTATCAATTAATAATTATTTCATATTCTTTTTGTAATATTTTATCATTTTTGGGATTACTTCTGAAACTTCTCCAACTATTGTATAGTCTGCAATTGAATTTATTGGAGCTTTTGGGTCGTTGTTTACACTTATAATCATAGCGGATTCCTGCATACCTGCACGATGTTGCACTTGACCTGAAATTCCACATGCTATATAAAGTTTTGGGCGTATAGTAATTCCGGTCTGACCAATTTGTCGTTCGTGGTCGATATAGCCGGCATCAACTGCGGCACGACTTCCACCGACTTCAGCACCAAGTACTTCGGCTAGTTCAAATAACAATTTAAAATTTTCTTTTGAACCTACTCCATAGCCGCCGGCTATTACAATTGATGCTCCTTTTATATTAAGTTTACTTTTTTCAATATGTCGTTCAATAATTTTTACAACAAAATCATTATCTGTAAGATATTCTTTAAAGTTTATGAGTTTGAGTTCACCCTTATGAGATTTTGAATATATTTCTTTTTTCATAACACCTTCCCGAACTGTAGCCATTTGAGGGTGCATTTCGGGATTTATTATATTTGCAATTATATTGCCACCAAAAGCCGGACGAATTTGGTATAATAAATTTTTCCATGTGTTTCCTTTCGTATCACTATGGTCTCCAATTTCTAAACTAGTGCAATCAGCTGTTAATCCGCATTTTAAAGCCGAAGCAATTCGTGGGGCTAAATCTCTCCCAACCGAAGTTGCACCAAAAAGTACAATTTGTGGCTGTTCTTGTTCCAATAGTTTCTGAACTATTTTTCCATGTGGTAAAGTCTGATATGGTGATAATTTTTCGTCTTCTGCAAGATGTATAAAATCAACGCCATAAGGATATAGTTGCTCTTCAATATTTTTGATTTCGCTTCCAATTACAATTGCTTCTAACTTGCATTTTAATTGATTAGCAAGTTTTCTGGCTTTTGAAAGTAGCTCCAAACTGACATCACTTACTGTGTTGTCTTCAATTTCGGTATAAACGAATATATTCTTCATTTTATTGGTACAAATTTATAGTAATTAGCAAATTATTAAAATAATAGACTTGATACAAATTAATAATCAAATACTTAATTAAATTTATGTTGTCATTTCATTAACTTTTTCACCGTAAGGTAAATCTTTTTGATGTATGCACTTAATCAAAAAGAATGATAATCTAAAAAATAAAAGTAAAATATTTAATAATAACAACTTATGCTTTTCAGATTACTCACTTCGTTTCGTGAGAAAAGTTTATTTTTTATAACTTTATAGCAGACATCAAAGAGTTCCCTTCGGGATGACATTTGAGTTATATGCTTGTAAATCAATTTGCATCAAGTCTAATGTTTATTTTGAGTCATCAAATAACAAAAAAAATATTGTAAAAGACTATTTTTTAAAGTTTTAAATAGATATTTTTTAAAAATAAATTCAAGTAATTCATAAAGTTAAAGGTATATTTTCTTTTTTAAATTGAATAAAAAATTTTATTTATTTTTGAAAATTTACGTTTCAGTGTTTATATTTATTTATGAAACAATACATTATAATAAAAAACTTAATTAATTCAATGTTATTTTTTAACAAGAAAAATCATGGTTTGTTCGAAAAAAATTGGTAATTATTTTATATCCTTAAATCCGTAAGTTGTACTTTAAGTTATTGTTTTACAGTCAGGTGAAAACACCTGACTGGTGCATCATCACCTTGAGGCTGTCTCAAAACCCGTCATTGCGAACGATAGTGAAGCAATCTTGTACATTAAAGCTCTAATTTACAGATTGCTTCAAAACTGCGTTTTTCGCAATGACGTTGTTTTTGACAGTTTTGAGA
>Ga0316608_1000760_pt1 | contig 13994 bp, 13 predicted proteins | sample MIS2016152B_MG_FD_207673 | JGI IMG/M metagenome (GOLD analysis project Ga0316608, IMG submission 207673) | Microbial mat bacterial communities from Middle Island sinkhole, Lake Huron, Michigan, United States - MIS.2016.152B | ecosystem: Environmental > Aquatic > Freshwater > Lake > Sediment...
ATAGCTATGTCAATGATAAAAGAAGATACTGATAAAAAAACAAGCATGGTCAAAAAAAGATATAAAGCTGCTTTAGACCAGAAATACAGGGAAATCATTCTTAAAGTTTAAATCCGATTGCCCTGTTGGTTAATCTTGGAAATAACTAAAATAGAAATATTTTTATTAAATTGATAACATAAAGTAATGACGAATTTTCAACAAACCAAAATGTTAATTTACAGATAAATATAATAAATAAACAAAAAGCTGTCATTTTAATTATGACAGCTTTTTAGTTATTAAAATCATGCATTGTAAATATTTTTATTAAAAAATATAAAATGATTGTCCGTAAAAATCACAAACAAATGTCATTTTGGAGAACTTTTTCACCGTTAGGTAAACTTTTTTCACGACTTTAGGAGTAATCTTGCTTTAAATGAAATACTTAGGTTAATTAAATTACATTGTATATTCAAAGAACAAATCACTCTTTTTAACGTTAGTATTTCAATTTAAGCAAGTTCGCAAATCGATGAAATTTTTTTCTGTTTATTTTTTTTTACATTTGTGTTTAAAACGGATATTCATAAAATATAATAATTATTTCGTATAGTATTTTTTTTAGAATATTTTAAATCTGAATTTATTGTTTTATTCAGAATAAGCTAGTGTTATGTCAAGCTAAAGTTGTCAGGTGAAAACACCTGACAAGTGCATCAATCACAACACATTTCAGGTGTTTTCACCTGAAATTTAAGCGTCATTTAATGTTTGACATGACACTAGTTTTTGAAATGATATTTTTTAAAATAATCCATTCATTCCAGATAACATGCCACCTGCTACGTTTTGCATTTCAGAATCAAATAATTCTTCAGATTTTTCGAGCACTTTATTAACTGCTGTAATTAACAAATCTTCTAAAGCTTCATTATCGTTAAGCAAATCTTCACTTATTGTAATATTTGTAAGTCTTTTGTTTCCGTTTGCTTGAACTTTTATTTTTCCATTTTCAAGTTCTAATTCAACAAATTTGGTATTTAGGTTTTTTTTTGACTCTTCCATTTTATTTTGGGCTTCTTGAAATTTCCCCATTAAATCGTTTAGCATAGTTATATTTTTTTATTAGATTATTTTATTCGTTTTATTTCATTACTTTTCAGAATATGCTATTAATGTTTCAATCAATAACTTTAATTAAGTTTAACTTAATAGATATAAGAAGTTAAAATTTAACACGATTATTGTTTTCTTAAACAAACAATTTACTTTTTTCAACAATTTGTCTTGCTACAATTTTTGCATTTTGAAGATTATCAATTCTAGGTGTATATAGCTGTTTATCGTTCTGGTATTTAATCAAATCATTTACATTATACATCAATTCCAACGAAATATTCCCTAAAATGTGGTCTGAAATTAAAATTATTTCGGCAATCAGACCATTTTCAAGAGCTTTGGGAAAGTAATATTTTTGTATCCATTCTAAAAACGGAATTGTTGCACCCTCAAGATATTGATGGTCTGAAATCATAACTTTAATGTTGGCAGATTTTATGTATTCCAGAGATTTCTCACATGCCAAAACCGCTTCAGTATTTTCAAGAGTCATATAATTTCGCCAAATTGCATAAATAGTTTCAGGTATTTCGGTTGAAATATCATAAATTTCAGTAAACTTGTTTTCAAAAATCTTTTGCATATTTCAGTATTTTCTTTACCCAAATACAAATTTACAAAATAAATCAATCCAAATTAACGAATTATACTAAAATATTTTCGATTGCTTTTACAAGTGCTTGTTTTGATTTAATTCCAACAAATCTCTGTATTTCAACTCCGTTTTTAAATAATATCATTGTCGGAATATTTTTTACATTATTATTCTGAGCTGCTGATTGATTAACCTGAACGTCTAGTTTACAAATTTGTGCTTTTGTACCTATTTCTTTGGCAACTTCGTCAATTATAGGTCCTTGCATTTTACATGGCATACACCAGTCTGCCCAGAAATCTACAAGAGAAACGCCATTATTTACAACTTCTGAAAAATTTGTATCTGTCAGAATAATAATACTTTCGTGAGGAAGACCTGGTTTAACGTTTTTCAACTTTCTACTAAAAATAATTGCTGTTACAATAAAGTATAAAACTATTATTCCTACAATTATGAGTGCAATTTTCATTTGTTTTTTTTTAGTTATAAATGAGAAAACTTTTAAAATTCTTTTTTGACTGCAAAGTCTGTATGTTGCAAATTGTAATTATCTTTTTAAATACAAAGTTAATATGTTTAATAGTTCGATATATTTTTTATAAAAAAGAAAAACAAATAATGAAAATTTTTATACTCAATTAAAAATCAAATACTTTTATTTTCTCAAATTTTTAGGTTTTCAAATTATACCGAACTATTGCATGTTACAAACTAACTTTTAAAACATCAGTAATAATTTTTTTATAGTCTTCTTTTCCAAGAGCTCCGGTTGACATTTGTGGTTTAGAACCATCACCAGGGCAAAATAACATTGACGGAATACTTTGAACGCCAAAAGCATTTGCTAAATCGGGTTCATTATCAACATTAACTTTGTAGAAAATTACTTTATCACCGTATTGTTTGGCAAGTTCGTCCATTATTGGAGCTACCATTTTACACGGTTTACACCAGTCTGCATAAAAATCTACTATACAAGGCGTTGTGCCTTTAAATTTCCATTCTGAACTTTCATCAAAATTGTAAATTTTTTGTTTAAACTCAGCAGTAGTAATTAGATATACTTCGCCACCTGAAACATCTGTACTACTGTTACTTGATTGATTTTCGGCGTCTGTTTTAACATCAGTACTTTCAGTATTTTCTTTCTTCTCTTTTTTTCCCGAACAACTGTTTAAAGAAAATGTTGAAATTAAACTTATTACTAATGTAATTGATAAAAATAGATACTTCATTTTGATTTTTTTTTTTAGTTATTATTTATTTTACAAATTTAAATTAAAAAACAAAAATATGTTTTTTTTATTAATTTATTATGAAACTATAAAAATTATGCCATGTGTATATATATTAAGATATGTAGATATAAAATATTTTCAAACAATTAACAATCAAGCACTAATTAAGTAAATATAATTAACTGCAAATTTGTCAGGTAAAAAAAATATACAAAAAAAAAAATCTGTAAATACATGTTGAAAAAATTTGATTTCTCAAAATCAAATTTATAAATCAAAAATCGACATTTAAAAAATAATTATTATATTTGTGAACTATAAGTTGCTCAAATACATTAAACAATTTTTTAGAATCAACAAAAATAATTATTATATTTGTGAACTATAAGTTGCTCAAATACATTAAACAATTTTTTAGAATCAACAAAAATAATTTAAATATTACGATTATGACTAAAATTGCTTTATGTCTATTATCTATTCTAATTATAAGTATATCAACTGTAAAGCTTGGATTTTCAAACAATTTAACTGGAACTCCAGACACAATTTTGCCGCTAAGCGAAAGAGCTTACTATGAAAGTATTTTTTCTGAAGAAGATAAAAAAGAACTCGAATTAGCATCTTCTTTAGCAACAAAAGGTCAGGAAAATTTTGATAAATACTTAGTAATAAGAAAGAAATATGATGAATATGTAAATTATGCAAAAAAGAGCAAAGATGTTGCTAAGAAGAAAAAAGCACTAAAAAATTCGGAGAAGTATGAGAAAAAAGCATTAAAAAAAGGACATAAAGCAATGAATTACTTTACTGAAGCTAATAAAATTACTTACGATTTATATGATAAAAAATTTGTTGATTACAAAAAATTGAAAATTTTCAAAAAAGATACTACAACTTTGAAAATGTTTGATACATTGAATAAGGTTTACTCAAGATATTATGATTCGGCACAAATAGTTAAAAATCAAGCAGAAAAAGAAGACAATATCAATAATTTTGATAAATTAATAGATGCTGATAATCTTGAATTAAAAGCTATTAATTTACAAGAATTTACATTTGGTATCTTTAACAAAGACACATTAATTATTGATTCTGTAAAAAAACACTATTTTCCACCAAAAGTTATTGTTACCGAACCGGTATTTGACCCAAATATTTATGTTTCAAAAAAAGAACAGATTATACCTTTGTTAAGTTTAACAACAACAGAGACTTCAAAATATAAATTAGTAGAAACAAATAATTTAAAAGCTGATGGTTTTATAAAAAAATATGAAGAAAATGCTAAAAAAGTAATCGAAACAAACGATGCTATTGAAAAAGAAACTGTTGTAAGCAAAAAACGACAATTGCAAACACAATCAAATACTTATACAAAAAATAGTAATACTAATCTTGTAAGTGCTGCAAAATCATATTACGATTCAAATTTAAAACTTTACAATGTATATGCTGCTAAAATTTCAGATGTAAGATTGGAAGATAGTGTAAAATCTGCAAAAGGAATGGAATATGAAGAACTTGCAGACTTATATTATATTGAATCTGAAATTGCTTTAGACAAAACTATTTCGATGGCAGCCGGTTCTGAAAAATTCAGGGAAATAATGTACGCAAATGAATATTTGCTTATAGCAATACAACACATTGAAAATGCGATGTGTTTATATCTTAGCATAGAAACTACTGATGTTATTGATAATACTTCGTTTACCGTAATTCTTCCGGATACAACCACATTAATAACTGAAACTACAGACAGCAAGTCTGAAAATAAAGATTCTAAAAAAGATACTGATATTAATAAAGGTACTGATACTAAAACAAACAAGAAAGAAAATAAAACTGTTACAACTAAAGATACCACAAGCACATATACTTACGAATCAAGTTGGTTTTACAATTCAGAAAATGCTAATTTACAGAAACTTTCGACAAAGAAAGGAACATATTTTAAAGTTCAGGCTGGTTATTTAAAATCTTTACCATCAATAAAAGATTACAAAAACTACGAGCCAATTTCTGTTGATAAGTTTAAAAATAAAGACGAATTCAGAGTTCTATTTGGTGAATATCAGACAACTGAAGCAGCAGAATTAGCTCTGGAAAAAATCAAGAAAATTTATCCTGAAGCATACATAGTTGGTTTTGTTGATGGAACAAGGGTAACTTATGCAAAAGCGAAGGAAAGCATGACAAAAGCCTCAAATTATGACGATATGGCACTAAAAGAAAAAGCCAAAATTGAAACTTCTATTGCTGCAACCACTACAACAACAGAAACTTCTAAAATCGATGCAGAAGTCGAAACATCAGCTTTTGTTACAGGAAAAGATGTAACAACATTAAAAGCAATGGTTTATTTAATTCAGTTAGGAACTTACGCTCTTCCACAAACACGTGAAGACCTAAAAAATTTAAAAAATATTTACTCAATTACTGAAAATGGTCTAACTAGATATATGTTAGGTGTTTATTATAACAGTACAGATGCAAAAGTAAAACTTAATGAAGTCAAAAATTTAGGTTTTGCAGACGCATATATTACTGCTTTCAACAATGGAATGGAAATAGGTTTGACAGATGCTTTAATAATTGAAAATGCTGTAGATGAAGCAAATAAAATTGTCTATAAAGTTCAGGTCGCAGCATTTGTAACCAAACTTTCAGATAACGAATTTTATATAAAATATCCTGTTTTAAAAGGTAAATATTCATTATCAAATTATTCTACAACTGATAATTTAATAGCTTATGCCGTAGGTAATTGTGAAACTTATTCTGAAGCAAAAGCAATATTAGATGAACTTGGAAATTTAGGAATTACCGATAAATATATTGTAGCATTTAAAGGAACAGAAAAAATAAGTGTTACCGAAGCAAGAAAAATTACAGATAAATAAATTATAAACTGAAAATTTAGAAATACCTTTTATTTAAATATCTTATTGAAAAAATGTCTGACATTAATTATCACTCAAAAGTTCACAATCACGAAAAACCTAATTATTTTGAACAAGATGAGACTAGTATTCAGGAAATTGAAAAGCGATGTTTAGTTTTACACAATGACGATTTCAACACTTTTGATTTTGTTATCGACACATTAGTTGAAATTTGCAAACACAATTACGAACAAGCAACACAATGTGCTTATATAGTTCATTTTAACGGAAAATGCGATGTAAAAAACGGAACATATCAAAACTTGAAACCTTTAAAAGACGCTTTGATTAATAAAGGACTAATTGCTTCAATTGAATAATATAAAGATTTAATTTATAAGCGACTACATAAAAAAATCAAATTGTGTATTTTGATATATTATTACAACAACCCATATAAAAAAAGAATTTCACAGAATATAATATTTTACAATAAACCGTGAAATTCTGTATTTTATTTAATTTCTGATAATTTGCTTTTAAAGCAGAAGCTAGAAATCTTAATTTCTTGAAGTCAAAAAAAAAAATTATTTTTCAAAAATTTCTTTTAACTTGGCATCTAATAACTCTCCTCTTAAATCTTTAGCAATAATTTTGCCTTCTTTATCAATTAAAAAATTTGCCGGAATACTCTTTACACCATAAGTTACTGCAGCTTCGCAATTCCAATATTTTAAATCGCTAACATGTATCCAGTCAGCTAAATCATCAGCAATTATAGCTGCACTCCAGTTTGCTTTATATTGGTCTAATGAAACGCTGTAAATTTCAAATCCTTCTTTGCTGTAAGTATCATAAGAAGAGACCAAATAAGGACTTTCCATTCTGCAAGGTTTACACCACGAAGCCCAAAAATCTATCAGAACATATTTTCCTTTTAAAGATGATAAACTAACGTATTTTCCATCTTCATCGGTTAAATTAATATCTGGAGCAACAGAACCTATTGAAGTTAAACCTATTGAATTTACCTTGTCAATAAACTGTTTTGCGTAAGAATTATAATCGTAGTAACTTTTCAGTTCTTTGGCAACAAGCTTATAAGTTTCGCTATATGTTTCTATATCAAGTTCATCTATAAGAATTAAAGAAGCTAATGAAGAAGCATTTTCCTCAATAACTTTTTTGTAATACAAACTTTTTTCAAGATTTATAGCAGCCGTTGCATCTTCAATTTTCTTTGTATAAGAATCTGCCTGAATATATGTGTTGTAAAATAAAGATGTTCCAACAGAACCAGTTATTAAAGAGTTATTTAAACTGTTAATGTTAATTTCAACATAAACATTTTCGTTTGGAGCCAAAATCAAAACCAATGAAGTTTTATCATCTAATCTTAGTCTATAATAATCAGAACGTTCAACATATATTTTAAATTCAAAATCATCTTCAGAACCTAAAGTTGCAGTTGCTAATTCGGAATCAAGCAAAATATTATCTAAATGAATTTCAGAAAAATAATTATCAAGTACTTTTCCCTTTATTGTTACATTTTCGGTTTGCGAAAAACTATTATTTATTCCAATAAATAAAATAATTAACAGTAAAAATACAAAATTTCGTTTCATAAAATTTATTTTAAATTTAATAATTATTATGTTTACAAAGAAATGAATAATATTTTTGAATAGCAATTTTAAAAACAATTTTTTAATTTTAGCAAAATAAAAATAAATATTTCATATTTAATTATCTTAATAATATGAATTTAGATAACTTTTACAATAATTACAATCTTGTAACTATTCTCGGTCCTACGGCGGGAGGTAAAACTTCTGTTGCTGCAAATATTGCTTTTAATTTTGATGGTGAAATTATTAGTGGAGACTCACGTCAGGTTTACAGAGGAATGGATTTGGGCACAGGAAAGGATTTAGCTGATTATACTATTAACAATAAGCAAATTAATTACCATTTAATTGATATTGTTGATGCCGGTTCAAAATATAACCTCTTTGAATTTCAGAAGGATTTTTTTGCAGCATTCGGAAAAATTAAAAACTTAAATAAACTGCCTGTACTATGTGGTGGAACAGGACTTTATATTGAATCTATTGTAGATAATTATAATATTCTCGAAGTTCCCGAAAATAAAGATTTGAGAAATCAACTTCATGAAATGTCAATGATTGAATTGATTGCCATTTTGTCAGATATTAAACAACTTCACAATAAAAGTGATTTTGATACAAAGAAAAGATTGATAAGAGCTATTGAAATTGAATATTTTTATAAAGAAAATCCTGTAAAATCTACTATTTATCCAAAAATTAAATCGTTGAATATTGGAATAAAATTCGACAGAGAAACTCAGCGAAAAAGAATAACCGAACGTCTAAAACAAAGATTTTCAGATGGAATGATAGACGAGGTGAAATTATTGATTGAAAATGGAATTTCAACCGAAACATTAATTTATTATGGACTAGAATACAAGTTTATAACATACTATTTGATTGGTCAATTAACATATAATCAAATGTTTGAAGGACTTAACTCAGCCATACATCAGTTTCAAAAGCGTCAGATGACTTGGTTTAGAAAAATGGAAAAAGAAGGAATCAAAATTCATTGGCTTGATGGTTACATGGAAATGCAGAAAAAAATTGAGATTATTGAAAAATTAATGATTTATTAACACTTTTTTGCCAAAACCAATTTTTAAAATTGTAATTTTGTAATCTTTTTTAACATCTAATTTAAATTTTAATGACTAAAACTGAAATTTTCAACTTTATAAAATCTTATTTTTTTATAACATTAGGTCTTTTTATAAATGCTTTGGGCTGGGTAGCTTTTTTAATTCCTGCAAAAATAGTTGGAGGAGGTGTAACAGGTTTATCTTCAATAATATATTATATTACTGATTTTCCTGTAGGATTTAGTGTTTTGATTATAAATGCAGCATTAATACTTCTGGCTATCAAAATTTTAGGAGCTAAATTTGCAGTTACTTCAATTTACGGAATTGTAACTATTTCTGCTTTTTTTCTAATATTACCTCAATTTATTACCGAACCAATTATAACAGACCGTTTTATGTCTGCACTAATTGGTGGTGCTATAGCTGGAGTTGGTATTGCAATTGCTTTTATTAATGGAGGAAATTCTGGTGGTACTGATATTATTGCATTGATTATCAACAAATATCGAAATGTTCCACCAGGTCGTATAATTTTATATTGCGATTTGGGCATTATTGCTTCTTCGTTCTTTATTTCTCAAAGTCTTGAAACTGTGGTTTATGGCTATGTTGTAATGGCTGTTTTTGCATATACGCTTGATTTAGTGATTGAAGGAGCAAAACAATCGTATCAACTTACTGTAATGTCAACCAATAGTCATCTTATTGCCGATAGAATTACAACCGAACTTGGACGTGGTGTAACTTGCATTAAAGGAACTGGTTGGTACACAAAAAACGAAATTGATGTTTTGATTATTATTATCCGAAAGCACGATAAAACCAAAGTTATGAGGATTATTGTTGAATCTGATAAAAATGCGTTTATTTCACAGGCAAAAGTTGCTGCAGTTTTTGGACTAAATTTTGAAAAAATAAGATATTAGAAAATAATTTTGAAAACTTTTTTAATCTGATGTAATCAGAGTTTCAATAATTTCTTTTTTACTTTTAACATTTGGATAATTCAAAATAATTGGAAAATCGCTTTTGTTTACTATCCACGAAGCAATTGAATCCATCCACATAGCTGAAGATTTGTGTGATGGATGAACATCTCCAGACGATTTACGTTCAAATTTCAAGGTTTTTGACATAAAAAACTTTTTACTTCCCAAAGTAGATACAAGCATTTCATTAATTCCCGTATCTGCTTTCCAGTTAGGAGGTCCAACCCAGATATTTTTCAATTTTCCGAATTTTTCAACAATTTTATATACAAAATCAGAACGCTCATTCGGATTTTTAACAAACATCTCGTTTGAACCTATAACAAAAATTATATAAGTAGGGTCGTATTTATCAATAAAATAAGTAATTGTATCTGTATTTGCAAAAACCTCTGTTGTTCCGCTGACCCACGACACAACATAAAATAAGTGGTTATTTTCCTCACAATAATCGTTTAAGCGATATTCCAGAAAATGAGCCATGGAATCGCCAATTAACAAAATTTTTTGAGAAGTAGTATCAATATTTGCTCTATATTTCCGCTCATATTTAAAATCATTTTCAAAAATTTTAACCTTATCTGCACTTTGTAATTTATCATAACTTTTATCGCAACTTACAAAAAATAAAAAAAGTAAAATTATCAATAAGAAATTAGTTATTTTATTCATAAGTAGGCTGCCATATTTATTAGTAGATCCTAATTTTTTAATTTATTGAATTTAAAGACTTTCAAATTATTTAGTTACTTTTTAAGCTAAATACAATTGAGGTTTTAAATTAAGCGAAATAATTGAAATAAAAAAATGAATTGTAGATAGTTATCTGCATTTTTCAGCATTTTAATACGAAATTTTATGTTATTTGGCAATTGGTATACAAGTAGATATTATTTGTCGTTTGCCGGATGAGCCGATGGAGTACAAACATCAGTTATGTTTTTAACTCTTATATTATCTTTGTAAGCAACAATAAAAGCACCAGGTACGCCCATTTTACTTTTTGCAGTGTAAGCAGCTTCGTAAGATTTGTAGTTTCCAACAAGATATTTGTACCATTCGCCGTCAATATCAGCATATATAAGTTCAGACGAAGGATAAATTAACTGTAATTTTGACATAGACAGCTGAACGGTTGAAGCTGCAATCTGAATTCTGAAAACAATTTTAGGTTCTGCTGTTTTGACTGGAGGAACAGAATCTTTTTTAGTTTCAGAAATCTTAATTTCCTCAACTTTTATATTATCTTCAACGTTTTCAACAACTTCATTTTCATCAGGTTCAAACCAACCGTAGAAAATTGAATACGCCTGAATTTGAATTGAAATTGCATCTGTTTCAAGTTGTTCTGCATCAACTGCTAAGGTATATATTAGTTCGTTTTCTTTTTGCTTTTTTGCTTTATTTCTTGCAGCAGTAGCTTGAATAAAATAGTTATTTGCTTCTTGTTCAAGTTCTTCAATTTGAGAAACTTTGTCTTTTTCTTGTGTATTTTCTTTTAATGTTTTAAGATTTTTTTTGTAAAGAGTATAAATAATTTTATTTGCTTCTTCGTATTTAACCTGACCTTCAACAAGTTTTGTGTAAGCTTTAGTTTTTGTACTTTCAGCACTTTTAAGACTTTTCTTTTTTTTACTTCCCGATAAACTTTCGGCATTTTTTTGATACGTTTCGCTTTGCAACAATAATTTTTCACCCGATTCGATTAAGTCATCTCCTTCTTTTATAATCTCTTGAGTATTTGTTAATTCCTCTTGTTCTGCAGCCGACATCTGTTTTTTAATTTCGTCAATCATCGAAAAATCCTGAGAAAAAACACTTCCTGAAATAAAAATTATGAGGAATAAAAATATATTTTTCATTTGTATGATTTTTAAAATATTTTCACAAAAATATTAAACTATTCAGTTTTATAATCTAATTTAATTAACAAAAATTTTACCAATTAACATTATTTTTGAAAAATTGCATGATATAATAACTGAATATATTAAATTTTAATTGTTTAAAAATAAATATTCTGTTTTAAAATATTTTTTTGACTACAAATTATATTTACAAAATTGTAATTTTTGTTGAATCAAATTTGAAAATAAATTATTCTTTATAGAAATCATATAATCAGTTAATAACAAATTATTCATAGAATTTTAAAAAATAATTTTAAAAAATAATTTGCTAAAATAATATAATCAAATAATTTTACAGATATTATTAAAAACAAAATATATGGAAGACTGGGTAAAAATTCAAACCTTTGACCGAATTCATCAGGCTGAATTACGCAAAGAAATTCTGCAGCAAAACAATATTGAGGCAGTAATAATCAACGAGAGAGATAGTTTGTTCCTTATTGGAGATATTGAATTATATGTAAAAGCTGAAAATAAAGCAAAAGCAAAAGCAATTATAGATGAATTTGATGGACTTACTAAAATAAATTCGTTTATTTTAGAAAAACCGATGGTACTTTTACACGATTTTATGAAAAAGGATGGCATTGAAACAGTTCTAAAAAAGAAGGAAGATTCGCAATTTATTCTGGAAAATTACGAACTTTTTATCGAAAACGAAAATGTTCAAAAAGCAGTTCCTTATTTAACCGGCGAAAAGTTAACAGGCTGGTCTAAAATAGATACCTGCCAAAGAACCCGACAAACAAGATTTAGAGTAGAAGTACTCGACGAAAAAAATATTTCTTCGATAGTAATTAAAAAAAGAGATTCTGAATTTCACGTTCAAGAAATTAATATTTATGTGAAAAACGAAGATTTAAATTCGGCAAAAGAAATATTGAATAGTTTAAATGGCTGGATAACAATTGAAGTATATGACAAACTTCACAAAGCCGAAATTAGAGAAGATTTACTCGGTAAATCAGGAATTAGAGCTATAATCAAAAAAAATAGCGAATCAGAATTTAATCTTATTGTTGAAGCTCATAATGAGGAAAATGCAATTGATATAGTTAATAAACAAAGAGAATGGACTAAATTAAAATCATTTGCTTTACAAATAGATGCTCTTTATGCACAAGAACAGCTCGAAATTCAGGGTATAGAAGCTATTTTAATTAACAAAAAAGATAACACATTTATTTTAGGTGAAATAGATTTATATGTTGACGACTTTAAATCTCAAAAAGCATTAGAAATAATTAAGCAAATAGAAGAAATTGAAGAAAAGTAATTTAACACAAAGGACATTCTCTGCACTAATATTCCTGGTGATTTTTTCACTGGGAATTTTTGTGCATCAGTTCTTTTTTGCAATTCTTTTTCAAACTGTTATGGTAATTGCAATTATAGAGTTTTTTAATTTTGGGAAAGTTGAAAAATTTTCGCCACATAAAATTTATACAATTATTGTATCTGTACTTTTTTTTACTTACATATTTCTTTTTAAAAACAATATTTTGGATATTAAGTACTTAGTTTTAAGTCCAGCACTTTTCTTAATTCCAATGATTTTTGAATTATTCAAAAAAAGTGAAAACCCATTAATTAATTTAGGATATACTTCGTTAGCTGTTATTTACATTACACTTCCATTTTCACTTCTAAATTTTCTGGTTTTCCCAAAAATTAATAATAATGAATTTAGTTATCAGTTGATTTTTGGATTATTCTGGCTAATTTGGACATTTGATTCGGGTGCATATTTTGCAGGTTCTGCATTTGGCAAACACAAACTTTTTGAACGAATTTCGCCAAAAAAAACATGGGAAGGAGTTATTGGCGGTTTTATTGCTTCATTTGGAATGTCTTACGTTATGTATTTAGTATTTGGAACTTTAAAAATTCATGAGTGGCTTATTGTTTCATTTATTATTTCAACAACTTCAATTTTTGGCGATTTGGTAGAATCGATGCTAAAACGAAATTTCAACATTAAAGATTCCGGAAAAATAATGCCCGGACATGGCGGAATTCTTGATAGAATAGACAGTTCGCTTTTTTCAATACCTTTTGTGGTTATTTATCTTTTTTTATCAGAAATAATCTGAAAAAAATTTGGACAAACAAAAGTTCGTTAAATTTTTAAACCACTGAGTTCACACATAAAACAAAGTTCTGAATTATAAGTAAGTAAATAAATATTATTAAAATTATTAATATCAATATTTTAATGAATTGAAAAAATGTTCATGAAATATTGTATAAACAAAAGTCAATTAATTTTTACATTTATTTAAATATAAAATCATACAAAAATGAAAATTCATAAAGCAGGAATTATTCCGATTATAATAATTTTTACTTTTATAGGCATTGTTAATTATCTTAATATTAAATTTTTAAGCGAGTACAAAATAATAATGTACTCAATTCAGGCAGGTTCTTTTTTCCTGCTTTTTATGGCTTTGAATTTTTTTAGAAATCCAAAACGCAGGATTATAGAAAACGAATTTATTTGCCTTTCACCTGCTGATGGCGAAATAGTTGTAATAGAAGAAACCATTGAAAATGA
>Ga0316608_1000761_pt1 | contig 13985 bp, 10 predicted proteins | sample MIS2016152B_MG_FD_207673 | JGI IMG/M metagenome (GOLD analysis project Ga0316608, IMG submission 207673) | Microbial mat bacterial communities from Middle Island sinkhole, Lake Huron, Michigan, United States - MIS.2016.152B | ecosystem: Environmental > Aquatic > Freshwater > Lake > Sediment...
ACTCAATGATATTCGTAACAATAAATGTAATCTTATTTATCATAAGGTCTTAGACATCGAGTATATTAAGGAACACAATAAGTACGTGCTATATATACCAGATGAGTGGGTTCATGATCACACAATTCTAGAGAAGCAGATACAAGATAAACTGTTGGGGTATTCTATATCACAAGTTGATATAGGTATATTTCATGGTCAATTTGCTTATCAACTTGTAGGTAAAAAGTACTCAGGCTTTCATTACAAAGAAGAGTATTTTCTGCCACTTATTAAAGGTTTTATTCATGTTGGTCACTACCACACCTATTCTACTTTTGATAGAATTATAGCTAACGGAAGCTTAGAGAGATTAGCTCATGGAGAAGAACAACCAAAAGGTTACCTCATAGTAGAAGACTCTAACTACACTTTTATAGAAAATCCTCTAGCTTATACCTATTTAACATTAAACGTAACAGCTGCAACAACTTTAGACAGATTAGATAAGTATATTAATAAACTTAAACCAGACAGTCATATTAGATTACTTCTTCCAAGAGATCATTCGTTTAATATTACTTTTCAAGACTTAAAGTTAAGGTATCTTGACTATAACATCAAGAAACTTATCAAAGAAAATATTTCTGAATCCTCTAGCGTTACATATATACTAACTGATAGTGTGCTTGATACATCTAATACTTACACATTAGATGTTAATATACACGACACTCTTTTTAATAACTTAACCACTAAAAACACTTTAGTGGAATCAGAAGTTAAGAAGCTTTTAAACTATATATCTATCTTTAAGCATAAGGAGAATCTAGTTGAACAAGACATTAGCTGAAAGACCAATGAGCGGATTCCCGATCAGCATTGGAAGTTCTCTTTCATTAGAAACATTATTCGCTCCTTTAACAGAAGTTTATGACGACTCAAGAACCGTACCAGAGAAAGCTAACCTTGCAGAGTATACACTCTACGTCTTTAATGTCTCCACACTTCTTAGAAACTTAATTAATAGTATCCCTTATATGAGCCTTATTATGGTTCCTAAGAAAGATATACTAGAAGCTCTTTTAGAGGAGATAGAGTTCCTTACTAATTTCTTTGCATCAAACTCTCTTAATATTAAGTTCTATATAAATGACTACTCTTTTGTAAAGAGAGTGTATAAGCCTGAACAGTTAAGACACTCTACAACAGAGAAACAAATCTTTATAGATGGTATTAATTCTTACTGTTTAGATAAGCTTAGGAAAGAAGACGATATAGGTCTTTTTACTAAGAACATACACTACAATAAAGAAGATAAAGTTTTACTATTTACGCATATTCCTTTTGACTTATTGAGTTATAGTAATTTTGTAAGGCTAGATTTACTTGAATCTAATACAGGTGTTATTAAGACAAGAAAAAGCTGGAATACAAAGTACTTTAAGATGCCTCATGAGGATATGAGTTTCTTGCCATTTAATGAGTATTTATTATCTATCTTTGGCGATCACGTTATGTTTATACCAGCTCCCTTAAAAAAGAGATTGGAAATTTATGAGTCTATGAAAAAGAAGAAAGTACACCCGCTAATGGATGTCGTGTCTTTTGAATTCATTTTTGGGAAATAGTCAACTACCTCGGACTTAAGTCCTAGGTCTCCGACTCTATTGTAACGATGAATTCACCAACTTAGACTTGTGTCTAAGTTGGTGAATATTAAAATTAAAGTTTACTGAGGTTTAACTGGAATAGTGATAGCGTTTAGAGCGGTTTCATCCGTTGATGCTAACACTTGTTGACGAATAGCATCCATTTCAAAGAAACGTGTAGCGAAAGCTGTTTGTACAGTGGTGATAAGTGCAGTTAAATCAGCTAAAGTTGCAATAGGGAATGCTGAATTATCAACAGCAATCCAAGCCGGTGGTAAGTAGCCAGTAGAACCATTGATAACCAAAGCTTGAACTAAACGATTACGTGCAAGTTCATCAGCATCAAATAGAATACCAGAATGTGTAACAGGTTGTTCAATATACCATGCTTTGTAAGCTGCAAGTTTTGCTAAAGCAAGTTGCTTCTTATAACTAAATTCAAAGTTTTCTGTGGGTAGAGCGATCTGCACCCATTCATTTCCAACAACAGTTACATAGTGACCGTCCATAGGAGCAGGACGTGCGCTCACTGTGGTATCCCGAGGAAGTAGAGGTACGCCTTGCGCATCAACGTCCACTTCAATTTCAATTACATTTCCACCAACGTTACGAAAGGCTTTCATATACATATACTCCAGTTAAAGAAAAAAGTTGTTCCACCACTAAATTACTGAATTCTAGCAACCAATACATTTTTTACTACAAACTGCATGGTTTGAATTAAGCTATAAATCCAAAGTATTCGGTATAAAGTATTCATTTTTGAATTAATTTCACCAACGCTAACACAAAGGACAAAACTCATGTCAACTCTTTACAACAAGTACTACGATATATCCAAATTAGTCATTTGGGGTGACGAAACTGGGGATGATACAAATCGTAAAGCTAAACTTATTTTTAGTTTTAGAGACGGTAATCCTCGAATTACAGTATACACTGGAGTAGTTGGAAAAGAAGGTGTTATATCTTTTCCAAGCGATCATCCGACAATGGTAACAATTATGAATTTACTTAAGGATGTCGCCAACGGACAACCTGGTGTTAAATTTTCTATTGATTCACTTACTTTTGTATATGAGAATGATAAACCAACAACTAATAAACGTATTGTTTCTACACTACATATTGGTAAGTCTAATCAAGGATTAGTCTATTTTAGTGTTATTATGGAAGCTAAACCTAAGTTAGTTTTTACTCTGAAATCTTCACCGTTCCACGCTTTTAGAGATAAAGACAAAAACTTACTGTCAGAAGAAAGCATTTCTTCCAAAATGGCTTTAGGATTAGCTGATCTTATTCTTGGTATTGTAAGCAACATTATTGTAAATTATACAGATGAAGAATATGATAACAGTCCACGCAAACCTTTAGAAGTTAAAGGTAGAAGTGGCGTTAATCCACAAGTAGCTGTTAAAGAAAACATTCAAGAGTTAGATGACTTAGCTCTTTAAAATGTACAGACAACCTGTCTCTCTCCTTTGTGAAAGAGACAGGTATTTCTGAATGTATGTCAACTACATATATACTACTTGTAAGTGTTTGTTTATTTTTCTAAAAGGAGTTTAGCGTGTCTTTAAATTACAAGATAACTATGTCAGAGTTTGGCTTAAATGTATTAAATATATATTTTAAAGATGAATCACCAATTTTATGTGATATTTTCGACTTCTACAAAGACCAGTCTAATATCTCGACTATATATGATCAAATTAATGAGTATGTTTCAACCCTACCATTAGTGACACAAAAAGCTATCTATGATATTTTTCAAGAAATATCAACAGATACATATAAAGCGTCTTATAATGACATTAAGACAATTAACACGGTTGAAAATAGTTTAGTGGCTGTTTCTAACTTACTTGATTTTAATAGATTTAAACACTGGGCTAAATGCAAAGAACACCTTATACCTTTTCCTGATAATATCAGAGACGATTTTCTATTTGATCCTGATATGAATACAACTAGGGAGAAGACTTATATTAAGAATGAGTATAGTAACTTAATATCGACTATTGTCTTTATTAGAGCATTGTCACCATTGTACTTAGATTATTATGGGTATATTAAGCAGCTGACATCACATTACTATTATAAGATCTTCATGCTTTTCATTAAGACAGACGTATACGCCTCAGCTGAATTAGAAAAGCTCAGAGAGTATATTGAGGTAAATCAAATTACATTAATAGGTGCCACTAAGAATGAGCATCTTATTATTAACACAGGTCTTAGTGATGACGACATACTTGATAGTCTTATTAGCGAGATCATTTTCAATAAACTTATCACTATTGATTTTTACAACAAGAAGTGTAACATTATCTCTTTTATCTTCCAGACTATCAAATACAAAGGCAGTTTTGCTACAGCTGATGGTGGTATCATTAGGAGTAAGGCAAGTAGTAAAGACCCTAACAAAGAAGACATAAGTTACTTTGAAGATTATAGAAAAACTTCAGATATTCCTGTAGGGACTGTCGTAGAAATTCAACACGCTCTTAGTAACTTACAGATGTTAGTAGAAGTCTTAGGTTACCAAGATTTTGACTATGCTTCTTATAACGAGGAATTAAAAAATGTCAAACTAATAATGGATAAAGGTGTCAGTAAGGTTCAAATTTATATGCTTGGATGGTTTTTAAGTAAATTTATTAACCCAAGAGCTTTGTACTATATTGAACTAAGAAAAGTTGTAGAGCTTCTTTTACTGGCTAAAATTATCCTCATTAAGAATAACCAACCATTCATTGCTATGCTATTGAGTTCTTATAGAACAGAGCAAAACAATTATATTAATGTGATCGTAAGAAATGGTGTTAATAAACAACTTGTGAAAAAGATTAATCCACATTATACTTTTGTGGTGGAAGAAGACAAAGTATCTATCATAGAAAAAACTATCGCTGAAACAAGTAAAGAAATAGTTAATTACCTGTGGGTTCCTATAGGTTCTGAACATCAGCTTGGTCTGGTAAAAATAAACGAAGGTTATCTTCAAATCCCTAATGACATTAATGATCTTATTTGTCAATACATCCAGTTTGTTCATTCCAACTAAACTTTAAGGAATAAAAATGTTTGCAATTAATAACGCAGAAAACTTCATTATTGAAGATCTTATCTATATACCTACAGGCGAATATATGCCTGTATTTAATAGACCTTATACAGTTAACGTCACTAAGTCTGCTATCGACACAGTAGTAGATCGTATGTATGACACCAAAGCTGGTAAAGTTACACCTAACATTGTTAACGGTGTTGCTAATGAAATCATTCAACCAAGTTCAGTTGGTTTTCAAACTTCTATTAACAGCGATTGGCTATCAACAAAGAAGTTTATCTTTATGATGAAAGTCAGAACAACTGATATGACTGGTGTTGAAATTACAAGCTATATTCAAGGTTATACTGACTATAATGGCATCACGTCATCTGGTAACATTGATGGTCAACTCAATCACTACATCAACAATGTGATTGAAACAACAACAATGATTATTAACACACCACTAGGAACTATTCGTAAAGAAAAGCTTTATAAAATCTATAACCTTTTCTTTAATAACGGTGTTAATGAAGTTTTTACACAAAGACCTACTGATATCTTAGAAAATATTGGGTTGATGAACTATACAGCTATGATGGGAGATTCTACAGATTTAAATAGTTATCTTTCAACGGCCTTTATGAACTCTTTTGACAAGAAGAGTATATCTTCTAGTATTGATAACAATATCACAACAAGCTATTTAAGTAATATATTAACAGCTGGTATGCTTGATAACAAGAATAAAGAAATTCATGTTAATTCTTACAGTATAGCAGATGCGTCAGCTAGTAATATTAGTGTTAATATACCAGAACCAAGTATAAATGATAATAGATTTTTAAAGTATTTAAGCAGAAGTGGTGGTTATAACTCTGTTGTAAGTTCAGTCTTTAATTTTCAACAGCTTCTTAACATTGACCCAACTATATACGGAAGGTTTAAGCTTCTTAATATCACTAAAGATTATGTTAACCCAGTTATTCAAGCAACACCTGAAGTTGGAGACTATTGGCATGGCCAAGACCCAGTTACAATTAAGGCGTATTCTCTTATTGAGAACTCAGTCTCTTTAGCACTAAAGTACGGCTTTAACAAGATTTACTTTACTGCGTCTAATATGACTAATCCTTCAGGTATGGCTGAGGTTTTTATCACTAACTTTAACTCTTTTATTAACTTAGAGGAGCAAGACTTTAACTACATCTTGGAGATCTTTAAGAGTAAGTTTATTAATGATATCTTCCTCAATGAGAGTAATTCTGGAACAGTATCTCTACATTTAGAAGTGTACGTGGATTTACTTGGCACCACAAAGATTAATCTATCTTATGCAGGTTACCCATCTAACTGGTATACAATTCCAACATTTGCTAACAGTCTGTTTTCACCAGTTGTGACAGTAGACAAAAACGCTGTAGACTATATGTCTTTTCAGTTAAACAATGTGATTTCAACATTATCGACTGAGTTTGTGGATCAAAAAGCTTATTATTAACAAAGGAAAAACATGAATAACAACGGAAATCTCAATCCCACTATCGAGGCATTTTACTTATCAATTTTAGATTATAGTGGTCTAAAAGTTGATGATGGTATTATTGCTAACATTGATGAGAAAATCGGTGACATCACTATTGACGATAAACCACTGGCTCTTCCTTACTTTAGTGTTTTGAAGAACCCAAATGGTAAACTTATCTTTCATCCACTTAACGAGAACTACACTAACCCTGAGACGTCTGTATTTAACCTCTATAAACGTAGGCTCACTCTTGAGATCAACACACGTTTGGCAGCGTTGATTGTGAACTTAATTACATTAGCATCTGATGTTCAAATACAGCAGAAAGTCAAATCAAGTAAGTTAGTTGATATTATCAGTAATATTGGGGAAGTAGATCACTCTATCATTGAGAACTTTATGCTAGCTGCTAAGAACAGTCGTAAAGTTAACGATGTTGGATATATCTTAGATATCTTCTTGAAGAAAAATGGTTCTATAGGAGATACACCTTACCCAGCTATCGGTAAAATTAACTTTGTAATGTATAATGAGATCTCTAAATCTCTAGAAGACAAAGACCGTGAGTATAGGGTTTTTGGCAGCAGACTTCGGAAAAAAGATTTGCTTGCTCTTAACAACATCTTTAATGTGATCTTTCCCAATATCTCTGAAAAAGATGTCTATGTTGAAGGAACAGACAATAAGATCTTTAGGTATCTAAACATTTTGATTAAGACCTCTTACCTTATTACCAATAGGATCAATGAGCTCATCAAGTTAATTAATGCCGTTAAAGAACCTACTATCAACATGGATGAGTTTATATTTAACCATGAGTGGACCAAACACTTAGAAGAGCTTTATTCTATGTCAGCACAAATTAGGGTTATTCCTAACCAAGATGATGTAAGGGTAGAGTCTACTAAGTTAAAGATTGATGAGAGTAAAGCTTCTGTAGACCAAGCACAAAATCCACCACAATTTATCCCACAGCCACAGCAGATCATGCAACCACAAGTTGTTCAACCTGTTATGCAACAGCCTATGCAACAGCAGCCACTCGCTCCTGAAGATATCATTAAGGCTGGAATGGGATATAGTGGTGGACTGATGCCTCAGCAGATGATGCAACCTCAGTTTCAGCAACCTATGATGATGCAGCAACCCATGATGCAGCCTCAGGTGTCTACTCCACAATGGGTTCAACAAGAACTTGTTAGATCAGGTGTTAACCCACAGCAACAAATGGTACAACCTATGATGCAGCCTCAGTTTCAGCAGCCTATGATGATGCAGCAACCCATGATGCAACCTCAGTTTCAGCAACCCATGATGCAACAACCTATGATGATGCAGCCTCAGTTCCAACAACCGATGATGCAACCTCAGTTTCAGCAACCTATGGTTGGAAATAACCAAGGGTTGCAAGTCAACCCACAGATGTTAGGTCGAATTCAACAACCTTGGCAGTAGATTTAGTGAAAGAAATCTCTATTAAATAACCAAAGGTTTTAGACGCAAGCTCCGGACTTCAGTCCGGAGTTAGTCGTAAATATTGTTATAGGGTAACATAATCAACACAACTTAAATGAAAGGGTTACAACATGGAACAGTCTCCTAAAAAGCCCTTCGTTAAGGGTTACAAATACCGCATCTATCCTACAGACGAGCAAAAGCAGTTCTTAGCTGAAGTTTTCGGCGCTAACCGATTCCTATGGAACCAGCTACTTAAAGAGTCCCAAGAAGCCTATAAGCTCTATGAGTTTCAAAAGTCACAAACCCCAGAGGTGGAAGTCAATTCCCCTGACACCTCAGGCTACGGCTTCGTTAACAAGATACCAGCCCTTAAAGAGCTTCACCCTTGGATGAAACTCTACTCTAATGTAGCCTTCCAGCAAACAGCCATAACTCTCGGGACAGCTTTTGCTAACTTCTTCAGAGGTCGCAAACTCCATAAAAGAGTAGGCAAGCCTAAATTCAAGAAGCGCTCTAATGACCAAGGGTTTCACCTAACCACCAGTGGTTTTCGCCTCAAAGGTAAAGAGCTCTATATCGCTAAGCTTGACACTCCCCTTAAAGTCATATGGAGCAGAGAGTTGCCAAGTGAGCCTAACTCCATCACTATCACCAAGAATGCAAGTGGTGACTACTACGTCTCCTTCACCTGTGAGTACACGCCTCAAAAGACTGCAGGTGAGACCAACGTAGGCATCGACCTAGGTATCAAAACCTACGCAACTCTCTCTACAGGTGACAAACTAGAGAACCCCAGGTGGCTTCAAAACCACCTTAAATCCCTTAAGCGTCACCAAAAATCCCTCTCAAGGAAAATCAAAGGAAGTAAGAACCGCACTAAAGCACGCATCAAAGTAGCTAAGCTACACCAAAAGGTCACCAACGCCCGTCATGACTGGCAACACAAGGCAACTCGTACACTGGTTAACAATAGCCACGTTATCGGTGTAGAAGCCCTAGCTGTCGCCAACATGATACGTAACCGCAAGCTCAGTAGAGCGATACAAGACGCAGCCTGGTCTTCGTTCTTCACTAAGTTACAGTACAAGGTGGTGGAATCCCAACATGCTACTCTCATCTATATGAGTCGCTTCTTCCCAAGCAGCCACATCTGTTCACTAACAGGTAAGCAGCTTGAGAGGAAGCTCTCACTAGACGAGCGCACTTGGGACTGTCCGTTCTGTGGCAACACACACGACAGAGACCTAAACGCAGCAGCCAACATCGAGAATAAGGCTATGGAGCTCTACGCTACACTGCCCACCTCGAAGTCACATCACGGTGAAGTAGCCGTCGTTGCTGGCTAACACAATCAACGGCCGAGAGGACACTCGGTTGCAGACCATGGAGAGTTCACCTCTACTACTAGGTAACTGGTAGCAAGTGGCTCGTTGTTATGACTTGCGGTTGGCGCAGCATAGAAGTGGTAAACCTAAGGTAACCTTAGGAATCCCCGGCCTGAAGGCCGGGGAGGATGTCAAGGCGTCTAATCTGTTACGTAGAAGTGAGTGGAGATAAACTCTTTTGCAACGGAGATTGCGCGACAGAGTTCCATAAAAAGGTAAAAGTACACTATAGACATTAAATTAACAACCACCAAAGCCATAAGCTTTGGTGGTTGTTTTTCTTTTCTTTTAGCTACTAGGTATGGATGGTTTGATGGCTAATTTCAGTGAGTAAATATCACCTTTAAAATCAACAGGCGTGTTATATCCATTCAAATACATAGTGTAAATAAAAAGACTAGGTGAAACATTAAGATTTCTTAACAGACCAAAAAGATTACCTTGGTATCTATAAGACTGAGCTGGATTAATAGTAACTGTATTAAATTCATAAGTGCGACTAATATAGTCTAAGTAAACTAAATTATCATTTAATTCTTGGTATGTGTCAAATAAGTAGTCATTGACCTGGTATTGTTCAAGCATAAGTTTATTCTCCTAATGAATCAAAACATGCTCAATGTAGTTCAATTTCTGAATATATCTTAGCCACATATATACTACTTGTAACCAGTATCTATATATTTTTTACTATTTTGCCAATGCAATGGCTTCACATAAAGGAATTTAAGAATGTCAAAAACAGAGATTAAGTTAGAGTTTATTGGCTTAGCTGGTGTTAATAGCTTTGTCGGTAATACTTCTTCTAGTAGGTTAGTGATGGATGTAGCTTCACACTTTCCAGCCCATCTTCCTCTATTAAATCCAGATGAGAAACTAATCAAAACAGGCATTGAATACGAACTAGGTAAATACATTAACGATGTTAAAGCCGACCATGACTATGTCGTTAAAGCCATTGTTCCTAGATATAGAGAATATGGTGTAGAGCAAGTTCCCACTTACACAATACTTGCAGAGTACGAAGAGAATGATCAGTTCTACTTAGACTGTCTTGATGTTGACACTTATAAAACAAGCCATACTTTCTTTGGATACGATCTCACACCAACTGATGATTTACTTAATTTAACTTACAATAGTACTTTAACTAGAGGTACTATTTTATCTAAAACAGACAGCTATGGAAATGAAGGTGCTTACAAATATGGTGTCAATGTTAATGTTGCCTTTATGTCACATCCATCTGTAGCAGAGGATGGTTTTGTTGTATCTGAGAGTTTTATCGAGAGAACTAAATTTAGGTCAATTACTAAGAGAGTCATTAACATAACTAAAGACACCATACCTATTAATTTGTATGGTGATAAAGAAAACTTTGCATTTATTCCCAACATTGGTGACAGGGTCAGAGAAGATGGTCTACTATGTGCTCTTAGAGAAAGGAATGACTGGTTCACTATCTCTGACTTAGACAATAATAACATCAGTGAAGTAGATGTAACATTTGATAACTTAACCTATGTTAGTCCTAACTCTAAAGTAATTGATGTTCAAATCGTCAGAGGAAATTATAACAAACAAGAGTTTACTCCTAAGTTAACTAAGCAATTAGATACTTATGCAGAAATGCTTGTTAATTACTACAGGAATATTATCCAAAAGTATGAACAGATTCTAGCAGAGAAAAAGACAATGTATGGAACAAGTGACGTTCTTAGATTGACTCCTCGTCTTCATAGGTTTATTACTGATTGCTATATTAAGGCAAATATTGCTGTGTCTGGTAAGAACAAACTGTGTTTTAGGAAACTTCTTATTGATCAGTATAGAGTAGAAGTTACCACCAGTTCAGAAATTAGCCTGAACTTGGGCTACAAGTTAACTGATCTTCATGCCGCAAAAGGAGTCATATGTAGAATTCTGCCTGATAAAGATATGCCTGTAGATAAACACGGCAACAGAGCTGACATCATTACTGATAGTACCTCTATTATTTCACGTATGAACTTAGGTAGAGCTTACGAAAGTTATCTTGGTGCTGTTTCTAGAGACAACCGAAATAACTTAATCAACTACTTTGCTCATAAATATAACGCTAATTTTCTTGGAAGTATAACTGGAAAAGACGTTGAATACATTTACAAATATTTAAGAGGTCTATATAGTCTTATAAATCCAGATATGGTTGAGTATATTGATACACTAACACAGGAACAAATCTTCAAACATTTTAAAGAAATTGTTGAAGACAATCTTTATATTTATTATCCACCTGATAATGAATACAATATCACTGACGTCATTGATAACATTGAACACAGTGTTTATAAACCACTTAACGATAAAGTTTCATATAGGGATGAATTAGGAAACATTGTAGAAACAAACGAGGATATCCGTATAGGACAACTATACATCATGGTTCTAGAAAAGATTGCTAATACTTATTCAGCAGTTTCTTCTAGTAAAGTTAATAACTTTGGTTTTCCTGTTAAAGGAACTAACTTTGATAAACATAAGTATCCACACTCACTCACACCAACTAAAACCTTAGGTGAAACTGAGACTCGTATTCTTACAAGCTTTATGCCACCTGAAGGTATAGCTGATTTATTTGATATAACACTTAACCCTATTGCTCATAAGTTTTTGATAAAGAGTATTTTAGAAAGTAACATAGCTTTTAATACAAGTTTTAATATAGATAGAGAAGTCGTGCCTTATGGTAACACAAAGAGCTTATCTATTTTACAACATATATTTACAGCTTCTGGTTTTGAATACATCTATACACCTGAGGATTCTCAATCTTGAATAATATAACTGCCAAACAAATATTGGGTACACCTAGATCTGATATTTGGAACTTACCACTTAAAGAGTACTGTGTCACTTACGATGACTCTATTTGTTTAATTAACACAAACAAACATATTATATTCAATAGGTATTGTTGGGATTTGTTTGAAATGTATCCAATGACACCTATCATTAGTTCATGTAATGTAACAACCATTCTAAACGGTGGCTCTTACAACGCAGATACTCACATTAAAATGTTAGAAGCTTGCTTTAAACATATTTGTGAATATAATAACATTAATGCTTATTCTGATAAAGAACCACTACTTCGACTTGTGTACAGAATTATCAACTCTATATATAACGAAATAGTAAATAGGGTATCTAACTATGTAACAACTATAGATGCAACAGACTTTGTCAACATCATGAAAGATGAAGAGATTGTTGCGGCTCATGGTAGTATTCGTACTAACCCAGAGAGTATAGATAGATGCTATCGTTTATTAAAGACTTCTCTTATGAACAATAAATCTAGTAATAGGTTTGTACAAGCTTATAAGTCTAAAGCTATTAATGAGAATCAAGCTAACCAGTGTCTTGGACCACGAGGTTTTGTCACTGATCTTGATCGCACTGTTTTTAAACAGCCTATCACAACAGGTTTTATTAAAGGTCTAACATCTCTATATGACTTAATGGTAGAATCTCGAACAGCTGCTAAATCTCTTAACGCTAACGATACACACATTAAGACATCAGAGTACATCTCTCGCAGGCTTCAACTCTTAGCTATGCCTGTTGAGAGAGTTATCAACACAGACTGTGGTAGCACTGAGTACATGGACATCTTTATCACTAAAGCTATTTTAGAAAACCTCAGTGGTAAATACTATCTTGATGAAGAAACAAATACACTTAAGCATATTAAAGGAGATGAGTCTCATCTTATAGATAAAATCATTAAGATGAGAACTACTCTTGGGTGTAGACTCCATAACCCACATGAAGTATGCACAACTTGTTTAGGTAAAGTCTCAGAGAACTTCAGAGAAAATAGTAACCTAGGTTATTTAATGGTAGCTTATCTCATGGAGAAAGTCACACAGTCTATTTTATCAACTAAACACTTAACTCATAGTGTAAAGAAGTCTATCATTAAGTTGGTAGGACTAGCTGATAAGTACTTCTATACCGATGATGACAGTAACCTTTACTTTAGAGAAGAGATTGACTTAAAAGGTAAATACCTTATACTACCTAACGCTAAACTAGGTAAACTCGTTGATGTTCTTAACCTAAACCACACTAACATTGCTCTGAACAAAATAGGTGAGTTAGAAGATATTATTATTAGGGATATGAAACACAAAACCCCTGTCTCAGAGTCAATCAATATTGCTTACAATGACAGGTTATGTATCATCACGAAGTCTTTACTAGAATACATTAAGAGTGTTAAATTAGAGTCTGATGCTCGTGGTAACTTTGTGATTCCACTTGATAACTTTAATAAGAAAAACCCAGTATTTAATAACCCTTTGAAGGAAGCTAACATCATTGCTTTCGTCAATAAGGTAGCTCGGCTTATTGAAGTTAACAAAGACAACACAGATAACCCTTATGATAAACTCAATGCTCTGTTTATGCATATCATTGATAAGTTCAAGTGTAACATCTCTATACTGGAAGTCTTAGTGTACGCAACGACTACTTTTAATAGTGATAGACAAAATTATAAGTTAGGTAGAAACTCTCTTACTCCTTACTGTGAAAGTAAGGGTGTTATCTTTAGACATAGGAGTATGGGTCAATTACTTGTATTTGAGGAACAAGCTAAAGAAATAGTTAGTAATGCGTCTGTTGCCTTTAGTAGTATTAACCGACAGTCACACCCTATGGACGTGTTATTTGTCCCTAATCATATTGTAAAGTAATGTTCAAAAATCCACCAACAGACTTATCTCTGTTGGTGGATTTTCTTTTTCCGTACTTTGATTTTTCAGTTAAGATTCACTACGTTCATCTTGTTCTCAAGAATCGGAAATTCTTTTGGTTACGTATATATTACATGTAAACAGACACTGCTTTTTCACAGTCATTTCGATTGTGGGTAGTGTTTG
>Ga0316608_1000762_pt1 | contig 13979 bp, 9 predicted proteins | sample MIS2016152B_MG_FD_207673 | JGI IMG/M metagenome (GOLD analysis project Ga0316608, IMG submission 207673) | Microbial mat bacterial communities from Middle Island sinkhole, Lake Huron, Michigan, United States - MIS.2016.152B | ecosystem: Environmental > Aquatic > Freshwater > Lake > Sediment...
GGTCATTGGGCAGGTTGACGATCACTTTGTTGCCGTCTTGGGCTGTGACGAGGGCTTTGCTGCGATCGGAAGTGATATTTATTTTGTCTACTCTCTTGCCTTCGACTTCCTGAATGAATTGACTGTACTTCCAAACTTCCCGGCTTGGGGGCTGTTTGTCAAAAAATGCGGTTGCTAAGGCAATGACTACAATAGCCAGAAGTGCGTACAGGCCAGCGTTTCTCCAGCGTTTATTCACTGAGGTCGATCTCCTATTATTTAGTCCCTGTGTTTTGGGAATTTTTATTTATGTTCATCAATCTTAACGTAATTGTAACTTGTTTTTGGTTGGGCGGAATCCCGGCTGTGGGCGATCGGGCCTCTGAGGTGGTGGAAACCGAACTGCCCTCCTTGTCGTCAGGAGATGCGGGTGCTGTCTTAAGCATTGCGTTTGCGGTTACATGACAATTTGATCTTTGTCAAGGTCTTGCCCAAGGGGGTAAGGGCGATCGCCCACTGATGCCAATGGCGCTAACTCCTGATAAGATGCTTCAGTCTGGGAGCTACTTAAGCCTGGTTTTGCCTGTTTTCTGCCCGCAGAATCTGTATAGCGGTAGCGATCCCTTGAAGCGACGGCCGTTGCGATCGTGACAACCTTTACGATTGTGTTGGTCTAGTCTAGCAAACTGAGATAGAGCAATTCGATCCTTCGGTCGAAACAAAAACGCCGGCACAACAGGTAACATAACTAACTTTTAACTCAGATGCAAAACCTCATAGATGCGATCGCAACTGCAACGAAGTTATATCAGTCGGATGACCACTTTCAGGCTGAGTTAATTTGTTTTCAAATCCTTGATATTCAGCCAGACAATTCAGATGCTTTATATTTATTAGGCAAAATCAAATATAAATTATCAAAAAATACAGTTGCTACTACAGATGTCGGTCTGCGCTATCACCTATGGTACTACAATCAGGAAATTTGGAATACGACTTTCTGGACAGGCGTTAAAGCGCTAAAATCTCCATCTGATATGTGGAATTACCAAGAAATAATTTGGGATTTAAAACCGAGTTTAATTATAGAATTTGGTGGTTTTTATGGTGGAGGAACTTTGTTTTTTGCTGACATTTTAGAACAAATTAACGAGAATTCTAAAGTATTTTCGGTAGATATTGACCATAAATCTCTGCATCCCAAAGTTAGAAATCATCCCCGCATTGAGTTAATGCTGTCATCTTCCACTGCTCCAGCAGTTGCTCAAAGAATAGCAGTATTGCGGAGAGAATTTCCAGGTCCGGTATTTGCTATCCTGGATAGCAACCATGAAAAGCATCACGTTTTAGGCGAAATGCAAATGTTGCGCTCGCTACTGAAAACAGGTGATTATTTAATAGTTGAAGATAGTAACATTAACGGACACCCCGTTTTGCCAGGATGGGGAGAAGGGCCATACGAAGCAATGGCAGAATATTTTGCTATTTACCCTAATGATTATGAAAGAGATGACCGTCGCGAAAATAAATTTGGCTTTACTTTTGCAACGAATGGTTTCTTGATTCGACGCTAAATATCTCAACTCTTTCTGCAACTAAAACAATCGTAGTAACTATGAAATTTCCACTCCACCAACCCACACTCAAGTTATTAACAGGACTCTCAGGTATAGAACTAGGAGCAGCATCGCACAATCCCTTTGGTGTGAATGCAATTAATGTGGCTCCAAAGTTTGACGAAGATATGTTTCAAGATAACCAGGTTAACATGGGAGAGCAACCGACAAAAATAGATATGTACGGCGAAGCAGACAATATCCCAGTGAAAGACAAAAGTCAGGATTTTGTTTTGTCCAGTCACGTATTTGAACACGTTCCCGATCCCATATCTGCTTTATTAGAGTGGCAAAGAATTCTCAAGCCAAGAGGATATGTGGTGATGGTTGTCCCCCAGCCAGATGCTCTAGCAGGAGATAATCGCCCACTATCCACCTACGATCAGTTAGTTAGAGCGCACCGAGAAAAATGGACAATAGAAACTGCTCCCGCAGAAAATTTATATGGCGGTAAAGGCGGACATTACTGGAAATTTACCTCAACAACTCTCAGAAAATTCTTTGAAAAGCTCAGCACAGGTAATGACAATATTCCCACTATTAATTGGCAACTACTAGGCACTGAAGACCCGGATAGCAAAGTAGGAAATGGATTTTGGATAGCTTACCAAGTACCATAATTTATCATATCTCAAAACAACACGCGAACCTTTAAAAATATGGAATTAATACCGATGTCTCCCGGAATGAATGTAATGACTCAGTTGAGCTATCAGCCACTTATCAGTATTGTAATGCCAGTTTACAATACACCCGATCCGTTTTTAAGAGGGGCAATTCAATCTGTTTTAAATCAAAGCTACACTTCTTGGGAATTGTGCATTGCTGATGATGCTTCAACCAAGCCTTACGTCAGACAAATATTAGAAGAATATGCTGCCAAAGACTCTAGGATAAAAATAGTTTTCAGAAGCCAAAACGGTCACATATCCCGCGCTTCAAATTCTGCATTACAACTCGCGACTGGTGAATTTATCTCCCTCCTAGATCACGATGACTTGCTGACAGTAGATGCTTTGTATGAAGTAGTAAAACTGCTGAATCAGCATCCCGATGCAGACATGATTTATTCAGATGAAGATAAGGTTAACGAACACAACGATTTCTGTCTTCCCTGTTACAAGCCAGATTGGTGTCCTGATTCATTTCTATCTCGAATGTACACTTGCCACCTGGGTACTTACAGGCGATCGCTAGTCAATGAAATAGGTGGATTTAGAGATGCTTATAACGGTAGTCAAGATTATGATTTAGTTTTGAGAATTACAGAAAAAACTAACAAGATATTCCACATACCTAAAATCCTCTATCATTGGAGATTTCATCCCGAATCTGCGTCTGCTTCCAAAGATGCGAAACCTTATGCCTATGAAGCTGCTGTCAGAGCCATAACAGATGCGATTCATAGAAGAGGTGAGCCTGGACAAGTTCTCGCCCATCAAAACCTACCAGGTCATTATACCGTCCGTTATGCAATTAATACTGAAAAACTGGTTAGCATTATCATTCCTACTAGGGATTTTGGCAGTCTTTTAAATCTGTGCCTCTACTCAATTTTTACCCAGACTTTGTATCCTAATTATGAAGTTGTGGTGATTGACAACGGCAGTGTAGAACAAGAAACAACTCAAATTATTGAAAGGTGGCGAATTCAACAACCAACCAAGTTTAAATCTTACAGATTAGACATTCCATTCAACTACTCTCGCCTCAATAACTTTGGTGTAGAAAAAGCACAAGGAGATTACTTACTCTTTTTGAATAATGATACCCGAATACTGCATGGAGATTGGCTAAATGCAATGGTTGAGCAAGCTCAAAGACAATCCGTTGGTGCTGTGGGCGGGTTGTTAATGTATCCAGATAATTCTGTACAAAACTCAGGATTTATCCTAGGTGTTAATGGGATTGCTAGTGATGCTTACAAGGGGATTAGCAACGCAGTAGTACAGTATGACGATCTCGTACATATCGGATTTACGAATAACGTATCCGCTGTTACAGGAGCCTGCTTGATGTGCCGCCGCGAAGTATTCACCAGCATCGGCGGTTTTGATGAAAATTTACCAATTGTATACGGTGATATTGATCTCTGTTTAAAAATGATAGCAAAAGGCTATAGAAATGTTTATCTCAGTCACGCCAAAGTATTGCATCAAGAGTTACAAGGTTGGGCTTTTGATCTCAGAAGTGAATATCAGTTAGAAGTCAAAAATACAGCATTGGCATTGATGACAGCAAGGTGGAATAAATTTATTGAACATGACCCTTGTTTTAGCCAGCATTTAGTTGAGAAGTTCAATCGGCAGTTAAGCTCAACTAAAATAACTCAGCCTTTAGTTAGCGTTTGCATTCCTACTTATAACGGCGAAAAATATCTGAATGAGGCTATTTTGAGCGTGATTGCTCAGACTTATGCCAATTTAGAAATTATTGTTTCTGATGACGGTTCGACAGACCAAACAGTAGCGATAGCCAAATCACTTACAGACAATTTTTCTGGCGATTTCAAGATTTTGAGTCACAGTCAATTTGGCTTAGTTGAAAATTGGAACTACTGTATTTCTGAGTCAAAAGGAAAATATATTAAATTGTTATGTCAAGATGATTTTCTGGAACCAGAATGTATTGCCGAATTAGTAAATTTAGCAGAACAGAATGAGCAAATAGGTTTAGTATTCTCGCGACGGGGAGTTTTGCTAGCAGAAGATGCAGCTTCCGATCCGGCTTGCCAAGCAATTGGTCGAGGGGCTGTAGAACTTTCTCGAAATTGGTCTAATTTACAACCAATTCAAGATGGAAAAGTCCTGCTAGCAGAGCCAAATGTCTTGAATAATCCGATTAATAAAATTGGAGAGCCGAGCACAGTTTTGATTAAAAAAGAAGTGTTCGATCGCGTGGGATTATTTGATGTAGAATTGCAGCAATTAGTTGATGTAGAAATGTGGTTCAGAATTATGAGCCAATACAAAATTGGTTTTGTTAACAAAAGTTTATCACACTGGCGAGTACACCTCAATCAACTAACAAGAAAAAACTTGCTAAAGGGAGAGATAGCTCAAGATGTTCAGAGATTTCACCAGAAAATTTTACGCAGTTCGTATTTCAATTTACTGAGTGCAGAAGTTAAAAGTCAGATGACAGATACCACTCAAGTCAAAGAGTGGATGAGACAGTTAGCAGGAGTAGAAGCACAACCTTTAAATGTTACTGCTGTTGCCACGGTTCCAACTATTTCTCAAGCATTTCCGCGAATCCATCCTATTACTGCGAATATTCATCGACCATTTTGGTCTGTAATGATTCCCACCTATAATCGGGTGAAATATTTGGAACAAGCGCTAAAAAGTGTTCTACAACAAATTCCAAATTCTGAGGAAATGCAGATAGAAGTTGTTAACGATTGCTCGAACCAATCTATTCAAGATGAAATGGAGGCACTTGTTAAAAATATAGGTGGTGGACGAGTTAATTTCTATCGACATCCAGAACAAGATGTCGGTCAAACTGCTATCTTTAATCTCTGTATTGAAAGAGCGCAAGGTGAATGGGTTCACATCTTGCATGATGACGATGTTGTATTACCAGGATTTTACAGCAGCCTGCGAACTGGGATTGAAAAAGAATCGAGTGTTGGTGCTGCTTTTTGCCGCCACATTTACACAGATGAAGTGGGAAATCAGCGCTGGGTATCTTGGTTGGAAAGGGAAACTCCAGGTGTACTTACTGATTGGTTAGAACAGATTATTGTGATGTGCCGTCTGCAAGCTTCTCCTATTGTTGTTAAACGTAGTGTTTATGAAAATTTGGGCGGTTTTAGCCCTCAAGCTGGTGCTGCTTCTGATTGGGAAATGTGGAAGCGAATTGCAGTGCATTATCCCATTTGGTACGAACCTCAACCCCTAGCTTGGTATCGCCAACATTCCTCATCAGACAATACTCGCTTGGTAAAATCTGGTGGTTTAATTGCTGATGTGCGACGCTCGATTGAAATTTCTAAATCCTATTTGCTTAGGGATGTTGCGGATAAATTATCCAATAAAGCTAGAGAACACTATGCTTTCTATGCTTTGGATACAGCCAAAAAACTATTGACTGATGGAGAATTTGAAGCTGCGATCGCCCAAATTAGAGAATCGCTAAAGTGCAGTCAATCTAGTCAAGTGAAAGAGGCTATAGTTTCACTACTATTGCAAGGTGAATCTCATCAGCCGTCAACGGGATTTTCTAGCGCAATTAATCGATCGCAAACTGAACCAACTAACACATCGGTTTCTGTGGAGACTCAACCCACCCGCCAACAAATTGCTGAAATATGGCTCAGTTTACCCTCTGATCAACTAGCAAGTGCCTATGCAGGTGATACAGGAAAACTGCACCAATCACTGATAAATAGCGAAATTAAAGATGCATCGCTAACCGACACAGAACAGACTTTTGTTGACGAATTAGCTGCAAATATTGCCAAAGGATTTAATGACCCCAAAGCCATCAATTACCTGCTAGCAGCCATGCTGTACCGACGCGCGGATCAATTGCCGATTAAGTACGATCGCGCTCAAATTCCTAACTGGTTTGCCAACGACTATCTGAAATTTATGTTTGGCAGTCCCAACCTGTTTCAAACAGTTGGAGAAGCCGACAATTACTATCAATTCATCCAGGGCTGGGTGAATTACATTCATAGTAATATCTTCAAAAATCCCGATTCCCAACTTTGGCAAAACATTGCTTTCTTTTTCTCCCAAGTTGCTAACTTTATCCCGCTGTACTTCACAACTGCCAACCTGCGCGATATTTACACCAAACGGGCAGATATTATCGAATTTGCACTCAAAAGTCGCGGTAGTTCCATTGATTGTATCTTCCCAGGGCGATCGCCAAATCGGACAAAAATCCGCCTCGGCATCATCAACGATCATTTCACCCCCCAAACCGAAACCTTCGCCACAATCCCAGTTTTCGAGCATTTAAACCGCGACAAATTCGAGATTATTCTCTATGCGCTAAACACCAACGGACACCAATTAGAACAGTATTGCCAAAGTCGCGCCGACAAGCTAGTTACACTCCCCAAAGACTTGGCCTCGCAAGTCCAAACAATCCGTGCCGATGACTTAGATATCCTGTTCTTCGGTACGAATTTAACTGCTGTTAACAAACCGCTGGTTTCACTAGCAATGCACCGTTTGGCGCGGGTACAAACGACATCTTTCTGTTCCCCGACTACCACGGGAATCAGGCACATGGATTACTACATTGCGGGAAACTTTACGCTTCCTGATGCTACATATCAAGAACAATATCGCGAACAATTAGCCGTTATGGAAGGCAGCGGTTTTTGTTTCAAATATGCAACGGAATCGGAAGTTGCTACAGTTAAACCTACCCGCAAAAGTCTGGGAATAGACGACAAAACAACAGTTTTTATCTCCGGCGCAAACTTCTATAAAATTCTGCCGGAATTGAGAGAAACTTGGGTAAAGATTTTAGCGTCAGTACCTAATTCAATCTTGATTTTATATCCCTTTGGCCCCGCTTGGACTCGCAGTTATCCAGCCACACCTTTTGTCAACAATCTAAATGCTGTCTGCGCTAAATACGGCGTGAATAACAATCGTTTGCGGTTCGTAAAACAATTGCCTAGTCGCGCAGATGTGAAAGAATTTTTGCAGCTAGCAGATGTTTATCTCGATTCCTATCCTTACGCTGGGGCGACATCGTTAATTGATCCTTTGCAAGTAGGATTACCGACGGTGGTTGTGGAAGGAAATGCTTTGCGGTTTCGGCAAGGTGCGGCGATGCTACGGGAATTACAAATGCCCGATTTAATTACCCATAGCGAAGCATCTTACATTCAGCTAGCAGTTACTCTCGCTACTAATCCTGAATTGCGGCAGCGCTATCGCCAGGAAATTCAGCAGAAAATGCAAGCCAATCCCGCTTGTTTTGATAGTGTTGCATATTCAGGGGCGATCGCCCAATTATTTCAACAACTCTTTCACAAATGGCAAATCAGCCACCAAGCAACAGCCCGCATCCTACAGGATAGCATTCCCAAACAGGCAGATTTGGGCGAGATTCTCTCAAATGCTGTCCAGCTTTATCAAAGAAATTCATCAAACATCTCAGCAATATCTCAACTGCGTCAAATCCGCAAACAAATAGCCGATTTCTGGCTAAACGTCCCCGCTGAAAACCTCGAAACTACCTACAAAGGCGATTCAGGTAAAATCTACAAAATCCTGCTTTCCTGCGGCTTTCAACATCAACCAATGATGGAAGACGAACAAAGATTTTTGCAGCAATTAACCCAGATTAGCAAAGGATTAGTACATCCCAAAGCTCTCAATGCCCTGCTTGCCGCGATGCTATATTTCCCACCGGGAACCATGCGAATTCCCGAAGCTCGGAACCGTTTGCCACAATGGTTAATCGGCGATTACGAACAAGTTTTCGAGCCAGAAAATGCTGTAAATTCCGCATCTAGTTCTGAGTTGCTAGCTCAATACATTCAATCCCCGCAATTTGTCAATCAATTGTTAGGATGCGTCAATCTCTATCGCATTGATTCATCTGACGCATCGGTAGTTTTGGAACTCCGACAACTCCGAAAACAACTGGCGGATTTTTGGCTAACTATTCCACCAGAAAAACTGGAAACTTTTTATCAAGGCGAAGTTCGCAAAGGATATCAAGCAATACTTAAATCTGGCTTGCAAGCAGAATCAATGACTGACGCCGAACAGAAGTTTTTGGAGCAATTGACTGAAATTAGCAAAGGGTTGGTGCATCCTCAAGCTATCAATGCTCTGTTGGGTGCGATGTTGTATTTTGTGCCTGGTAAAATGCGGGTTACCGATGCTAACACTCGTTTGCCAAAGTGGTTGATTGACGATTACGAAAAGGTGTTTGAAAGTGCATTGGCTCAAACAGAACAAACCTTGGTTAAACAAGATTATCTGCCACAGTTTCTCAATCAATTAACTGCTGGTATCAATCTTTATAAGATCGACCCGACGGCGGAATTGGTGATAGCAGATTTGCGGCAAATTCGCCAGCAAATTTCTGATTTGTGGGTGAGTGTTTCCGAGGAACAACTAGAAGTTTTGTACCGGAGCGATTTCGGTAAAGGTTACAAAGCAATGCTCGCTAGTGGGTTTATTAACGAGCCGTTGAATGATTCTGAACGTGCTGTTTTTAATTCGTTAGTTGCTGAGTTAAGTCAAGGGTTTGGAAGGCCGAAAGCTGTGAATTATTTGTTAGCTGCTATGCTGTTTTGTCGCGCTGGACAGTTGCGGGTTGAGGATGCGAATACTTGTTTGCCTCCGTGGTTGTTGACGGATTATGAGCAGTTTGTTGGTGCTTCGATTCAGGTGGCTGTGAAGTAAACGGATCTACAGCATATTGCAGGTGAATGGAGTACAATTTAAATCTTAAGCACCTACGAAACTCGTTTACAAACTGTCGCTGCTGCACTCAAACCCTAACCAACCTCTGAGAGATTGATCCAGTCGCTCAGCATCAGAATCTGCTAATTTGCCAATCGTCATTACAACCAAGCTTTGATGTACTGTATACAAACCTCGCTTGACTGCTGTAGCCACATTTAACCCTGCTGTTGACCATTCAGCGAGCACGAACTCACCCTCAAGTAAGGATGCAGTTTTGCTTGTCAAGGGCACAATCATCATGTCTTGAGATACGTGCGGCGCACTCACAACAATTGCTGGTCTTACCTTAGAACTAGACAAGTCTGAAAAGGGATATCTAACCAAAATTATGTCATTTTTAGAGGAGCTGGGCATAGACATCATCCTCACTATTATCCCAAACTGTATCTAGTGATGTTTGACTGGCTTGAAGCCAAAACTCAGCTTCTTCATCAGGTAAGAGTGTTACTAATACTTTTGCCCCTTCGGGTAACTCTGATAACTCCAGCAGTTCAATTTTCCCTTGTCGAACAGTAGCCCAAAGTGTTTTCAGCATATCCACCTCATAAACTTTGCTTTATGCAATTTGCAGATTTCTGGTAGGTGGTCGCATTGAGCGACCAATTACAACCTAACATTGTTTTAGCCCGATCGCCAGTAGGGACACGGCATTGCCGTGTCCTCCTAATTGCCTTGTCCCTACTCCTATTAAAAACGGCAATTCAATTCAACGCAAGTTCTGGCTGTTGAGTCTCAAACAAAGGACGAGTTACTTGACGTATCAGCACTGTTTCTAAACTGCCTTCTACTACATTTGCTGCTTCTATTTCCAACTCACCCCACAACAATCGCTCCCCTTGATTTGGCAGTTTACCCAAATGGTGAATCATAAATCCAGCTATTGTTTTATAAGCCTCGTTAGTTGGTAGTTTCAATCCCAGTTTTTCGTTGACTACTGTCACTTCCCATCCCCCAGAAAGCAGTACAGAATGTGCGTCGTTTTGAACGAGAGTTGCCTCCGAAGGTGATAGTAAAGGTGGAGATTCATTGCGGGTAATCCAACCAGTCATCAGCCGTACATTACCGTTGAGAATTGCTAGCAGCGGCCACAGTAATTTTGAGCAGATTTCGAGGGCGGGCATTAGCAGTAAAGCGGTGCGTTCTGGGGCGTGGGTTGCTAATACTTTGGGTATCAGTTCTCCTAACACTATCTCCACGTAGGTTACTAAGACGAAAGCTACTGGAACTGCGATCGCATGAGCAGTTAGCATCGCGGGAAAATCACCTAGAGGCAATTTGTCAATCCACGGTTCGATCCAATGCACCGTCGCTCCTTCGCCCAGCCAACCTAAGAGCAAACTCCCTGCTGTCGTACCCGTTTGAGTGACGGATAGGTAATGGGGGATGTCGTTTTGAGCTTGGTGGACGAGTTGGGCGGATGCGGCGGTTTTTGGAGAGTCGGACAACTCCGCGAGTTGGCGGATTTGATGCCTGTCTGCCGATACTAAAGCCAATTCTGACGCCACGAAAAAGGCGATTAAAAGTGTTAAGGCTAGCAACATCGCCAACCTCAGCATTGTTTCGACGACTTCTAATTCTAGGGAAGTAATGTTGTTCAAAATAGATATCTAATATGATAAAGGTTCTAGGTTAATCCCTTTATTTTAGCTGGTGATCTAGATAGATTGACCGCCCGACCTTTTCGGATATCCACACATTGAAATCGTTAGATCAATTCCGGTTGCACTCTTGGAGATGATTGTTGACAGTTGAGAGTGAGTCAAAAAACTGAACATTGCTAGATACTTGTTACCAATTACCAATTCCAAATGCCCAATCCCTCCGCTACGCCTCGCCCAATTCCCAAGATATTTATGCTAATTTTCCATCTTCCATATTAATAATACGATCGGCAATATCCAAAATTCGATTGTCGTGGGTTACTAACAGAATAGTACAACCCTGCTCTCTGGCAAGTTTCTGCATCAAATTCACCACTTCGCGACCGGATTTGCTATCCAGGGCCGCTGTTGGTTCGTCAGCTAAAACAATTTGCGGGTGACTAACCAAAGCCCGCGCGATCGCAACTCTTTGTTTCTGTCCCCCTGACAAGTCATCTGGATAATAGTTAATCCGCTCTTCCAGTCCTACTAATTCTAGCATTTTAGCAGAGCGATCGCCCATTTCGGAACGCGACAAATTGCCGTGAACTTCCAAACCCATTTGCACGTTTTGTAGTGCTGTTAAACTGCGGTGCAAGTTGTGCGCCTGAAAAATATAGCCAATGTTGCGGCGCGTCTTTACCAATTTATCTGAACTCGCATGACACATCTCTTGACCGAGAATTTTGAGACTTCCAGATTGACCCGATCGCAGTCCGCCAATCAAAGTCAAAAGCGTTGTTTTTCCCGAACCAGAAGGCCCAGTCATCAGCACAATCTCACCTGCATTAATTTCTAGGTTGATGTCAAAAAGTACCTGTTTTCGCAGTTGACCTTGACCGAAGTAGTGGTCGAGTTTGTGCATATAAATTACCGGCTCAGAAATCGGTAATTTGTTAGTTGTCGTGCTGATATTAGTGGATTTCATAAGTTAAAAGTGAGGTTGGTAGTGAGGACTAAAGTCCTCAATCAACATTTATCTGCGTTAATCTGCGTATATCCGCTACCATCTGCGGTAAAAATTCCCAACTATGCCATCTGCGGTAAAAATTCCCAAGTAATTAATTGAGCAATTTCTTCCGTTTGAAAACCTAAAGCCATTGGTTTTTGCGCTGCGGGAATTATTTGCACATCAGAGAGTAATGATTTGGTTATTTTTATCTACTGCGATATCGTGAATGTCGATATCTCCTGTAGTATAGCCGATTCTTGGAATATATAGGCGATCGTAACCTGGATGTTGCCATCCCGCAGCTAGCACATTGTCTAGCCAAAGTTGATATTTGGAACTTAGGTAAATGCGATCGCGAGTACAGTAAAGTCCCATTGCGCGATCGAATATTCGTCAAAAAGCCTAGATTCTGTTGGTTTCTGGCTGAGCACCTATGTTTTGCTCACCTTGAGAAAATCCGAGAATTAATCACCGCCCCCAGCCGCCAACCGCTCCCTTTCCCGGAGGTGCGATCGTCATTGTTGAACACCAATGGATTAATATTTACAAAATCTTTTAAGATAATTAAAATTTCATTAATTTAAGTAAACAAATCACTATTGATTTTGTAGTAAATGCTTTAATAGCAGTATAGTATAATTATTTACTGAGTCGGCAAAAGTTGTGATTGATTAGATAAAATTATCATCCGGTCAGCAAAAACTTTGGCCGTGAATGAGTTAGAACTTACGCACTGATCCGAGATTTCGTTGTTCTCAGCTTTTGGTATCGCCAAAAGCTTCATCTATTGTTGGTAATTGCGCTGAATGCGTAAGTCCTAGACTTAACAAAAACCAATAAGGTGATTACCATGAACAAGGAAATCATTTTCGTTGACTCGTCTGTACAAGATTATCAAAATCTGATTCAAAACATCGATCGCGCTCAAATTGTGATTTTAAAAGAAAATTCGAGCGCGATCGCACAAATTACTCAAGCCTTGGCAGATCAAAAAGATATTGCAGCCGTGCACATCCTTTCCCACGGTAGCGAAGGTAGTTTAAAACTCGGTGCTGACATACTCGACTCTAACAACCTAGAAAATTTCAGCAATCAGCTAAAACAGTGGGGAAATGCCTTAACAGAAAACGCCGATATCCTATTATATGGCTGCGATGTGGGCGCAGGAGAAACCGGACTCAATTTTGTCAAGCATCTCAGCGAAATAACAGGCGCAGATGTGGCAGCTTCTAATAACATAACGGGTTCTGCGGCCTTTGGCGGCGACGGGGAGTTAGAAGTGAAATTTGGGGAAATTGAAACCCAACCCCTGAATTTTCCCAATTATAACTACACTTTAGCCGGACTCACTGGCACCGCAGATAGCAAAAGCATCAATGTTAGTGCTACCCCTACTTCCACCGCGATCGATGTTTTAGCGAACGACACGGGAACCGGCAGACTCAGTGTTAATAGTATTGTCACCGGCCCTAGCCACGGCACAGCGATTATTGGTGATTCGATCTATGTCGGTGGCTTGTTCGCCAGCATCGGTGGTCAAACTCGCAACCACATTGCTAAGTTAAACTCTGATGGGACTGCTGATACTACCTTTAACGCAAATATATATGAGTATGGTTCGGTCAGTGCGATCGCTCTCGATAGCAGTGGCAACCCATATATCAGTGGCGGGTTCAGCATCATCGGCGACCAAACTCCCACGTACATTGCGAAGTTAAACCCGAGTACAGGGGCTGCTGATACTACCTTTAAGCCGAATGTGAATGATCCGGTCCGTGAGATCGCCATCGATAGCAGTGGCAATCTCATTGTTGTTGGCGACTTCTACACCATCGGCGATCCTTATCGCGAAAACATTGCGAAGTTAGACCCGACTACTGGGGCTGCTGATACTACCTTTAACCCGAATGCAAATGGTTCGGTCAATGAGATCGCCATTGATAGCAGTGGCAACCTCATTGTTGGTGGCGGCTTCACCACCATCGGCGGCCAAACTCGCAATTACATTGCGAAGTTAGACCCGACTACTGGGGCTGCTGATACTACCTTTAACCCGAATGCGAATGGTTCGGTCAATGAGATCGCCATCGATAGCAGTGGCAATCTCATTGTTGTTGGCGACTTCAGAGCGATCAGCGGTCAATATCGCAACGGAATTGCGAAGCTAAACCCGACTACTGGGGCTGCTGATACTACCTTTAAGCCAAATGCGAATTACAATATTTTGGAGATCGCCATCGATAGCAGTGGCAACCTCATAGTTGGTGGCGGCTTCAACACCATCGGCGGCCAAACTCGCAACGCCATTGCCAAGTTAAACCCGACGACTGGGGCTGCT
>Ga0316608_1000763_pt1 | contig 13975 bp, 12 predicted proteins | sample MIS2016152B_MG_FD_207673 | JGI IMG/M metagenome (GOLD analysis project Ga0316608, IMG submission 207673) | Microbial mat bacterial communities from Middle Island sinkhole, Lake Huron, Michigan, United States - MIS.2016.152B | ecosystem: Environmental > Aquatic > Freshwater > Lake > Sediment...
TCAGGTACACACTTTGGTACCATTCCTAAATCCTCGCCGCAAATTAACATATTTGTAGCATCTTTTATAGCTGGTAGTTTAACCAAGGCTTCTTTTTTCCAGAATTCTTCGTTTCTTCTAAAGAAATAATCGTTGTACAATTCCATTATTTTGTGTTGAATATCTCCACCAAACTCTTTGAATGAAAATGTTTTATAAAGCGAATGACGTGGTGTAAATGCTTCTCCGTTTGTAAATGGTGCTTCAATAAATAATACTTCAGAGATTAGTGCAAACATACCATTAAGGATTCTTTCTTTTCTGTTTCTTTCTTCTTGAGTATCAGAAGCTGAAATATTTAATGAAAGTTCAACTTTTTTCTGAGTATTAAATTCTTCCTTAATGTAGAATTTACCTTGTTCGTATTCAACAAGATAACTGTCTTTTATTTGTCCAGCCAAATCTCCAAAAATTGGATAAAGCATATAATCTCTTATAAATGGAGTACAGAATCTGTAATCTTCAAAAGGAATTCCTTTATTGTAAAATTCTGCTTTACTTATTGGAATTGAGGGATTAAAGTGTCCCATTAAACCCTCGCACTGATTAGCAGGCATTTCCCATATTCTGAAAAATCCAAGAATGTGGTCAATTCTGAAAGCATCAAAATAATCAGCCATTTTTTTCATTCTATCCTGCCACCATTTGTATCCATCTTTAGCCATTTCAGCCCAGTTGTAAGTTGGAAATTTCCAGTTCTGACCCTTATCCGAAAAATCATCTGGTGGTGCTCCGGCTTGAGCGTCCATATTATACAAATGAGGTTCTAACCAAGCATCTACGCTGTTTCTGAATATTCCGATAGGTATATCACCTTTTAGTACAATGCCTTTTTCACGTGCATAATCTGATGCTTCGAGCATTTGTTTATGAAGGTGATACTGAATGAAATAATGTACAGCAATATCATCGTAATGACTTGCTTTTGTGTTTGTAATTTCGTCAAGTATTTTTTTGGACGGATTGCTGAAGCGTCCCCACTTTGAAAATTCTGGAGTTCCGAACATATCACGTAAGTACGAAAATGCTGCATACGGAACGAGCCATTCTTCGTTTGATTTAAAGAATTTTTTGTAATCGGCATCGTTAAACAAATTTTCTTTTTGCTCGTCGAAAATTAATTTGTAAAATCTTGATTTAATTTTCATTACGGCTTCATAATCTATTTTTTCGAGAGCATTTAGGATATTGCGTTGTTCGTTTACAATTTCCTGAGTTATTTTTGACGATAAATTTCCGATTGCTTGAACGTTCAAATATATTGGATGTAAGGCAAATACCGAAATTGCTGAATATGGATAAGAATCTAACCATGTGTGAGTTGCAACTGTATCGTTAATAGGCAGAATTTGAATTAATTTTATACCTGTTACTAAAGCCCAGTCAACTAATAGTTTAATATCTAAAAATTCGCCAACACCAAGTCCATTTTTGCTTCGTAAACTGAAAACCGGTATTGCAACTCCAGTACCTTTCCATGGTGCACGTGGAAATTTAAATTTCTCGTCGGTTTTTATTATTGTTTTGTCTTTAAAACTCTTTTCATCTAAATAAATAAATCTTTCTTCGTATTCTTCAAAAATTACTTCCTTTGTTTTTGTATCAACTATACAATATTTGTAAATTATTGGAAATTCAGGTTTCTTAATTCCGACGTTTACAGTCCATTGAGGAAAATTACTTTCGTCTAAAATAACTACATTAGGTTTTTCCCAACTACCTAATTCTTTGATATTTCCAATAATTCCTACTGAATGGTTACTATCGATTCTATAATTATTTATTTTAAAAATTACCTTAAAATCAGTAGATTTAGATTCTTTTTGAGTTTTTTTCTTTACTGTTTTTCTGTTGAAAAGTATTTTTGAAAAAGCTGAAGTAACAAAAGTATTATCAGGCTCGGTGGTACTTCTCCAAAAGTCGTTGATAATTATTTCTTTAGAAGCATCTGCAATTAATTCAAAATTTCGATTTGCTCCCCATTCAAAGAAACGGTTTCCAGTATTTAAATCTTCTATAAAATATTTGTATTCAATATTTTCAGAAAAATCATCGGGAAGAACAATTTTAAAATCCCAATCTCCACTTTGACCATTTACAGGAAACATTTCGGTAGCCTTTTCAATATTATTGCTGCCCAACTGTGGAATTGAACCTGTAATTTTCAATACTTGTCCCCAGTTTGTTTTGTAATTGATGTTAAATTTTATATCCATTTTTTCAATTTTTTGATTCTTTATTTCTTTTCAATTTATTTCTAAAAAATGTCAAATTTATTAATCAGATTTTTTGGAATTGATTAATGCAATTCCAATGAAAACGGTAGTCTGGCTTGTATTCCTTGATTTTCAATAATTTCGTTTAATTTTTCGTAATAAAGATAATCATTTCCCATTGCTTTAATCAGTAATTTAGTTCTGATTTTTGTTGAAAAATCGTCTAAAATTTGTGCAAAAGGGTCTTTAATTTCAGGAAGGTTTATTATTCTGTATTCTTCTAATGATGCAAGTTCAGCAGCAACTTCAATTGCTCGGTTTAATCCGCCAAGTTCGTCAATCAGACCCAAATCCAAAGCATTAAGTCCCGACCAAATTCGACCTTGACCAATGCTATCAACTTGTGCTGTAGTCATATTTCTACCTTCAGCAACATGTGTAATGAACTTACTGTAAATATCTTCAATCATATATTGCATATAATTAACTTCGTCAGGTGTCATATTTCTGTAAAATGCACCAATGTCCGAATTTTTATTTGTTGATACTGTATTAACATTAACTCCAATTTTATCTTCAAGTAATTTTTCGGCGTTGAAAAACATTCCGAAAACTCCAATAGAACCAGTTAAAGTATTGGGACTTGCAATAATTTTATCGGCGGCACACGCGATGTAATATCCTCCCGAAGCAGCATAATCACCCATTGAAACTACTACCGGTTTTTTTTCTTTTGCAAGAATTACTTCACGAAGAATAATTTCAGAAGCTAAAGCACTTCCACCGGGAGAATTAACTCTTAAAACAATTGCTTTTACGTTTTCATCTTCACGTGCTTCTCTTATTGCTTCCGAAATTCCGTCTGAACCAATAGTATAAGTATCTCCTTCACCCATTTCAATTGAACCTAGTGCATAAATTATTGCAATTTTATTTTTTACAAGTTTAAAATTGTCATCAATTTCTTTTTCAGGAACTTTATTGTAATCAGATAAAGTTACAAAATTAATATCTTCATAAGTTTCAACACCTGTTAGACTGGTTAATTCTGTTATAATCTGGTCTTTATATTTTAAACTATCTATCATTTTTAATTCAACTGATTTTTCGGCTGTTGAAATTGATAAATTATCGGCATAATTATTTAATTGGTCGGAACTTATGTTTCTTTGTAAAGAAATTTTTGCAATAAAATCATCCCATATCGAAAACATAAAAGTTTCGAGTTGTTCTTTATTTTCATCGCTCATTTGGTCGAGCATAAATGGTTCAACTGCACTTTTAAATTTTCCATGTCTAATAATCTGAGGTTCAATACCTAATTTATCTAACGCATTTTTGTAAAACATAACTTGCATAGAAAAACCAATAAAATCCAGATTTCCGGTTGGTGTTAAATATAAATAATCTGCTACAGTAGCCAAATAGTATGATTTTTGTGAGTAATAATCAGAATTACAATATATAAACTTGTCAGTTTTTTTAAATTCCAGCAAAGCATTTCTTATTTCTTCAATTATTGTAATACCTGCATCTAATGTGCCTAATTCCATGTATATACCTTTGATATTCTCGTCTGTTTCGGCTTTTTTTATATCATTTAGTATATCATTTAAACCCAAAGTTTCATTTTTCTCGAAACTTCCGAAATTAAAATTATCGAGAGGATTATCAGAAGCTCTGTCCATAATTGTTTCATTCAGAGTAATTTTTAGAACAGAATTTGGTTTCATTTCTACTGTTTTGTCGTTACTTACTGATGATACCATTATTGAAAAAAATATCAGTAAAAAAATGATTGATACCGCCGAATAAATAAATATTCCTAATAATACGGCAAACGTTGTTTTGAAAAAATTATTCATAAGATATTTGATTACAATTAAATATGTTAATAAAAAGTTTTAAATTTATAAATTGTGAAGACACTCCGAAAAGTCCATTTTTGAATTATTGCGAGTAATGAAGAAATCTCAAGTTATTGTTTTTCAGTAAAGTTAGATTGCTTCGTTATCGCTCGCAATGATGCTTCAGAATTTTCGGAGTGGACTCAATTATTTTTTGATAAAAATAAAAAAAACCATTAAGAAAAAATCACTTAATGGTTTAAATTTTACAATAAAATTATTTTATTTATTAATCGTTTGAATTAAAAAGACTTCCTGAGCCAAAAATCTCAACATTTATTTGAGGTGTCCCACGATAATAAACCGAGCCACTGCCATAAATTTCGACATCGAGAGTTGAAAGAGCATTAACGTAAGCATTTCCTGAGCCATCAATTGTGATATTTACATTTTCAGTAGGAAGTGAATATGCGTTTACGTTCCCTGAAGCAACTATCTCGATATCATGTTGTTTTGCTGTTTCGGTCCCTTTTAGAGAAATATCTCCTGAACCAAAGATGTGTGATTCTAAATTTTCTTCAACCAAAATGTTGTCTAAGTCAATTTCTCCACTTCCATCAATTGTAAGTTCGAGATTTTTAACCGAAATGGGATTTTCAGATGTAATTGAACCAGAACCAGCAATTTCAAGAGATTCAATATCTTTCATAGAAATAAAAATCTGTATTCCATCGTGGAAACTTATACATTCGTTAAACTCAATACTTAATTCGTCATTCAAAACATTGGTTTTAATTCTATCAAGTATATTCCTTTGTGCCAGAATAACAACAGATTGCGTGTCTGATTGTGTTAAATATACATCTCCACTAATTTGTAAACTTATTTTGCTGAATTGTTCAAGTTCAATAGTTTCATTTTCTAATTCTCCAAATCCTGTTTCGCAAAAAGGTGTTTTTAAACAACCACTGGTAGTTACAATTAATAAAATTGTTGCAAATAATAGTATTTTTGATTTCATCACTATGATTTTTAAATTTGATAATATTTATATTTCTAATTTAATCTAACGACAAAAATCTTGCTATTAAGTTGCAAAAAAATCTTTTTTTTTACAGAAAATGTTGATTAGTGAAATATATTCTTTATAAATTGATTTTTTGGAATTTTTAAAAATATCGTTAATTATTTTTAATAAACTCTATTTAGTGTTTTTAAGTAAATTGTCGAAATATGTTATTGTTTTTTCGAGACCTTGTTCGAGTTTAATTTTTGGTTCCCAATTTAATTCTTTTTTAGCCAGTGTTATATCAGGTTTTCGTTGCATTGGGTCATCTTGAGGCAAAGGCAAATAAATGATTTTTGAATTTGAATTTGTCATTTCAATCACTTTTTGAGCAAGTTCGAGAATTGTAAATTCATCTGGATTTCCGGTATTTACAGGACCAATAAATTCATCTTTTGTAGCCATCATTTTCAACATTGCTTCGATTAAGTCGTCAACATATTGAAAACTGCGAGTTTGCAGTCCATTTCCAAATACTGTAATATTTTGATTTTTAAGAGCTTGGATAATAAAGTTAGAAACTACTCTTCCGTCATTTGGGTGCATTCGAGGACCATAGGTATTAAAAATTCTGATGATTTTTATTCTTACATTGTTTTGCTGATGATAATTCATAAATAACGTTTCGGCACACCTTTTACCTTCGTCATAACAGGCTCTTATGCCAATTGGATTAACATGTCCCCAGTAATTTTCGGCTTGCGGATGAATTTCGGGGTCGCCATAAACTTCACTGGTTGATGCTTGTAAAATTTTAGCTTTAACTCGTTTAGCAAGTCCAAGCATATTTATAGCACCCATTACCGAAGTTTTTACAGTTTTTATCGAATTATACTGATAATGAACCGGTGAAGCCGGACAAGCCAAATTAAAAATTTCATCTACTTCTGAATAATAAGGCATTGTAACATCGTGCCTTACAAGTTCAAAAAAATGATTATCTAAAAGATGTTCAATATTTTGTTTGCTTCCTGTAAAGTAATTATCGAGGCAAATTACGTCATTTCCTTCGTTTAATAATCTTTCGCACAGATGAGAACCCAGAAATCCTGCACCTCCGGTAACTAAAATTCGTTTCATAAGTATTGTTGTTTATAAAATATTCCTAAAATAATATTTTTTTTTGAAATTTATGATAATTCTATTTTTTAATATTTTATCGTTGCTAATTTACTACTAATAAATCTTTTTTTAGTATTTAATGAGATTAAAAAAACAACAAATACTAAAAAACAAGAAAATCAGAAACAAAAAACGAGTAATTATGGTTTTAATTCTAAATCAACATATTTATCCAGAATTATTGTAACGCTGTCTGATAATTTTACAATTTCTCCATCAGTTTTTTCATATTTGCAATACAACCAATAAGTCTGTATTTCAAGATTTTTAAAAGTTGCTAAGCCAGAAGTATCTGTAATTTTCCATGCATAATGTTTTTTAGCTTCACTCTGCATATCAGCTTCATTAGTATATACATAAACATCTTGACCTTTTACAGCATTTCCAAAATCATCTTTTACAGAAACATTCAAATTGCCGGAAGGAGAATCAAATTTTGCACAACCAAAAATTATTGAACTTAAACTTATTATTAGAAAAATATATTTTATTGTACTCATTTATATGATTTTAAAATTAAACACAAAGTAAAAGAATTCAATTTTTAAATTGGTCAATTTACCTTGTGTTTAAAATATTTCTAAAAAATATTCTCAATTTATCGTTAAATTTGAAGTTAAGCTTCTGATTTTATCCAGTTTACTAAACCTTTTTTCTCGATAATTTTCATTAATTTATCTGGCAATGGAGCAAATTTAATTTCGGTGTCGTTGATTTTTATAACACCTTTTTCGAATAATAAATCAACTTTGTCGCCTTGTTTATAAGCTTCAACAGCTTCTTTATTAACAATTAAAGCCAAACCTTGATTTATTGATGAGCGATAAAATATCCTGTTTACAGATTTTACAATTATTGCTTTAACTCCTGCATGTGCAAGCCCAACGCAAGGATGCTCGCGTGAACTTCCGCAACCAAAATTATCTCCGGCAATTATTATATCTCCTTCTTTAATATTTTTAGGGAAACTTTTGTCGAAACCGGCAAATAAATGAGGCATAATTGCAGCAGCATCTGAACTTAAAACATTGTAAGTCAAGTTTCCGGCAAACATCTGGTCAGTATTTAAATTGTCGGCATCAGCATAATTCCAGACATTTTCAACTTTTCGGTTATCGTTTTCGTTGATAATCAATGTTGCAGACATGTTAATTGTGTATGGATATTTTTCTTTATCAGGATTTGTTCTTAAATCGGCAATTTCACCTTTTATTGCAGAATACGCAACTACAGCAGGAGAAGCCAGATAGATACTAGCTTTTTCATTTCCCATTCTACCGAAAAAATTACGGTTTGCGGTGGACATAACCACAAAACCATCGGCAGGAATTCCTTGTCCGGTTCCTAGGCAAGGACCGCAAGATGAAGATAATACATTAGCTCCGGCATTTAAAAATATTTCAATTAATCCTTCTTTCATTGCCTGGATATAAATTTCCTGAGAAGCTGGAGTTACCAAAAGCTGGAGACCTTCGGCAACTTGTTTTCCTTCAAGGATTTTAGCAGCTTCACGTAAATCTTCAATTCTACCGTTTGTACAAGTTCCGATAAAACATTGATGAATTTTTGTTCCCACAACTTCCTGTAAAGCTTTGATATTTTCGACATTATGAGGAGCTGCAACAACAGGAAAAATATCACCTAAGTTGATTTCAATTTCTTGAAAATATTCTGCGTCAGCATCAGCCCAAACACCTTCGATTGAAGATTTTCCAAAATGTTTAGCAAGAGTTTCATCAGCAGGAAAAACTGCATTCTTCGCTCCCATTTCCGAAGCCAGATTTGCGATTGTCATACGGTCTGAAATGCTGAGAGTTTTAACACCTTCCCCATGATATTCGATTGACATATAATTTGCTCCATCTGTTCCAATCATTCCGATAATCCACAATGAAATATCTTTTGCAAAAACGTTTTCACGGAGTTTTCCTGTTAAAGTAATTTTCATTGTTTCGGGTACTCTGAACCATGTTTCACCTCGTTTCCAAATTCCGGCAGCTTCTGTACGGTCAATTCCGGCTGCCATTGAATTAAATGCACCAGCTGTACAAGTATGACTATCAGAGCCTACGATTATCATTCCGGGTTCAGCATGATTTGCAATTAACTGATGACAAATTCCTTTTCCGGCATCGTAGAATTTTTTTATGCCTTGTTGTTTAGCATACTGACGAATAAATTCGTAATCGGTTGCTAATTTTGAACTTGTTGGTGGTGCATTATGGTCAAGAACTATAAGCAATTGGTTTGGGTCGAATACTTTTTTTCCACCCATTTTTTCAAAAGTTTTTGCAATACTTGCTGTATTGTCGTGTGTTAGAACCAAATCAGGTTTTGCAAAAACGATACTTCCGGTTTTTGCTTTAAAAATTTTTTCTACAAAAGTTTGTCCCATAGTTATTTATTAATATAATTAGATATTTTTTACCGAACCAAAATATAAATTTGAAAAGTTCATTTCGGACAAAAATAATAAAATTTGTGATTAAAAACAATATATAATCAGACACAAAATTTACATCTGGTATGTTAATTTTTTTTATTTGTAGTGGTAAAAACAAGTTTTTGTATCATAGTTAAAACAAAAGTTTATTTACCGGTAAATTTTATTTTATATTATTAACATTCAAAAATTACAAAAATGAAAACGATATTTATATTGATTGCTACTGCAATTATGTTGTCAGTTCAAAATCCTAATGATTTAAAATACATAACAATAACCGGTAATGTATCTTCGTTTGAAGATGGTTTTGGAATTCCGGGTGCAACGGTACAAATTAAAGGTACTACAGTTGGAACTGTAACTGATTTAGATGGAAATTACACATTATCAAATGTTCCGGTTGATTCAAAAACCATTATTTTCACTTTCGTAGGATTGGAAACTCAAGAAGTTGAAATCAACGGACAATCAGTAATTAATGCTGTACTAAAACAATCAGACCAAGTTTTAAATGAAGTAGTTTGTACTACTATTGGAATAAAAAAATCAGAAAAAAAATTGGGTTATTCAGCAACAACGGTGAGTTCAGAAGAATTAACAAAAGCTCCAGATAGAAGTGTTATAAATTCAATACAAGGTAAAGTTGCTGGAGTTAATTCCGGAATTAATTTAAATTTCTCAAAAAAGGATAAAAATATAGAAACAGTTCCGGAAATTTCAGGTGTAAAAATTAAACCTATTGCAGAAGAAAGTGAAACAACAGAAATAGAAGTTGTTGAAGAAGAAAAAGAAATAATTGAAAATCCTGAAATAAGTTTGACTTTTTTCAAATCTGACCCATCAGAATTAAATGTAAAAAATAAATTAAACTTAAATAAAGAATATCTTGGAAGTGAAAAATATGATGATATTACTGAAAATGTTTTTGTTAATCCATTTTATGAACCACTTTCAACATTTTCGATTGATGTGGATAGAGCATCGTATTCAAATGTTCGCAGATTTATTGAAGACGGACAACTTCCGCCAACAGATGCTGTTAGAATTGAGGAATTTATAAATTACTTCAGTTATAATTATGCTGAACCAATTGATACATTACCTTTTTCAGTAAATATTGAAACTTCAGATTGTCCTTGGAAATCAGAAAATCAAATTGTTACAATTGGTTTACAAGGTCGAATAATTGATGAACAAGATTTACCTCCTTCAAATTTGGTTTTTTTGATAGATGTTTCCGGTTCAATGAGTTCTTATAATAAACGTCCTCTTTTGCAAGCGTCTTTGGAAATTCTTGTAAAAAATTTGAGACCTTGTGATAAAATTGCTATTGTAACTTATGCAGGAACAGCCGGAATAAAACTTCAATCAACTTCTTGTACTGAAGATAATAAAGAAAAGATTATTTCTGCAATTACAGAATTATATTCAGGCGGTTCAACTGCCGGAGCTGATGGAATTGAAAAAGCTTATTCGATTGCGGTCAAGAATTTTATAGAAAACGGAAATAATCGTGTAATACTTTCAACAGACGGAGATTTTAATGTTGGAACTTCCGGAACTGAAGAACTTGTTGAAATGATTGAAGAAAAAAGAGAATCTGGTGTTTATTTGTCAGTTATGGGTTTTGGAATGGGAAATTTAAATGATGAAATGATGGAAAAACTTTCAAATGCCGGAAACGGGAATTATGCTTATATTGATGATATTGATGAAGCTAAAAAAGTTTTTGGAGAAGAATTTTCAAGTACAATTTTCACAATTGCAAAAGATGTTAAAATTCAGATTGAATTTAATCCAACTAAAGTTAAAGCATACAGATTAATTGGTTATGAAAACCGAATGTTAGAAAGTGAAGATTTTGAAAATGATGCAATTGATGCAGGTGAAATTGGTGCAGGACATACAGTTACAGCAATGTACGAAATTATTCCGGCTGTTGAAGGTGAAAATCAATTTCTTGCAAGTTTAGACGATTTCCAAAGTATTGTAATTGACAAAGAAGAACTTATGACTGTAAAACTTCGATACAAAAAACCGAATGAAAATATCAGTAATTTGATGAAATACAGTTTTAACAGTAATGATTTAGTTTCTTCTCAAACTTCTGATAATATGAAATTTATATCTGCTGTTGTTGAATTTGGAATGATTTTGAGAAATTCGGATTTTAAATCAGATTCTGATTATGATAATGTTCTGAAATTGGCTAAAGAAGCTACTAAAAACAGTAAAGATGATTATAAACTTGAATTTATTGAACTTGTGGAAAAAGCAAAAAAAATAAGTGAATAATCAAAAAAAAACTGCATGAAATTATTTTGTGCAGTTTTTTTTCAGTAACCTGAGTTCGATGTAAAAAATAAAGGAAAGTACTCAAAGTAGTTTATTTGGAAAACTGAAGTTTGTATTTCAAATCTACATTTTACAATTTCAGTGCTAGCTCCCTCAAGTTCCTTTCAGGATGACAGCCTGTTATATATTTTTCTTATATCGAACTCAGGTCAGCAAAAAGAAATTGAAAGACAATATTTTTAAATTATTCAAAATTAATTCTTTAAATATAATTACAAATTATTCGAGTTATTTTCTTCAACATATTCAATATTAATTTTTGTTGTTGCCATTCCGGGCATTTTAACCCAATCTTTATATTTTTGTATAACTTCTTTTTTCTTTTCAGGATTTTCAGCTGCTGTTTTAATATCTTTATAATATACTATAAGTTCCGAAATATCATTTTTATCACAAATTTCTCCATGCCCCGTAATTATTTTTTCAATTTCAAATTTCTGTGCAATATATTGAAGTACAGAAATAAGCTTATCAACATCAGCTCCGGTTTCTTTGTTAAGAACCGGATTAACTTTTTTTGAAATTAAATCTCCCGAAAGTAGAATTTTTCTGTTTTCGAGATAAATTATTAAATCACTGAAAGTGTGAGCCTGTCCAACATTGTAAAGTTTCAGAACTTCGTTACCCAAATTCAATTTTAAACTAAGTAAGTGGACATAAATTTTGTGGTATTTGAAATTATCAATAGCTTAATAAATGAATGACTTGACATTGTTGAATTATCTATGAATATATGTCCAAGTACTTATCTCTGATAATATTATTTGGGAAATTTTCTTCATCAATATTTTTGTGTAAAAAATCCAAATCATAATTTCCTATAAAAATATCGGAATTTGGATACAAAAAATTACCTTTTATATGGTCGCCATGACAATGTGTATTGATAACAATTATTTTTTTGTTTTGTGCAATTGTTAATACTTTTTCATAAAGTTTCTCGGCATTTTTACTCATTTTTGTATCAATTACAACTATCGCACTGTCAGTGTTTAAAATAATACTGTTTCCACCACCTCCGATAATTGCAGTAAGTTTTTCATCAACAACAACTTCTTTCGAAATCATAAAAAATTTAAAAGACGGATACATATAAATGCTTCCTGCAACTATAATTAAAAATATTATCGCAGAAATAATCAGAACTATTTTTTTGATTTTCACGTTAATAATTTATAAAGTAATTTTTTATTTAAATATTGACAACAACGCAAATTTTTAAATATAAGTCTATCTGGTCATAAGAATTGAAATGTATGTGATTTACTTTGTATTTAATTCTATTCTCTCTTTTTTCCAAAAAACTTAGCTGCTCCAAGTTTGAAAAGTAGAAATAAAACTATAATAAGTCCAAAAAACAAAAACATTGAACCGCCAAATACAAGCCAAATTCTAGATTTACTGATAATTACAACAATGACTATACTTATTCCAAGCATTGTCATTAATCCGGAAAGTCTGTCAAATCCGGGTATTGTTTTGAGATTTGCATTTTTAGATACTATCACCAAAGTTGCTATCATTGAAATAATTGGAACAATATAAACAGCTAAATTTATATCAAGCAGACTTTTCTTTTCGATAAAAAGCAAATAACCTGTAATTACGGTTTGCAAAATTCCGGGAACTGTAATAGCATAAATTAATATAGCATAAATATAGTTCCATGGACTTAGTTTTTCCTTTTCTTTTCCAGAAATAAAACCAAGCAAAATAGCAAATAAAATTGCTGCTGCTGAATAAATTATAATAAGAAAATCAAAATTCTCAACTTTCTGGTAAAATTCTCCTAATGTCATAGTTTTATTGTTTTATAGATTCATTTCCAGTAAAAAAGTGAAAAACTAAAAATAAAAAAACGAGGTTCAAATTCTTATTATTTAGATTTCAATTCAATTAATAGATTACCAATTTGTTCTTTGAAATTTGTAAGGTTATTTTGAATGACTTGCCAGATTATTTGATAATCAACACCAAAATAATTGTGAATTAGTCTATTTCGTAACCCAACTATTTGTCTCCATTGAATATTTGACTGGATGTTAACAATTTCTATAGACAGGTTATTTGCTGCTTCACCGATAATTTCAAAATTTCGAATTACTGCATCAATAGTTTTATCATCGTTTATAAAATCGTCATAATCTAGATTATAAACGTATTTATGTATTTTGTCGCAGGCTTCAATAATATCTTCTAACAAAAGAAAATCATTACGTTTAGACATAAATTAAATCATTTTTAATTTGTTCAAAATATTTTGGTTTTACACCATTTCTTGAGACTAAATCTACTTTAGTATTTAAAATTTCCTCTAATTCATCAGCAAGGTCAATAAATGAAATGCCAATAGGTTGAGTAAAATCGACCAAGATATCAACATCACTTTTCTCATTATTTTCGTCACGACTAACAGAACCAAAAATTGCTAAATAACTAATATGATATTTTTGAATCAAATATTGACGATTGTTGGATAATTTTTCCTGAATTTTTTTTCTTGTTAACATTTTAATTTGTGTTTTCTAAACTTTAAATATTTGATTTTAAAAGTACAAAAAGATTGATAGTGAATATTTTCGTGAACTTTTACTTAACAAAGTAAAAAATCTCTTTGATGTAAGTACTGATTCTTAACAAAGCAAATCTAAAATACTTTTTTCAGATTTTCAATTTATTCAAATTTTCTACACTTTTCTTTAAATCAAAGAGTTCGCTTCGAGATGACAGTTTCCGAAAAAAATCAAACAAAAACCAATTTGTCATTTCATGAAATCTCTTAGATGTATGTACTGATTCTTAACAATGTAAATCTAAAAAACTTTTTTCAGATGTTCATTATACTAATAATTTAACTTTTTTCTTTTACATCAAAAAGTTCTCT
>Ga0316608_1000765_pt1 | contig 13947 bp, 9 predicted proteins | sample MIS2016152B_MG_FD_207673 | JGI IMG/M metagenome (GOLD analysis project Ga0316608, IMG submission 207673) | Microbial mat bacterial communities from Middle Island sinkhole, Lake Huron, Michigan, United States - MIS.2016.152B | ecosystem: Environmental > Aquatic > Freshwater > Lake > Sediment...
CAAGCACTCCAGCGGTCGCTCCTGCTCCATCCTTTTCCAATCCAAATAATACTAATACGAACACAAATGGATCAGTGCCACCTCCAACACCCACAAACAACAATTCATGACTAAAAAACCTATACTCCGATACTTACAACAAAGCTCCGACAGCTCAATACCAATGACAGGGAGTACAGCTGAGTACAGGAGAAAAAATAGCTCCTGAAGCTTTGACATCGATTTCATGACCACAAAAATATGATCTTTTCGGACAACAAGCTCAAAAGCAAGAAGTGATACAGCCATGATTCATCAGACAAAGAAATGATGCCTACGCTATGGATATTTTGAAAAATAATCCTGCGATCACTCAGGAAACTGCTGATCAGGTAGTACTGGATTATCTAAAAACTAGAGATAAGGACTGACAGCTCCAAACAGGAGACAAAGGAAACGTTGATGTGCAAAATACCATGGCCGCTATCAAAGCTAGAATGTGAAGTATTCCGACACAAGCACAATCTCAGCAAAAAGATCTCACCGACAGAGCGACAGCTGCATATGACAAAGCTCAGGCGAATATAGAATCACAATACAAGGCTGAGAAGGATTCTATGCTAAAGGCGTGAGCTGTTGAAGATAGATACACAAACTTCAATGAGGTAAACGATAATATCAATAAAACATTGCTTGAGGCTGGAAAACATAGAGCAGAAAACCTATATACTGGAATGCCTACAGATGACCAAATCACCGAGATAGCTCAAAAATCTGGTAATGATTTCGCTACAACTAAAAAAATACTAGAGGGTAGATGATTCGAGGATCTACAAATGCAGGGTGAATTTAAAGCAAAGTCTGAACAATGAGCGAATAGAACTCTGGATGACCTCAAGACTAGTATGGATAGAGCAAACCAAGATGCAGATACTGCGCATACAAGAGCAATAACAGGACTAAATGAGCAGATCGATGATGTAAAAACACAAATGGAAAGGAATATATCAGTAGGGCAAAAACAATGAGCTTTGAGTGGAGCAGTAAGAAGTTCTGGATATATCCAAGGACTAGATAATATCAAAAATGATGCAATGAAGAACATGGATAGATTAAAATTGAGACAAGATTGGGACACCGCCGACACCGTGCAACTAAAGGGTAGGATCTCAGACGAATATAACAAAAATACTACAAGAACAAAGGAAGATCTAGAAACTGCAATGAACCAGATCAAAACACAAAACTGAGCAGCATTAAGCCAATATTTGAATGAATATGCACCTAGTTCTACTGAACTTACAAGAAAACTTGATGAATTGGATGATAAATTTGGAACTGAATCGCAACAAGCATTCAATATGTATCTAAGCAATCTTAGAGGTATTACCGACACAATGACATACGATACTGAAAAAGTAATGCAGCTCCAATCTATGAAGCAGCAGCTACAACAGACTTCCGTACAAAATCTCTTACAAGATAACTGAGCTGCCTTAGCTGGGATTTCTTACAATGATCTAAACACAATGCTAAAGAGCGGAGATATTTCAGCGGCGGACTATACCACCATGACTGGATATATGAAAACCCTAGGAATGAGTACTCTACAAAAACTAGGAATACCTAACCAGCAGGATTTTGCATTATACAACCAAATGCTTGATCAGGGAAGTTCTCCACAGCAAGCGATTGCTGCTATTACTTCAGCAAATCCTACAAGATTCACTACATCCACAAATACAGGATTCCAATGACTTACCACGTCACCATCATCTGGAAATGCTGGAGCAACTGTAAATAGAGCCGCGCAAGTAGCAAGTATGAAAAATCTCATCGTAAGTAATGCGGTGGCATCCAATGATAATGTTTGACAAGCGAAGTGAATATCTCAAATGCAAGATGGTACAGTCGGAGGACAATGCGGAGAATTTAGCAACGATATAAACCAAGCGCTAGGATGACCTAAACTATTCGGAAATTCTCTAGCAAGTAAAGTAGCGCAGATCACCGATAAGACTCCAAAGGTGGGAGACTTCATAGTCATGGATACTTGAGTAAAACTAAAGGATGGTACACCTGCAGGCCATGTATGATACGTTGAGGCCATAAATGCTGATGGATCTCTACAGATTAAAGATTCCAACTGGAATTGAGATGAAAAGATCAGCTCACATCCTGTGCAACCAACCGACAGCAGAATAAAATGATTTGTTGATCCAAACAAAGCAAAATGAGCGGCAAACGTTGACGACACTGGGGTAACTGATAATACAATAGCGCAAACACAATGACAAATGTCAAAGATAGAACAGATGGATTTTGAGAACTATGTTATGAATTTTGTCCCACAACAAGATAGATGATCTGATAAAGAAAAAGAAAGAATAGTAAATTATGTGAAAGAAGCTATGGCTAATTGAAGAACAGCAGAACAAGCAGGACTAGCTTATAGATGATTCAATATAACTGATAGCGCAAACAATACTAAGGCCATGGAATATATGTGAATATTGAATAATCTTCCTAAATTCCCAGACTGAGGTGCTAGAATATTATCAGATTATATAAATAAATGAGATGTCGCTGGTGCTAGCAAATATGTAGCAAACAAGGTAGATGATGCAGTACAAACAAGATACTGAACAGATGCCATTAAAACTGCAAATGTTAATAACCAATGAGCATCAGTAGATAGAATAAATTCATTGATCAGCAGTAACCAAAATGACATAGGAGCTTTTGACGGTAGAATAGCAGACTTCAAGAAGAAATTTAAAAATATGCCAGAGATACAAGAATTAGATACATTGTTAACTATGCTACAGGCGGAAACAAGAAAGAACTTTGCAGGTAGTAATGTAACTCCTAGCGAAATGGTAGCATTACAGGACTTTGTTTGAGGTAATAAGAAAATGACAGCCGAAAACTTGAAAACAATGATAAATACTATATATGGTAAAGTAAAACAAGAATACAGTTTGCAAAGACAAGATTATTGATATACTCCAACTAATACAGAAATTGATTCACCACAATGATCTAATGCATGGGAGGGCGGAGTCGTAAGATAAATATTTAACCTATAATATTCCAAAAATGGTGTTAGAATGACTACAGATAGGATGAATAGAAGGTATAGGTGGTTTTTGATGAGTAAAACCAAGTTCTGTACTTAAGAAGAATAATCCTAACGCTCCCACCAACCAAAGTGTTGTAGATACTTCAACAACACCAAGAACAGACATACTTGCACAGCAAAATATTACTACAACCGCACAACCTAGTGGATTCATAAACTCTACTGCGAAAACCTCTACTCTATTGGATAGGCAGATAGAGGATATACAAAAGAAGGCTCCAAAATTCAATATAAACCATTCTGCATGATTCGGAGGCATACAGTGAGTAAATAAACCCACTGTATGATCTCAGTTCGCAGATCCAAACTGAGCGGCTCAGACGGAAACACAGAATTTTCCTTCTGATGTCAAATCTGCTATTTCGCAGCAAATGAATCTAAGTGCTGCGACTCCTACAGTGGCACAACCTACACAACCTGTGCAAGCTGTGGATATGCAACAGCCATTACTAGATCTTTGAGCTACAATAAAGGCAAATAAATATACCCCAGAAGAGCTACAGTCTAAATTTCCAGAGTTTGCAAACCTAGATAAACAAACATTCTTGGATCTTTGAGCTACAATAAACGCCAGTCCAGATATTACTCCTGACGAGATTCTCCAAAAATTCCCTGAAATATCATGACCACAGGCTGACGAATTAGCATGAGCGCCATGAATAGTGAAGGCTTGATATTGATTGATCGAGAAGGGACAAAAATATGATGGATTCTGATCATCCGTGGTAAATGGTATTGCTAATTTCTTTTGAGGATTATTGGCATGAGGTGATGAGACAGGGGAAGGATTGAAAAATATCTTTGAAAGAGGCAAGACGGTAAACGAGCAAGCAGTCAAGAGCGATATAGTGATGAGTAAATTCAAAGAACAATACGGAAGACTTCCAAATATGAGCAATGAATATGATAAAAATCTTGTCACCGCATTGTCAAAAGACATTGAATCAGATCCAAAATTCAGCGAAGTATTGCAACAGAAAAAATCAGAGCAAGAGGCCATCGATGTGGTACCATTGCAAAAGAGTATACTTGATGTAGCTGAGTGAGGATTTTCTACAGCGCTTAATATAGTAGCGCCTACTGTAATGGTAGGACTATGAATAGCAAATGAGACTCAAGTATGATCAGCGGTGCTATGATGACTTTGAAGTATTATATCATTTTGATGAAAAATCATCAATTTTTTGCCATGATTGAAACAATTCAGAGATTCACTTTCTGACGAAGACAAGGCAAGAATGGATTCACTAGTTTGAAATGCCGCAACGCTATTCCTAGCATGATCTAAATACAAAGGCGAATCAATAAAGGATCCTGTAAAATTTGTGTCCGATAATATAAACCCAGCCGATATAATCAGCACATTCAAGGGTAGAGCAGCAACTGCGGTAGAAAATGTAGTAAACGCTCCAAATAAAATAATAGAGTGAGTGAAGAATTTCAAACCCACAGAATTGATTAAAAAGACTACAGAGTGAGTAGACAACGTGGATAGAATAGCATCCAATGTATTTGGACTTGATGCGGAGACAGTATCAGCTATGAGAAAATATCCTGATCTTTTTAAAAAAATTGATGAGTGAACGCTTAGCAAAGAAAGCATAAAAGAGGATCTATTGAACATGGTCGATGAACTACAAAATCAAAAATGAGATGTAGGAAAAGAATACAAAAATCTATACGAACAAGGAAACACTTTCAGCACTCCTGAGATCGAGACTACTCTACAATCCAACTTGAAGGATAAATGAGTTGTTTTTGAAGGAAATCAAATCAAATCTTTCGATATAACAAACAAAGCGCTGGCAAATACACCTCAATGAGAATTGAATCTGATAAAATCACAATATAATCTCATCATGGAATCATTGGCCGACAAGAATACGCTTTCCATAGAACAGCTCCATAATATAAAGAGAACTCTAGGAAATGCACAGTATACGGAATGAGTCATGACCAAAAAATCACCTATACTGAAAGAGATGTCAAATGTAGTAAATAGCAAACTATCAGAAGTTAAATGACGAAAAGAAACAGATACAAAATTTTCAACAAAATCTAAAGAACTCAAAGAGCTTGCAGACGTAGTAGTCACAAAAAAATGAGAGTTTAAATGAACTCTGAAGGCCTTGCTTTGAGAAAGACAATACGGAAGACTACAAGAGCTAGAAAAATCATATCCATGATTAACAAATAAATTGGAAGCGATCAAAGCTTATGACGACTATATAAAGACAAGGGAAACAAAAAAAGTATGATTATACAACAGTCCGCTAAAATCTTTGGCTTGAGGTTGAATATGAGCTTGAATATGATATGCTATTGGATGAACAATGTGATCATACCTATGATGATTTTTGGGATCGCTTATAACAAATCACCTTACAGATCCAAAGGTATTCAAAGACTTCATTATTAAAAATGTCGAGGATGGATCCAAAATTATAACAAAAATAGAAGCTGGTAAAAAACTTACGCCGCAAGAACAGGAAAATATAAAGAAAGTTTTAGTCGATAAAAAATGATGAGATGCAAATATTAGTAGTAATCAGCCTGATCCTACTGTGATCGATAATAAACCTACACAAGGAGGACAGAAAACCACTCAAGAGGGTATACAGAACAAAGGTGAACCTAAACTTTGATGAGTAACTCCAGATAGTACCGCACCTCTTTCTAATCTAAGCGATGCTAGCACTGCAGATGTTGGTATTACAAGCGTGAAGTGATTTAAAGAACAAGGTATCGATAAGTTGGTGGATTCTGGAAAAAAACTAGAAAGTAAATGAGACTACGAGGCAGCTCAACAAAAATTTGATCAAAGTATATCTCTGGGAAAACAAAAGCTAGATCTAGAATTATGAAATAGTATCGAATCCATGGAATGAACTTTCGGAAGATACTTCTGAGAATCTGAGCCTACAATATCATTAAAATTAAAAAATGTAAATGATGCTACCATCGATAATTTGGTAAAAATCAGTAAAAAGAGCTTCAAGCAGAAGAGTTTTTTCGTGGCAGAAAAAATAGATTGATCAGCAAAGCCTTGAATTATAGACAAAAAGCTATGACTTTCAAATGAGCCATGAGTGATAATTTATACAAAAAACAAAATTGGACTTGAAAATTTGAAAGATTTAGATATAATCTTTCAGGAATTGGAAATACCATGAGCTACTATACTTCTAAATGGTGAGTGAATAAAAATATATAATTTATCTGCTTTCAATACAAACTATGGTAAATTCAAACAACAAGTCTGAGGCCTCGTGAAAAGACTTCAGTGAAATGACGTTCTCTGAGGTATCAAATGATTTGAGCAAAATGTTTTCAGAATTAGGCATCTCTGAATCAACGAGTGAGAAGCCCTCTGAACATACAAAAACTGGAGTAGCAGAAGTGCAGATTCCAGTAAGATCACTAAGATAGCCCCAAAGAGTGAAGGACTATGAAATTTATGAAAAACAATTTCCGCCAAAACAAGCGTGGAAGATCTTATTAAAAATCCTCCAAAAACTAAAGAGCTTGCCATACAAGAAGTTAAAAAAATACCACAAGATAAAATAGATTCTTTCTACAAAGACTATATAAAGGAAAACGAAGCCAGACACTGAAAATCAGAGGCTAATGTCATCGACTCCGACACGATCAAGCGCATAATAGGAAAGGATCCTAAGATGCACGAACTTTCAAGCGCTTTGAGCGATAGACTGCTAGAGGTGGCCATCAAGAACGACAAATCTGGAGTAGTAAAATTTACAGGTGGATGAAGCGCAAGCGGAAAGTCAGAGATGATAGTAAGAAAACTAAAAGAGAAACCATGAGTAATATTCGATGGTACTTTATCTGATATTAAATCTTTCGATAAAAGATATGAGTTGGCAAAAAAATATTGAAAAAGAGTGGAGATAGATGCAGTCTATGCCAATCCTAAATTCGCTAAACAATTAAACGATATGAGAAACGCTGGATGATCACAGAATGTATCTGTAGACATTCTTAGAGAAAATCACAAGAAATTCAGAGATACTATCTATCAAATACGCAAAAAATACCCAGATATACCTATAAACATTAAAGTAAATAGATGATTTGGGCAAAAATGAAAATGGATTTATCCAGCTAATGTAGATGACTTTATAAAGAAATATAGAATTATTTAGTCGTTTGCTCAGGGTAGGCATCATTGTATGATATTTTACCCTCGGCGACTTCATTAAGAAGATCCATATCCTTCTGTTCATCTTCTGGAAGGTCTCATCCCCATTCTTCTGGAAGGTCATCAAATTCGTTTTTATCTATAGTCATGTTTGTTTTTGGTTAGTAATAAAGTCACCTATAGTTATATTCAATTTTTTAAAATATTCAAGTACAATTTGGCGGATCCTTTGTGATGGTACGTATCATGCCTTAATGCGTTTAATTGTTTTTGCACTAATCCCTATATCCAGAGCCATTTTTTCATCAGATCTAGGGATAAGTGCCAATACAGTGGCGAGCGAAGCGTTCATTAACAGTTGTTTTAAAGGGATAAAATTACTTAATATATAGATCAATCTCTTCAATAGTTATAGGTCAGTATTCTTTTCGGAATCTTTTTTGATAATTTATGAATTGTGTGACATTAGTGTATTTATATTTATCATCATTTAGAAATGGATTATAAGTATGTAGAGTACTCATGGCATATTTAGGTAGAGCATCGACATTTTTGAAGATCTGGTGTCACGTTCATGAATCCTTATTCGGCATACAAACAGAACCAAAAGAGAATCATCATGATAACTCTTCTTTCTGTACGTATCCCATTGTAATACCATCGCTGAAAGTGAAGTATTTGCTTGGCTCCTGTTTACTTGACAATACCTGCATTTGGTAGTTCTTAATAAGGAAATAAGCTAGTTTTTGAAGATCTGAGTAATCGTTTTTCATTGTAATGATTTGTAAGAATATAAAAGAATTATTTGCTTATGATCTCATATTTTTCATATGAATCAGCATAACACGTTGCACCATTGTCAATTACCTCAATGTTTTTAGATGTGATAGAATAATGTCGGAATAGGTTGCGCGCCTTTGTATGGAAGTCATAATATCTATGCTTATCTGAATCTGAGAACCCATCCAAAGCCCATGAATTTAGCACCGCTTCAACTTCAGGAGACATAGAGCGGCTTGTGGAAACATACTTCGCTTGTGGTATATCATCCCTGTGGTTGTCTCAATCATAGTAATCAGTCATACCATCGAAATGTCAGTATTGATACTTTCCTATAATAGCATCAACTTCTTTCTCTGTAGGTCAATCTTGTCGGCTCACATTTACTGAATCTCACATAGAGAAGGTTGAATACCTACATGAGAACTTAACAGCTGGATATAACTTCTTCAATTCAATTTTGATAGCCTGAGCTGGTGTTTGTTCTTTTTTGGCCGCAACTATTTGATCTGCTTTGGTTGGGATAACTTCTGTTTTCCCATTCATGTCGGTAATAGTCAAAGGTCATAGATTGTTCTTTTCAATGATCTCAGCTTGTTTGATGTCAGTGGCTGTAGTAGGTAGTTTAGATACGTACTCATCGAGTATCACATCCAATTCATCCATTTGATGTCTTTCTAATTCTTTTTGAGCAATAGCCTCAGCTAGGATCTGTCAGTTTGTTTTGAGCGGAGCAACCTGCTCAACTCTGGAATCAGCCCATGAGTTTCAATTTGCAATGCAAGGAGTTCATTCACCTCATGTTAAAGCGTATTGTACTCCGTAAATTGGTTTGTCAGTAGTCATGTGAAAGAGTTGTAAAAGATTAAAAGGTTTCCTTAGTGGAACGATTAGAGTATAACTATATTTGTCCAGAAATCAAGACAATCGTACAAAGTTCGATAGGGTAAAATTGGCTTATGACCTATGTACTTTTTTTAGCACAGGATTATAGCTAAATTTGATATATTTATTTCATTGTAATAAATTGTAAAAAAGATAAAAAGAATTAGTCATTATACGTTTCAGAATAGAAATCTGTACTATGATTTATTCTATTGTCAGTACATCTATCAATAGCTTGATCATGATTCTCTGCCCTTACCTCTTCTATGATCTTTTCGTTTTCATCTAAGAATGTGTAAAGTTTATAAGTAGTAGCCATGTGAAAAGTTGTTTAAAAATTAAAAGAGTTAGCGGATTATACCATTGATTATAAGATCCATGTGCATAGTGGAGATAGTCTCTGGCGTGTAGTATGCAATCTCATTTCCTGATTTCAAACTGGATAGAAGGAATCAATGAATTTTTCTACCTACTTTGCGGATTGTGATTCATACACCAAAGTGTTTGAGCGCTGGAGTAATCTTTTTGATCTTTGCAACGTACTCCTTGTCAGTGAATTTAGCCATGTGAATTGTGGTAAAGAATTTAAAACTGTCCCTTAGAACAACTTGAGTATAACTATATTTGTCCAGAAATCAAGACAATATTGTAAGAAAGTGATAGACATTGGTTATCAAGTATATATAATATTTATATCTAACAATCTAAAACATGGCATCTCTAATAACATTAAGACTCTATAATGAAGATTGAACTCCAAAAACATGATCGATTCCTAAACTTTCTGCTATACTACAAAAAAACAAAACTACAGTTCTAAACTGAGTTAATATGGAAGAAGTTTGAAACTGATTCTATCAATACGAATTTACAAATTATAAGAAGTGAAACCTATATTTTTTCTCTGTAGATTGAGAAGAATACGATGGAATCAATAGATTTGATTCGTATGGAAACAAGAACACATGGGGCAAGGATAACAGTGTATTTATAGATACTGATGCTATCGCACAAAATATCTGGGATGCTAAAGAAAAAGACATGAAGAAATGAACGATCTGAAGACACGTCTTTGATCTCAAAAATATATCATTTGATGATCTTACATCAAAATTGGAGATCCACACAAATAATATACTTTTGAAATCCGATGAGCTTTTGCTGTCATTATCTTGAATAATCACTTGAATTAAAATTCCAAAACAATTAAATGTAATTGACGTTATAAAACCTATAGAGAATATCATAAACACAAGCATAAAAGAGTATGCAGACCGTATGAAAATGGAGCTAGAAGAGATCGAAGAACGTTTGGAGGAGAATATGCCATCTGATGAGTGATACGATGACTCTGATCTAAAATTAGAGATCGGCAAGATCTACACATGAATTTCAGAGATTAAAGGTAAAATCGATGATATTTGAAAATTAGAAATGAAGCTAGACAACTGAGAACAAAATACAAAAAATATTGGGTTGTTGATCCAATGAGTAAAAGACGAATTGTCGGAGACTAATAGAAAAATGAGTATAGTCTTTACCAGATTAAACAAACAATAATATGTATGAAGAGATTATAAATCTAAAGAAAACTTGAAGTGCTTGAGCTAATATGCTTGGTATTTTTGAAACATCTTGAGATTTGCCTACTGCTAGTAAATGAAAGTTTGCTTGAGTGATATCTACTAATACATATCGATATTATACTACAGAACGAGAAGATACTTGAATAAGTATAAAAACTCAAACTACAGACTCTAAATACTCTATCCGCAATATAGACAAGCAAGCAACATATACCTACTTCTGATTTCAAACAGCAGGTGGGGCTTTCAAGATAATGAGAAAGACTAACGCAACAAAAGCATTTGAATACGCTTATTGAAGTTCTGACTATACAACAGCCCGAACTTGAAGGGTATCTTTAACTTATTGAGCTGTGCAATAATGAAAAAAATAGTAGACCATTGATACTATACTCATAACGAACTTTGACAGTTCCATAGTTTTGATGATGAGCCAGCTATCGTAATAGAGAGCTATGAGAATGTGACCTATGTTGAGTGAGAAGAAAAAATTGAGACGTGAGAATGATACAAAGCACGATACAAAGACGGACAACTCCATAGAGAAAATTGACCTGCTGTCGTAAGAGATGGCGGAGTAGAGTTTTATTATGTAAATGGAAATATGGTATGAGCATAATAATAACAAATAAAGACTGCACGCTATACGAAGCGAATGCTTTTTATACAGTAGTTGACCAATATGTAAGTCCTGCAAATTTAACATCTGCAACGCTTTCTATTTTTGCAAGAAAAAACATACCTGTTGTTCCGTCTGCTAGTGGTAATTTCAAATGATGCGTATTATCATTATATAATTCTGGACAAAAAATTACTAGGTCTGTTAATGTACAATTCCAAAAATCATATACATCTACAATGGTGACAGGAGTTCCTTGAATAATAACTACCGTAGGTATGAATTTTGTTGAATGACAAAAAATTATGTTTACTACAACTGGAACTTTACTTACTTGAATTGTTGCAGATACAGAATATTTTGTAAGAAATCCCAATATATGAACTTGAACATACAATATATCTCTTACAATAGCGTGAGCATTGATTACCTTTTCTGCCACACAATCTTGAGTACATACAGCACATGCAACACTAGCGGAGCAAACAAAATTACCTGTTGATATCTTCTGATACAATGCAACTACGCCAGATAATTCAATGGGTGCATATATTATTAATTTTAATTGATTTGATACCACCCCTGCTATAACTGCTTGATGAGCTTACCGTTTAACGGTTTTTGCTTGAGGAGCAGGAGTATGAGTATGGTATGCTTGGGCATGAAAAAATATAACCCTATTAAATTTTGTTGCATATACAGACACGCTGACAACTTTTGTCAGTTGAGATACACCAATATTCGCTCACTATTGTGAGATGGATTGAAGTGCTACATTCACAGGGATATTGTGAGCGTGAGATACTGCGGATTCTATATCTGCAATAGTATGTTCTAATGCCGTAGAAGCTAATCTATGACCAGACGACGCAGCATTTTTCAGATGTACTTCTCCTGCTGAACCATATACATTAAGTAATTGATGAGGGTTTCTTTTTTGAACGCACGGCTGAATAAGAATATGAACACAAGCATCTCCTGTGCCATATGCTAATCAATTTACTATTCAACACACTATTGCAACAGTATGAACAACTCATTGATGTTTTAGAATGGTATGACGACTAGCACCAAATACATATGCATATTGTTGGAAATCTAATTTTGCTCTCTATTGAGAGACACCAATATTAGATGTTTGAGAAACTGCCGCTCGTATATTTCCATGAGATGTGTCTTTCAAAACAACGCAAGATATGACTACGAATTGGGCAGTTGGAGATAATTTATATATATGAGACCAGGAGGTAGTGGCGATGTGAACTATTACCACCATTCCTATAAAATATATTTGATATCAATCTATCACACCCATAATGACGGCAGCAAATATACCATCTCCATTCGTGGTTACTTCAAGTGCAAACTTTACCTCTTTGTATGCTTGGAAATGTTTTAATAATAATTACTGACAAAACGACCAATTTCTTGGTATACTGCCAGGAGCTGTTTGGTTAAAGTTAGATATGTGAATAGCACATATGCCATTGGTTTATTCTGTATGCACAACAGATGCATGATATATTGGAAGTCCTATGACTGAATGGACGTTGCAAGCATCTAACGATGATGCTACGTGGACTGTTATGGATACACAGACTGGCATTACTTGGACAAACTATGTTTATAAATACTTCACCATTACATCGCCTGCTTCGTATAGGTATTGGAAAATAGTTCCGACTGCAAACACAGGTAGTACTACAAGAATAAGTATCAACAAAATAAGATTTTTTGAAACAGCACCTGATAATACTTCTATAATAATTGACCAATACTTCACGCCATATTATAGGAAAAAATGATGAGTGATATTAAATAAAACAACTAAATGACGAGGTATCGTTCATAATGGATATGCCCCTGTTCTTTCTACGCAAAAGATTGGGCAGTTAGCGAACCTAAATATAGAGTGAGTAGTTTTTAACAATACTGCATTTACCATTTCCTATGCTCAATGACCTACGATCACTGACCCAGTAACTTTTATGAAAAAATGAACAATAAAAAATATTAAACATTTTTCTACAAGCTATGCTATAACAAATTTTTTGTTTAACTATCCAAAAATCACACAGTTGTGAATGGATATAGAGAATGTGTATACCGCATATGCTTCGCTATTTGCTTCGTTTGATTCAATAAAGACATCAACGGTAACTTCATGAACATTGACTATGAATAACATCTACGTAGCTGGAACGCCATCGTCTTCAGGACTTATGCTGTGGGCATACAAAACAAAAATTGTTGCGACAAATCTACGTTTATCAAATGCTAATACGGTAAATACTATAAATTTTTGATGATATGTAGGAAGCTATATTGATGGTCTTTATGCCTACTGATGTTCATGAGCAATAAATACAGGTACACTTACTATGCAGTCGTCTTGATGATGTGCTGTAAGGAATGTGGTTATGGAAGCCTGTGGTAATGGGATATATTTCAATGGAACTATATTAGATACCGTTATGGAAAATATTGATTTGTCTGGTGCAGCAGACCCTGACGGTTCGTTTACAACAAATACAACCACACATTCTATTGTTCAGTGAACATATGCAGATATCGTTTTCAAAAACTGTATCGGTATGAATAAATTTTACTGACCTAAATACGATGCATTGGTAAATTGAAGTAATTTCAGATTTGTAAATTATAACTGAACAACTAACAACGATTTTGTAAATACTCCATATGGAACATTTTATAGAACGTGAGACGGACTAGCAGATACTACTGTTCATACCGCATGAGTAGGGAAATTCGCTATCAAGTTTGAAAACGATTCATA
>Ga0316608_1000766_pt1 | contig 13936 bp, 9 predicted proteins | sample MIS2016152B_MG_FD_207673 | JGI IMG/M metagenome (GOLD analysis project Ga0316608, IMG submission 207673) | Microbial mat bacterial communities from Middle Island sinkhole, Lake Huron, Michigan, United States - MIS.2016.152B | ecosystem: Environmental > Aquatic > Freshwater > Lake > Sediment...
GCAAGGTAGAGTCGGTCAACAGCCAGAATGAGTTGCTTTTTCAGTTCCTCACAAATGGTGGTTGCCAGGGAGAGTTCTGATATGACAGAATTGAAGGCTCGGATACTTTCCTGAATTTGGGTGGAGGTGGCGCCACTGGGATGGTTGGGGTTGGCACCAGGGTGGTTTGGGAGAGTGAATGCGACAGTGGTGAGCAGCTGATAAGCGGCATCTGACATCACCATGCCAAGATGGCCGTGGGCCCCACCACCACGAAGCGATGGAATGGCGTGGGCATTGGCGTAAATTTCCCTGGTGAGCACGGTGATGGAGGTGTTGGATGGTTGTCCAATGATTTTGGTGAGGACAGGATGCGGAAACGCAAGAGTAGGTGCTGTTGAAGACATGGTAGGAGGACAACTTGTGATCGGATCGAGGACAAGGAGGACAATTAGTCAGCTCTATTGAGAGCTAAGTGAGCTAGACAAACTTGAGCTGACTAATTTATGAGCTATCTACACCGGCAAGTAATTGGGCAGTGTGAGTTTGGTTGGGAGTGCTCACGGCAGCGAGCGTGGATGACTCCCACGGGATTCCCAATGCTACAGAGAGATTCCACATGTATGACTTTGTGGGATTGGAATCCACATGGGTAGCATTGGGTCGGTCGACCTGGCCTACAAAGGATACCGCAGAGGTGCAGGCATGATACATGCTATGCAGATCATGGCTCCGGGTGTCTGCGGCTATTAACAAATCCTACCACTCAATATGAAGAATTATTTGGTTTATCTAAAGAAGAACCCCCTTTTGAATTACCCCCAAATGCCTATCCTTTAAGTTATAAAACCATTATTACTTTTCAACAAAAGGAGGCATCCTTGTCATTCCTCCTTAAATCATCCTCAGAATATATCTTGAAAGATTTTTCAGGGGGCAGAATTGATTTGTATCAAAAAAAGTAAATCTTGTTCTAAAGTATTATCACCAGGTTTCATCTTCACACAACTAAAGACCCACACTACTGGTGTTCAAGTTTAATGTGATCAGAGAAGGTCTTTGTAGTTCTGTAATTGTGGGATGAGATTGCATCAGATAGTGTTGGTGTGCAGATTTCATGTCATTGGTACTGCATGTAGGTGTGGTGGGTTCCTTGGGATTTTGGGCATGTCTGTGTGACTGGGTGTTGTAGGGATGTAGTTCATAGTACTTGTAGTTAGTGTTGGTAGTATTGGTTCCATCATTGTGCAAAAGCATATGTGACATCCAGAATTGATTTGTACCAAAGAGAAAATTGTAATTCCTACTTCATTATGACAACATATCACAAAAAGTAATTTTGCTTTAATGTGTTATCACTCAGTGTTACCAGATGTGATGTCCAAAGACCCACACAAGAAAATAGGAATGGAGCCAGGTTTGTTATGGTGGTTTGAGGTCCTGTTGATTGTGTTTGTCAAGTTGCTTCAATTGCAGAGAATGACAAGGAGGCAGGGTAAAGAGCTGGGAGGTGTAGGGCAGTTGGGATGGTGTTTGGGGCTGGTTGGAGTGTTGTGGCACATCCTTTGAGCATTGTTGGGCAATGGGGTCAGGGGGCTTCCAGTAATGATTGGATATTGGGGTCACAGACATTGTTGGCAGGCTAGAGTGGGAGAAGGGTCTAGGTTTTGGCAATAGCTTTGTTTCACAGTCTGGGGGTTTCTTGGGCAGTGGCAGAGATAGATGATCAGAGCATCCAGGAGCATAAGGGGCATACAGATTAGTCATTTTTGAGACAGTAGATGGATTTGTTTGAGTAGGTTGTTGTATAGATGGCAGGTTCATTGGAGAGGCAGGTGGGGGAGGTGAGTGATTGTGCTTGCAATTGGGTGGGCATATGCAAGAGTCATTTGCATGGATATAAAGGGGGGAGGAGGGCTGGGTGGATGACAGTTTTTAAAATCATGTGGCAGCAGGATTGGGTCACATATGGGATGGTGAGGGTCAGCTGGTATGGGGTTGTTGAGGGCCAAAAGAACATTGCAAAGGCTGTATCAGAATTTTCATTCCAATGTAGCAAGGTCAACATGCTGGGTGGAGGCATGGAGGCCACCATCTCTTGGAGCAGCAATGACCAGAGCAAAGGTTCATGTGGCATTGCAGGAAGGTGGTAAAAATCTTTGCAAAGGTTTGACAGAATTTTTGTTCAACCATGTCTAGATGAACAGAATGCTTGATTACAGGGGTAGGGGCAACAGATTCAGTTGAAGAGGGTCAAAGAAGGGAGAGTGGGGTCATTGACAGTGTCAAGGCATGATTGTTGTCATGTTGGCAGCCTTTGACAATGCATTGAGTTGCAGAGTTTACTACAGTACATCTCTGTCTATGGTGGTTTGAGTACAACATTGGAGAGCTGTTGGAATAGAGAGTAACATGGGTATTTTAATCAAATCAAATTGCACCTGGGTGTCTCCACCATTGGTCAATGGGTCTACCATGGTGCAATGATTGGAGATGGGTTGCCATTGGTCAGAGAGGCCATCATGGTGGGGGGGAAGTTGTTGCAGATCCTACAAGAACTTGTGTAGTATCAAGTACTGGGATAATTTTATGCTGGAGGGCTAAGTACTTTCCAAGCTATAATACAACAATGTATCACACAATGGTATTACACTTATTTATGTCATCCTGGTGAAATTAGGACCAAGAACATAATCTCTCAACATTTTACTGGCCTAGCTTAAATAAAATGGTCAAAGATTTTTGTCGAAATTGCTCAACATGTCAAAGAACAAAAAAACAAGAAATATAGCTTACTCCCAGAAAAGTGGCTGAAACAATCCCTTGGGAAAAGCTATGTGTAGACCTAATAGGTCCATACAAAATTACAAATATCAATAATAATCAAGAGTTGAATCTCTGACATGTCACCATGATTGATCCAGTCACAGGATGGCTTGGAATTCAAAGAAATCAAAAATAAAGAAGCAATCAATATTGCAAATCTAGTAGAAGAGCATGGCTTACCAGATATCCATGGCCTATGGAATTAACTTACAATAGAGGTACATAGTTCATGGATGAGTTTGCTCAAATGATAGAGCAAGATTATGGCATAATCAAAAAGGGACAACAGTAAGAAATCTCCAAGCTGATTCAGTGCTTGAAAGAATACATCAAACTCTAGGAAAATTTTAAAGAACATTTGAAGTTCATCATCTGATATGACTACAGAAGATTCCTGGGCAGGCATATTAAGTGCTGCTATGTTTGCCTTGAGAGCAACATACCATACTACTTTACAAGCAACACCAGCACAATTAGTGTTTGGTAGAGATGCTGTGTTGAATGTTAAGTTCCAAGCTAATTGCCAACTCATCAAAGAATTGAAACAAGGCAAAATACACAACAATAAATGTTAAGGCACACAACAAAAGAATTCCTCACCAATATAAGGTTGGAGACACGGTTTTATACTAAATCCAAACCAAAGGTAGATTTGCTGATAATCCACATAAAAGACCTTACATTATTACCCAAGTAAACAATAATGGAATAGCTGAAGTTCACATGGAGGCAATTCATGAGACAATAAATATAAGATTACTCAAGCCCTATCATGAAGAGATAAATTTCATATTTATTCACTTAGCAAAAGTTTCATTCACAACCTTATAAACTATAAGTCCATACTAACATGGAATATTCAAAATAAAATCATTTGAATAAACCCCTATGGGGGCAAGTGCACTAGGCAGAGGACCTAGTAGGCAGCAGAAAACTAGAGATTACATGCAGATGCTCAAGCAAGTGCAATCTAGCATTGTAATGTAACTCAACTATCATCTAATTGCTATAAGCAATTATAATCCTAATCTACTTACACAGCTGTACATATCACACCTAATAGGTTAAAACATAATAATCCATAAGCATTTGAACAATTGAATTATCAAAGAAGTCAAAGCTGACTTCTTTGAGCTTATGAACAACTCCTAGCATCTCAAAGAGGCACTAATGCTTTAGTCTGTCAAGACTAAAGAGCTTAACAAGAATTATCAATTAATTTACTATTCTAAAGAAGCTCTGAACATTATGGATCCAAAGTTATTCTAAACAAACTGTTGTTCTTCAGGGACTAAAAGTGATTGCAGAGAACTGGTCATTCTCTACATTACTGACAGGAACTGTAACAAATAAGAAGCAAGATCAAAGAAAACCAAAATCAAACTTGAGAACTTTGCTTACAGGCAAAGTTCAGTTTAGATTTCAATCAATCAAGAGCAAGCTTATAATTTTTACAATCAGTATTTTATAAGCTATACCTTTTCTTCCATTACCATTTTCAACCTATTTCCTTCACCATACCCAGTATAGGGCACAGGTACAGGGAGGAGACAGGGGCATCCATAATGTACAGGTCATATCCCCATTGTGGTGGGAGGCCAGAGAATATGGCACCCTTTAATTATAACTGGACATAATCCACAAAAGCCCAAACCAAATTTATCCAGCATTGGGAAGGAGGAAGCCATATTGGTCAAGTGGCAATGAAAAGAATGGACAGCATGATCACACTTCCAACTGGGTCTGTTTCAAAGAAGTGAGGAGCATATTACTGTCCACCTAGTGTTATTACCTGCCTCCAGCAGGTTTTGGATTGATGCAATGCCCTGTTCCCAGTATATGTGGGGCACACCCAAGCTGTAGAAGGCCAGGGGACAAACTGCACAGGAAGAGAGAAATTCCTTGCTGTTCCCAGATGGGAATATAACTTTTGAGCTATCTGGGAACCTTGTGTTTTGGTGAAAGATGTCACTGGGAGGTAATATTTTAATGATGGTCAAATCACCAAGTATGGGACCTGCCAAGAATCTTTTCATAACATAGATCTGATTTGATAGCTTTAGTCTAAAGGTTCCAAAACTGAGGGACCATAGTACCAGATAGAGCCTGAAATACTCCAACTGCCTTGCATGATTTTCCAATAGCTTGCAATGGTGGATACACGGATCAGGTTCTCCAAATATTTCAAACTGTTTGCACCAATCCAGGCATAGCAGCCATTGCTCCTACATAGCAACCAGAACAAGTTATACAGCAACCTATCAGACAGATCTGCAGCTGGGTCCAGTGTGGATGCCAGCAACTATGTAATCATTTCACAGCAGTCCACTGATGAGCAGTCCTTCACACACAAGACATACAAAAATTCTTCCCACCCAAGTGCAATAATGACTTGCAACCACTGTAACCAGCCCCAACTATTTCATCATGTGGGTCTTTAGGATTACTATGGTAGCCCTGAGTGATAACACTAAATTGAGGCTTTTCTTTAAGCTTGCAATGGTTGATGGGGAGGAGCTGCCATGGGTAACATGACAGGGAATCACTTATTGGAATGGAGTTTCCATGCCTCAGATTGCCACTGGAAGGATACTACACTCCAAGAGCACTTTTCTGCTGCCAAGTCACCACTAGTGGCCTATAGGCCTGTCCACTAAAGGTCAACATTATTTGCAATTGATTGATGACCGAGAGAGGTTCTGAAGAGGGGAGAGGGGCAAGACAAAACAAATTGCAATTGTCAATATATATTAGGCCCAACAAGCATAGTGTTGACAAAGAGATAGCATAACAGATAGATGTCTGGTGTCCAAACTCATACAACATATGAACCAGATGTATTGTTAAGGCAAACCAGACTGCCTGAGTGGCACCATTGCCTTGACAAATGCCCTGGAAGGCTGAATCATCAAGCCACCACCATAAAGCTTTCCAAATCAGCATATACCATGTGGAGGAAGAACTGCATGAATTGGATTGTGAGGAATATTGTGTTTGTAGCCTCCAGCAGGGCTCCAAGGCAGCACCAAACCATGGTGCCAGGGGATGAGCAATGATGTCAAAACACATTCTGGCATTGGCACAAACAATGGTAAGGGTGGATTGTTGCTGTTGAGCAATGTCTGCCAACAGACAGCTGGTCAAGGAGATCTAGGTAGCTTGACTGCCTTTACACTTCCAAAACACTCCATTGGGATCTCATTGTTATGTTCTGCATCCTGTATCATTTGATGGCCAAAGATTAGTTTATTTCCAAAATTCAAATTGGCCTCCATGAGGAGGAGGGCCCAAAGGTAGTCAATGCAAAGGGCCCCAGACTTCTTCTTCTTTCTGGTATAAGGTGTAGACAAGATTACCAATGATTAGGAGAGAACCACCAGCAAGTCACATCTAGGTGAATAAGGAATGGAACTTGGCCAGTATAGGGCTGGCACATGCAGCCTTTTAGTGTGCACTGGGCAGAGGGCTCAGAAGGCAGCAGAAACCTAGGGATCACATGCAGATGCTAAGAATCAAGATCAAAAGAGAATTTATATAAATTGAGAACCTTGCCAATAGGCAAAGTTCACTTTTATGCAATAGTCAATCTAAAATAAAATCATAATTTTATAATCAACTTCTTCTTTACTTTGATTGGATGATCCATCTATTTTTACACCATACCTGGTATAGGGCACAGTGTCAACACTCCCTGCCTACTTTTTATTCAAAGAAAGGAGGCATTCTCATTGATGATTCATACCAAAACAACAATAACAGCAACAACAACAAGTGTGTCAAAAACTGTGAACTTTTTCTGTCAATCCCTTCAAGCTCACACTCACCAACTACTCACCATGACCCAGTGTTGCTTCAATCCAGCTGATGAACTGGATGATAGACCAGCTAAGTATTCTTTGTGTTTTTCCTCAATTGAATGCTATAAAGAACATCCCTTGTCATTCTCACAATGTTCTTTTTACCTGGATTTTTGAGACACTTATGTCAGTAGAAGCTATTCTTCAGATTCTACAATGATTATTTCCAAAATAGAGACCAAAGTTTTCATGACACAATACTGACACGGTCACCTGCCACTTCTGACCTTATCTCCTTGACCCTTGTCAACCCTTGACCCTTGACCCTCAAACAACACTTGACCACTCAACTTCAACTTGATGTTTTTCTTTCATCTTTTCTTTGGTCAAACCAGCTGGAGAGTCACTTAAGACCAGAGACTTCCAAGGAACAGTTGATCCTTTACTTATTATTGATCTGCTTGAGTTTTTGAAGAACAAAAAAGTCCTACTTGGCACTTATGTGCTTGTGCATTTGTGTTTTTAATCCATGACTCCATTGAAACTGACAATATTCATTTGTGACTAACATTGAGCATGCCATTATTGACCTCTGTTGTATGCCATTATGGCCAATGATTTAAACCCCTGAGAGGGTATGATTGGTCAGAGAATTCTGATGATCTATCTGTTGATTCTAAGAGCAGAATGTATATGCTATAAGCAATTATGCTCAGCATAACCTTAAAAGCTCTACATATTTTTTAGGTACATTATTGTCTGAATAGACATTGGAAATTGTAACCTGGAATGCTTATTGCTTTCCAATGATAGCATTTGATCATAAAGTTAATATGATCTATAAATCTGTATATGATCTACCATCCATATACAAATAAGTGAAACATGACAATAAGCCCATCAAAATGGCTCTTCCATAAGTCAATTCTGACAAACACAATCATATTCCACTTGCAAATGACATCATGAGTACAACATGCCATTTCTACATTATATTTGAAAAGCATAGTCAGCCAGAGAACAAGCTTGAAAACCTTTGAGTCACAATGTAGAAAGTTCATACTTTGGAGTATAGCTCAATTGTGATAAATATGATGGTCAGAGTACTGTTACCCATATAAGATATCATTTGACAAATCAAAATTGTTGATGACATTGATCACAGAAATGTCATTCAATTAAATGTCTGTCATAACAACTTTGATTTATGTATAAAACAGAATTCCCAAGTATTATAAGTGACCAATGATGACATCACAGCAAAATTTTCTTTGCTATCCAACAAATATGTCATAGACAATACAACTATTTTAATACCAACAATGATGTCATATAAAATTCTATTTCTTTACCAATAGCTTACATCACTTTTAATATATACCAATGATTATGTCATATCAAATTCCTACTGTACTTGGCCTTTCCAATATGGCTATAGACAGCTATGTCATGAATTAACAATACACAAAGGCTGTGTACTGTGTACTATTGACATACTTGGTACTGACACTACAATCTTACCAGGTACCAGGTACCAAGTACTTATAATTATGTATTACAGCTACTGCACCTGGTTCTGACAGCCAACAGAGTGCTGACAGCTATTAGGCCTACATCATACAAGTACATTGACCATACAAATAAGCTATACTCACATACCAACAGTACAATGAGTAAGCTTTTGTACAACCTGGTACCTGGTAGTCACATGACAATATGCAACATGCAATTATAACTTATATTTTTCAAGAAATATTTCTTACAAAGAAATATTGAAAACTGCAACAATGTCCTGTTGAAATTGTTTGAAATCACTTAGCAAAACACAACTACAAAAGATCTACCTCATAAATTCAATGCATTGTAATTTACATATTAATAAGTAACTCATGTTTTTATCCATGTTGCTCAAAGTTTTAACAAAAATAAGCTCATGAACAAAAATGTGAGTATAACCATTTAAAGGCAAAATATATAATCTGAAGTGAAGATTCCAATCACTAAATGTTCAATGAACACTTTCAATCAGAATATAGCCTTGCAATGAATGCTATAACCCTATCAATGCAAATTTGCCAAATATTAAAAACCATCATAACACCATTGACACAAACCAGCTAGATCTAGAATCTATGTTGAAACAATAAAACAAACTATGACACAAAGATAACATGAAGTCAACATGAAGTCCTTTATAGTATATGAAGCCATGGCTCTCAAAGACATCAATGGATGTAACAATTTACAGATAATCTGTACCATGTTGAAACATTTCCTATTCCACAGATTAGTGAAGAAAACTTTAAAGATACAAATTTCAAAATTTTATCAACTTGGTATCCTAATGGACACTAATTACACAGAATGAACAGCACCAATTTTACTAAGTCCAAGGACAGATGAAAATATTCATTTCAGATTTCACATTTTGAATCTGAAAATTTACAAGAAAACTGTATCCAATCCCAAAAGATAATGATGTCATGCCTGAATTAGCTAGAAGATTTCTAATTTGGAACATCTCTTGATTTGAACATGGGTTACTACTTCTTTATTTTAAATTCTATCAAAGAAGTTATGCACTAATGTGTACCATGCACTATCTATGAATATCAAAGACTTCCAATGGATCTATGTCATAGTCCTATATATTCTTCTAGAGAAATTAAGTGAATTAATGGCTGACTTGGAATTTGTTGGAACTTTATATTGATGATCTCTTTTTCTCACCAAAGATATTTGGGAAAATCACTTAAGGTCAATTGAAAATAGTCATATAAAGATTACAGAATGCAGATCTTAAGATCCCCAAACACAAAGTCTTTCTTTGACAAAACAGAGTTAGAATAACTATACTCCTGCATTTACAGATAAAGTATCCAAACTTTACCTTATAGTGATGTAATATCACTGTACCATGAGGCATTTTGCCATACTCCTTCATCCAATCTTGAGTGAAATGAAAAAATTGATTAGAACTGACAGAATAAATGTGAACGACAATAAACTGCTTACTTTTTGCTGCAATATACCACCAATCAACACACAGCTGTCTGTTATGAAGCTACCTGTGGCATGTGCCATAGCATAGGCATCCTTGTTGTTGGTTGCAGAGTCATAGAGACTTCCCATAGCAAGCACTTGGAATGTGAAGCTTGCTCTGGTCATACCTTGGACTATACCAAACATGTAAGTCAAAACTGGAATCATTCCAGGACAGATCCAGTGGACTGCTTCAATAAAGTTGTGACTTGGCAAACCATTTTGGATGATCTGACTTAACAAACTGATTTATGATGAACATGTTCAAAAAATCTCTAGTAACATGTGCTCCAACATTAACCAGATGTCCTCATAGTCCTTGTACACAATCCTGTACACAATCAAACACTCATGCCCAACACATCACATTGTGGTTGACTGCAATACTCTGAAAGTGGAATCAGGGTGGTTAGTGATCAGTAGTAAGAAATGCAGTTGAAGGCATTGTCCAGTACTTACACCAACCTTATTAAAGGCATGATGGAGTGTCAATCTTGCAGCCCAGGATTCCATTCCCTAGAAGAATGATAAGATCATACAGTCTATCTGGCACTCTCAAATTATGATCCTCATAGATTCTCTCAGCCACATTCTGCAACATTTCCACAAGGAGAAAGAATGCAAGTCAATGCAGCCAAAACAAGAGAGTCTGAAGCAACTATTGGATCCATTCCAGAGGATTTGAGTGTCCTTTGCTCCACTTTTGAGGATGTAACTACAAAATAGCTTGGATAAGGATGCTAAAACTGTAGCTAGGTTTGGGTTAGCTTCATTTTGGCAACTTGGCTAGGATTGTGATGACAAGGATGGTTGTTATCATTTTGAGACAATGACAATAATGACAACAATGATGATGATGATGCCAAGAAACAGAGGGCCAGTGGTTGAGAAGCACATTGATTGCACTCATATGAAGGGGAGCAGTTGCTTAATGTTGTAGTGAAAACTGCAAAGGCAGTTCTTTTTGCCAATGTCAAATAAAAATTCCAAATTGTTTGGACTCAGACATAAACTATATGAAATCAACATCCAGATCTGAAATGTGCATAGGGATCTGGGGTAACCCTTGTTCTTGAATGGCTCTAGCAGTGTATTTGTGAACTCACTCACTCACTCACTCACTCACTCACTCACTCACTCACTCACTCACTCACTCACTCACTCACTCACTCACTCACTCACTCACTCACTCACTCACTCACTCACTCACTCACTCACTCACTCATTCTATCCAAAACTTTACCTTGCAAAGGTTGACATTTTTGAAGAAAGAAACTTTATTGAAAATGATTCATAACCACCAAATGTTATGATTGACATGATACAAGACCTAAGCTACTTTAGCAGTCTCTATTAATCTTTAAGACAATTCCATTGAAATTGGACAGAATGAACAAAAATGAACTTTCTGTCTATGAGCATAGAACAACTACTGAAATTCAACATTTTTTAAATTCCAAAAAGCTAATTCTGACACAAACTGTATATCCAGACATAAAGACCATTGTGGCAATGTTGCTCAGTTGCTTTAGCATTCATAATAATATAATCCTATACTACTACTCCTGAAAAGTCAATTTATTACATGACTTAATTGAAAATTTTTATCCCTTGAACAAAACAAATTAATTTCTGCCTCTATAAAAATCAGTCCTTCCCAATAATTATGAGCTTTCATTAAAATGCAAGATAAGATTATCTATTTGTGTTTTCCTGGTGAAATATTAGACAGCATATTTGATTCAGCCAGTATGGCTAGATATTTACTCATGAATTTGATTCAAGTAATTTTGCTGATTGGTTAGAGTAAGACTAACAAGAACAAAAGAAGCACCAAGACTAATAAGAACAAAAGAAGCACCATGATAATGAACCCTCAAAGCCAATTTATGAATACATCAAAATTTGGCAATAAAACTTAAAGTCACAATTCTGTCACTATAGCAGAATGTTTAAAAGAAATTAAATTAACACATCATATAATTAATGACACCAAAAATAATAAATTTAAGCAAGAACACCATTTCCTTACCAAAACAAAAATGGAAATAGAATGCGCACCAATTCCTAATCTAGACATAGGTTCCCCAAAACCCTTGTACAGGTAACCCACAAGGTAAAATAAATATACACCATTCTAAGCTTTAATAACAGACAATGCCTGAAACATTAAGATACTTAAGTTTAAATAAACTAAGATATATAAAAATGTAAAGGAAAACTAATTCCTCACCAATACAAGGTTGGAGATAAAATTCAATTCCTAATCCAAACCAACGGCAAATCTGCTTAAAATACTTACAAAGAAGGACCATACACTGTATCCCCAAAAATGTTACAATGAAACAGTACAGTTTCACATAGGGGCAATCCATAAGACAATTAACCTAAAATATCTCAAGCCCTATAATTAATATAAATGGTTATGTTTGTTATACCAGAGAGCAATGAAATAGTGTACAGGAAATTGAAATAAATGGCATGCTAGAAGAAGAATGGTCTAACATTCCAAGTCTAACAACAATGATTATTACTACTATCCCATTTAATATTGGAATTCCACATGCTTTTTTCTTTTCTGAAATGTAAGGTTTTTAAAATCTTTTCATGAAAATATACAAGTTACAGAATTTATATAAGCTTGACGACCATGAGATTATTAACATGGTATTATTCCATCAAAAATATAGAATATTCCTCTGTGGGGGTGAGTGCACTAGGCAGAGGACCCAGAAGGCAGCAGAAACCTAGGGATTACGTGCAGATGCTCAAGTGAGTCCAATCTAGCATTGTAATCTAACCCAACATAAATCTAATTGGTATCAATAATGCTAATCTTAATCTATACAGCTGTGCATGCCATACCATTTAGGTTAAGGCATAATAATATGTAAGCATTTGAACAATTGATCATGTTAAAGAAGTTAAAAGACTCAAAATAGCTTACAAACAATCCCTAGCATCTCAAAGAGGTGCTAATGCTCTAGTCATCCAAGACTAAAGAGCTTAAAAAATGATCAATTAATTCACTATCTTGAAGAAGCCCTGAACAGCTTTCTGGATCCAAAGTTGTTCTAAATAAAACAGTTGTTCTTCAGAGACTGAAAGTGATTGCAGAGAACTGGCCATTCTCGACATCACTGGCAGGAACTGTAACAAATAAAAATCAAGATCAAAAGAGAATTACATTAGACAGAGGGCCCAGGAGGCTGCAGAAGCCTGGAGATTGAATGCAGATGCTCAAGTGAGTGCAATCTAGCATTCAATCTAACTTAACTAAAATCCAATTGGTATAAATAATCTTAATCCTAATCTATACAGCTGTCCATGCCATACAATTTAGGTTAAGGCATAATAATCCATAAGCATTTGAATGATCAGATTATTTTAAAGAAGTCTAATGACTCAAAAGAGCTTATGAACAACCTTAAGCATCTCAAAGAGGCACTAATGCTCTGGTCATCCAAGACTAAAGAGCTTAAAAAGAATTATTAATTAATTCATTATCTTAAAGAAGCTCTGAACAACTTTATGGATCCAAAGTTGTTCTAAATAAACTGTTGTTCTTCTATTATAACCAAAGTAAGGTTGATAAAACTGAACTGACTAATTTATGTGTGATTTTGATAATGGTGAATTGGTCAGGTTATTTTGTGGCCATTGTGGGCTGACCTTGGCTGACATGACTTTGCTGAGAATGACTGGTCCCCAGGAGTATAGCCTACTGCCACCAAGGGGGCCATTGGTTAGATCATCCTGGCTCAGGCATGGCCTATGTAGTAGGTAGCTGGAAGGCATACTGGGTGGCCAATGGGTAGATCACATTGGCATCCTGCATAACCTATGTAGTAGGTCATGGGGGTAGGTCAAGTCTGGGACCAGATTTTGTGATGGCCACAGCTCCGGGTTGGATGGGCTATCAACACACCCTCACCAAGATGTTTTGGTCAATGGTGGAACAAGGCAGTGTAGTAATTGTGCTTGGCATGTAGTGGATGCAGGTAAGTGTAGCACATAGATTGATGATGTTTGGTTGGGTGATGTTTGGAAAAATAATTGGCATGATTGGTAGTGCCCAGGCACCAAAAGATGTAACACTGACCCTGGCATGTGCAGTCACATATCCAGTAAATTGCATGTCAATTGCTTTTGATCTTTTTTGTTTCACCATGTCATTGATGATGCCACAGGCTGTGTCATTGTCTGTCTGGAGCAGGGTGGCAGCTTGTGGATGGCTGAGTTCATCTAATGTGATACATAAGGGGCAAGCAGCTTGGGCATTGAGGAAGAGT
>Ga0316608_1000767_pt1 | contig 13913 bp, 9 predicted proteins | sample MIS2016152B_MG_FD_207673 | JGI IMG/M metagenome (GOLD analysis project Ga0316608, IMG submission 207673) | Microbial mat bacterial communities from Middle Island sinkhole, Lake Huron, Michigan, United States - MIS.2016.152B | ecosystem: Environmental > Aquatic > Freshwater > Lake > Sediment...
GCTCAAGAAACAAAAAATCCTAAAAGAAATATGCCCATTGGAATTTTAGGCTCATTAGCAATTTGCACCTTATTATATATACTTTTTGCACACGTTTTAACTGGTGTTGCAACTGTAGATGATTTTAGAGGTGAAGGTGGCGAAGCTTCTGTTGCTTTTGCAATTCAAAAATATATGATTGGATACAAATGGCTAGCCGACTTTGTAACAGTTGCAATTCTTGCAGGATTTTCTTCAGTAATTTTGGTGATGTTACTTGGCCAATCAAGAGTTTTTTATGCCATGGGAAAAGACGGTTTATTGCCAAAATCTTTTAGTGATTTACATTCAAAATATCAAACCCCTTACAAAGCAAATTTAATCATTTTAGTAATTGTTGGATTATTTGCAGCTTTTGTTCCAGGGGATATTGTTGGAGATATGACAAGTATTGGAACTTTATTTGCTTTCGTATTAGTTTGTATTTCTGTAATTGTGTTAAGAAAAAAAGAACCTGATATGAAACGAGAATTTACAACTCCTTTAGTTCCTTTAGTTCCAATTTTAGGAGTTATTGCTTGTGGTTTAATGATGGTTGGTTTAGGTTGGACTAATTGGTTAAGACTTTTTGCATGGATGGCATTAGGAGTTATTTTCTATTTTGCTTACGGAAAGAAAAATAGCAAATTAAATAACCCTGAGAAATAATATTAAGATTAATCATACAAAAAAGGATTTAACGCTAAATGTTAAATCCTTTTTTTATTTCTATAAATCAAAAACCGAACTTCGTTTGGCTCTTATTAGGTCTTTTAATTTTATCCAAAAAGCTAAGGTCAAATAAAACCCAAAGCCCAAACCAACGGTTACAAAGGATATATATATAAAAAATAAACGCACACTTGTGGCTCTCATTCCCAGTTTGTCGGCTAATCTAGAGGATACGTGAAATCCGTGTTTTTCAAAAAAATAACGAATGCTGTTTATCATTTTTTATTATTGAACTACAAATTTAGGTTTATTTTTTTAAAAGTTGCAATCCAATAGCACATTCCAAACACTTTTTATTGTTGCAATATTCATTTTTAAGTTGCAAAAAGGCTTGCGATTGATAGGCATTTTTTGATTTCATTCCAAAAGAATCAAACTTTTCGATGACTGAATTTTTTTCAGAGGGAATTTCTGACAGCATATCAATTAAATTTTCGGAAGTGTCTTTTCCTAAACTTCTTGAGTAGGCAAACTGAATTGGAATTATAGTATTGATAATTAATAAATCAACAAACGATTTTGAAAGTGCTTTCTCTTTTTTCGGGCTAGTCTTATCAAAATTATAATGGGATTTCCAATATTGACTCACTGATAAATCAAAAATGGAATACAATTCCTGAAGAGATTTCGATGTAATTATTTTAGAAAATAAATTTCTATGCAAATGATACAACATTGCTAATTGCGACAATCTAATGGTAGGGAAATTATCTGGTCGATGTTTAAAAAACTGAATTGGAGCTATTGAAGGCTGTTGCAATTTATATTTAATAGCAATATAATTATACCAAGATTGTAGCTCCTTTGGATAATTGTCTTCAACCTCTTTTGGAATTATATTTGCCTGACCAAACAACAAGGCCTCAAGATACATGGCCTCAAGTGCTTCTTTTCTGATGATGGAAAACGTAATGGATTTTGCGACTTTCAAAAACGAGTCGCCATTAGTGTTCAAACCAAAATTTTTAGCAAGCATACAAAAAAGCACAGACTCCCAATCGTTTTCAGATTCCAATAACAATTGATTTATGGGTTGGGCTTTTCTTTCTAATCGTTCAAAAAACAATCGTTCTTGCCAATTTGAAATTACAAATTCATCGACTTCTTTGATTTGATTTTCACAAAATATCCAAGATTTTGGAGCTAATAATGATTTGTACCTATTCAATTCTTCTTTTGAAACATAGTATTTTAATTCAATAACAGGAATTTCTGAATTATCTTTTCTAAAAATTGGTGCATCGTGCTCCCAAACAACATGAAGAATTACGTTGTTATAATTATCATCTTTTTCATGATGGTGTACATACCAATCGGAAGATTTTAGATGAATTTCAATATTTCCAGCCCATTTTTGTTCGTTTAAAACAATTTGAGCATTGAAAAAATCGGGACCCGATTGTTGAATATATTGACCGAAGTTTATAATATGCAAAACTTCACCTTGGGTAGTTTTTAAATTAGAAGTATCTAATTTTTTATACAACCAGATATAATGTAGAAAATCTTCTTTCATAAAAAATAGTATCTATATGGCTTTGAAGCCACTAAATTACTTTTTTGAAATGAAATAAACAAATATTCTAAAAATAAATTTCAATACTTATATTTGTATATCAAACTACTTGTTATGAAAAAATCAATTCTTTTACTATTTTTTTTGATATCTATCTTGAGTTTTGGGCAAAAAAATTATAAAATCACTTACCTAAAAAGTTCTAATGGAACACTACTTGAAAACCAAGATGCCGTTTGGGTTTATTCAAATGAAAAGCAATCCTATATTTCGTCTGAAAAAATTCAATCAAATGTTGCAGAATATCCCTATGAGCAAACTCTAATTTCTGGTTTGAATTATAGTCTAATGGCACGTTTAGATAAAAATAATGTAATTTCATCTAAAGATTCAACTTCTATTGCGAAGCAAAATTTTGAATTTATTCCAGAAACAAAAAAAATACTAGGATTTAATTGCAAAAAAGCGAAGACCATAATCAACTCAAACACCATTGAAATTTGGTTTACCAATGATTTAGAGATCAAAGGTTCGCCAACTACTTTAGGACAAAATTTAGGTTTAGTTTTAGAAATAAATAGAAATGGAAATTTCATTATTGCTGCCACTAAAATTGAAAAAGTGAAATCATTTCCAGAACTAAAAATAGAAAAAACTAAAAATTTAGATATACTTTCCTATAAAGATTTGTTGTGGAAAAGCAGATTTACAACCATTTCTATTTTTAAAGATGAAATTATCAATTTTTCTGACACTACAAAATCAAATGATAGCATTTTGCGATTTGCCAATGGTACAATTATTTTAAGAAAAGTAAAATTCCCTTTAATTGCTAAAGGAAGTCAGGTTTTTATTGATGTTTCTGAACAGTCTAATGGCGATGCTTATGACAGAACAGGTTCTGTTTTTATAATTCCGATGGACAAAAAACTATCATTTTTAGAGGGTTTAAAAAATGGAATAAAAGCACTTCCAATTTATAATAATGATAATGGAAAATTATATCAAGGAATAGTTACTACCGAAAATTACTCGCCTTTGATAGAATTGATGCGGTTTTTTACACCTTTCGGAATAAAAAACTATAATCACATACAACAAAAAGATAAAACTTGGGAGGAAAAAGTGAATTATCGACAAGACCTATCTGAACTTTCAACGGCATTAAACAATAAGAAAATTTATATTGGAACTTTCATCGGAAATTATGATAAAGGAGGACATAAAGTGAGTGTAAATATCACAATTCATCCTGAAGAAAATGCTAAAGAAAAAGCAACTTTTTTACTTCCGCTTTTTAACACCACCAATGTTATGGAAATGGCAGGACAGGAATATGGCACTTTATTCAATTCAGAAAAAGGATTAATTGTTACTTTTGATTTGGAAAAAGATATAAAAAACGCAAAACTTAGATACATTTCAACGGGCCATGGCGGTTGGGAAAATGGCGATGAATTTGTTCCGAAAAAGAATACGATTTTATTAAACAGAAAAGAAGTTTTTAATTTTACGCCATGGCGACAAGATTGTGGTTCGTATCGCTTGTATAATCCAGCTTCTGGAAATTTTGCTAATGGATTATCCTCATCAGATTATAGTCGGTCTAATTGGTGTCCTGGTATGATTACAAATCCTGTTTATATTGATTTAGGCGATTTGAAAGCAGGAAATCATACCATTCAAGTTAAAATTCCGCAAGGAGAAAGTGAAGGAACAAGTTTTAGCAGCTGGAATGTTTCGGGAGTTTTGATTGGTGAGTAATTTCAATTATACTTATGATACATAAAGGTTACGATATTTTATCTAATTCTGAAGCTTTTACAGTAATTATTTTACCTTCACGCATGATTACAACCGATTGATTTTTTTCGATTTTTGATTGAATCATTCTTTTGAACGATAATTTTAAACCCATTTTTATTTTTTCGTGGAAATCATCAATTTTTCTTTTGCTCATAATTTGAATTAATTATTTTATGGAACCAATGATGTCATATTTTGTAATAATATGATGTTTTCCATTTTCTAAATCAACCAAAACTGCCTGATTTTCTTTAGTAAAAAGTTTAGAAACTTCTTCAATTGGTGTGGCAAGTTTTACAATTGGATAGGGTTTTCCCATGACTTCTCGGATGGGTTTTTCGGCAATATCTTTATCGGAAACATAGCTTTGAAATAAATCTGATTCATCAACAGAGCCCACAAAACCAGTAACATCAATTACAGGAATTTGAGATATTTTATATTTTCTCATTCTATCGATGGCGTGCGAAACTAACTCTTCGGTTCTAACAATTACTAATGATTTATCGATATGATCTTTTATAACATCTTCAGCTTTAGTAATTTCTTCGTCAAGAAAACCTCTTTCTCGCATCCAGTCGTCATTAAACATCTTTCCTACATAACGACTTCCTGAATCGTGAAAAAGCACCACCACAACATCTTCGGGTTTGAAATGTTCTTTGAGTTGGTGCAATCCTTTAATGCAAGAACCAGCCGAGTTTCCTACAAAAATCCCTTCTTCAAGAGCAATTCTACGAGTGTAAACTGCGGCATCTTTATCGGTCACTTTTGTAAATCCATCTATTAGAGAGAAATCTACATTTTTTGGTAGAATATCTTCTCCAATTCCTTCTGTAATATAGGAATAGATTTCGTTTTGGTCAAAAATTCCTGTTTCGTGATATTTTTTAAATACTGAGCCATAGGTATCTATGCCCCAAATTTTTATGTTTGGATTTTTTTCTTTCAAATATTTTGCAACCCCCGAAATGGTTCCACCCGTACCTACTCCAACCACAAAATGTGTAATTTTTCCATTGGTTTGCTCCCAAATTTCTGGACCTGTTTGTTCGTAATGTGCTAAAGCATTTGAAGGATTGTCATATTGATTGACGTACCAAGAATTTGGAGTTTCTTGGCTTAATCGTTTAGAAACAGAATAATAGGAACGTGCGTCGGTTGGTTCGACATCGGTTGGACACACTACAACTTTAGCTCCAACGGCTCGAAGAATGTCCATTTTTTCTTTGGATTGTTTGTCGGTGATAACACAGATTAGTTTATATCCTTTGATAATTGCTGCCAAAGCCAGACCCATTCCAGTGTTTCCTGAAGTCCCTTCGATGATAGTTCCGCCTGGTTTTAATCGTCCGTCGGCTTCGGCATCTTCAACCATTTTTAGAGCCATTCGATCTTTTACAGAATTTCCTGGATTGAAGGTTTCTACTTTTGCAAGTACTAGTGCATCAATTCCTTGCACCACTTTGTTTAGCTTAACTAAAGGAGTGTTTCCGATAGTTCCTAAAATATTTTCCGAATAGTTCATAATATCATTTTGTACTGGCAAAGATATTAATATTTATTTGGTATAACAAAACCGTAATTTTAGTGAAAATGAAATACTAACTAACCCTGATGGTATTGGAAAGCTCTCGATTTATCGGGACTTGGAACGGACAGTAGTAACCTGTCTACCGGCAGGCAGGTTGGGTTTTGTAGGATTCGAAGGTGATTCGTTTCTAAAAAAATTATTGAAAAAATGTCCAAACGAGCCCAAAACGAATCATGAAATCGTGATAGGGTGTGTTGGGTGCAGCATAGAAATTGCTGCCTTTGCCCATGCTTGAGTTGAAATGTTCGGCTTTTAGATAAATTCGCGTTTGTCGAATTCGAGCATTTACAAAGAAATCAAGCATTGGAAAATTTCCGATTTCTTTTTGATTTTGAATAAAAAACTCACCCAGAATTGGGTTATAATCGTTGGCATTATATTTTGTAAAATAGTTTACCGTAACACCTGTTTGGAGATAAAGTGCTTTTTTGAAAAAATAATTGGTATAATAAAGCGTGTTTCTGGTGACAAGTTTTGGAACATTAAGAATATTGTCTTCTTGCGACACGTTTTGATAAAGAATAGTGTTGTCTAAACTAAATTTTTTATATGATATTTCTTTAGATGCCTTAAATGAAATATAGTTGATGGATTTATTATATTGTTTTGGAGAAATCATCTGAAATTTTTCATCTGTAGCATCATTGCTGAAATATAAATAATCGTTTAGCAATGTTACTTGAGCAGAAAGTTGCAGCCATTGTGTATTGGCCTCAAATTGTAGGTTATTGATTTTTTGATTATTAAAGGTGTTTCTCCAATTATAATTTTCATAATTACTTTGGTGAAGAATATAATTGTTGTTTGGAACGCTACTTATGTTTTGATATTGAAATATAAATTCGTTTTTATCGTTTAATTTGTACTTTATGTTGGCATCAAGAGTTGAATAGGTTTGCTCGGAAATGGCTTTGCTATAAATAAATTTTCCTTTCCATTTGTTTTTTATATAGGAATATTGACCACCAAAAGCATTGAGTCTTTCGGACAATTGATTGGGAATGATTTGATTGTCAAGAATTAATATTTTATTGTATTTATAAACATATTTAAAATCTTCGACAAAGAATTGAAATTCGCCAAGTGTTGTGTTTTGATAAATTGCACCTAATTTGTTATATAATCTTTGATAGCGTGTTTGGTCATTTATGTTGCTCGTTACATAGGAATTTCCAAATCGTTGAAAAGACACTTCGTCAACAGTAGTAGTAAGTGTTTTTTGGTTAAATTCGTAAAATTTATTCTCTAAATTGATTTGATGATTTATAATTAAATTGTTATTTGCTTGTTTTGGATTCACTCGAAAATTGTGTTCGATAAAAAATCTTTTACCTTTTAGAAATGATTTAGCATCCGTAAAATAAACTTGAAGTCGAGCACGGTTTTTGAAATCATCACTGTCGCTTTCGAAATCGTTGATAGTCGTAATGCCTCCATTTTCACCATTAGAAATATCTTGACCTGTAAAATGTGCATTGATAGTATATCGATTATTTTTAGTGGAATAACTGGTTGTGAATCTGAAATTTCCAATACTTGATAGTTGATTGATATATTTTCCGAGAGAACGTAAACCTCTATAGGCTATAGAAAAATTAAATCTTTCGGAGGTATTGACGGAAATTAGTGCATCAACACTTTGCCCTTGCTCCATAACGGTTTTGAAATAAAGCTCGGATAATGGAGTTGCAACGGAATAATAATTGATGTCTTTTATTTGATAATAAGCAAATTGTTTAGCATTAAAACCAAACTCTGGCAAAGCATGAAATTGATTTAAGCCAAAAAACAGAGTGTTGTAGGTTTGTCCTTCGTTTGAAAATGGTTGCAATCCAAAATTATCTTTGCGAAGGTAGTTGTATTTGTACTCACTTTTTATAGTTAGAGAAGTGTCAATATAGACAGTATCTCTTTCGAGTGTGTAGATTTTGTATTGATTGTAGGCGGCTTTGGGGGCTTCTTGGATGTTATCGATGTTTTTGGAATCTGTAGTATCCTTTTCGCGCGAATTGTTAGGCATTTTTCCAAAACCACCATTTACATTTCTAATTTGGGCATTAGAAATGAAAGAAACAAAAAGAAAGAATACAAATAAAAAAATTCTCATTACATTATTAATTGTGGCAAATGTAATGAGAATTTTATGATTGATTCTATTTGGAAGAAAATTCTAATTATTTTTAACACCAATTTATACATCTAAAAGAACACTTTAGGTGTTGATTTATCTAAGTCGGATAGTTTTTAGTTGATTATATCAAAACCCGTATATTTTTGCAATACTTCTGGAATTACAATGCCATCTGGTGTTTGATAATTCTCTATAATTCCAGCTAAAACTCTTGGCAATGCTAACGAACTCCCGTTTAATGTATGAGCCAATTGGTTTTTTCCGTCTTTATCTTTAAATCTTAACTTTAAACGATTGGCTTGAAAAGTTTCAAAATTAGAAACGGATGAAATTTCTAACCATCGATCTTGAGCTGTTGAAAACACTTCAAAATCGTAGGTCAATGCTGCTGCAAAACCCATGTCGCCACCACAAAGACGTAAAACTCTGTAGGGCAATTTCAACTCACGCATTATATCTTTTACATGTTCTACCATTTCATCTAATGCTTCATACGATTTTTCTGGATGTTCTACACGCACTATTTCTACTTTATCAAATTGATGCAAACGATTCAATCCACGAACATGTGCCCCATAAGAACCTGCTTCTCTACGGAAACAAGGAGTATATCCTGTGCATTTTACGGGCAATTCATTTTCTGATAAAATTACATCTCTAAAAATATTAGTTACTGGAACTTCTGCCGTTGGAATTAAATATAAATTGTCGGTTGCATCATGATACATTTGACCTTCTTTATCGGGCAACTGCCCCGTTCCATAAGCCGAAGCTTCATTTACTAAATGAGGAACTTGATATTCCAGATAACCTGCATCAGTATTTTTATCTAAAAAATAAGTAATTAAAGCGCGTTGTAGTTTAGCACCTTTTCCTTTATAAACAGGAAATCCTGCACCTGTAATTTTATTTCCTAATTCAAAATCAATGATGTCATATTTCTTTACCAATTCCCAATGTGGTAAAGCACCTTCGTGCAATTTTGGAACATCACCTTCTTGAAAGACATTTAGGTTTTCTTCGGGCGTTTTTCCTTCGGGCACAATATCTGCTGGAAGATTGGGTAATAAATATAGTTTCTGTGTAATTTCATTGGCTAAAGCATCAACTTTTTCAGAAAATTCCTTTCCAAATTCGCGTAATTGAACTGTTTTTTGTTTCAAAATTTCAGCTTTCGATTGCTCACCATTCTTCATCAATTCGCCAATGTCTTTTGATACTTTATTGGATTCGGCAAGAGTATTTTCTAATTTGGCTTGAGTGCTTCTTCTGTTTTCATCCAATTGAACAATTTCTTCCACAAGAACTTTAGCATCCATATTTTTTTTGGCTAAAGATTTTACCACTTTCTCTTGATTCTCTCTAATAAAGGCTATTTGTAACATGAGTTGATTTTTTATAAGATTAGCTTTCGCTCAGTTCGCCTTTCAGGCTCGGGTGCAAATTTAAGGAATTGATTTTTATTTTTAGAATAAACTAAAAAGTTAATTTTATTTCATAAAATACTCATTAATAAATAATTGATATTGAATAGATAAAAAGAATAAAATTAAAATTTCAAAATAATTACTATATTCGCAAAAAAACGATGCGAGTTATGAAAAACACTTTTTTATTCTTGTACTTATTTTGGCTTTCACTATCATTTTCTCAAATTTATGAAAGTGAATTAAAAGAAATAGTAAATGCTGAAATGAAATCGGCTTCAAGTCAGATGTCCGTTACAATAAATCCTAATACCTTAGATTATGATGTAACTTATCATCAATTGGAATTTACAGTAAATCCTGCAAATTATTTTATTTCCGGAACTGTAACAACTACTTTTACAGCCTTGACCGATATGAATTCTATAATTTTCGACATGGCTAATGAATTAACGGTTACTTCTGTCAAAAAAAATGGAGTTGCTATGACTTTTTCTGAAAGTGGAAATAATGAGTTAGTGATAAATTTTCCATCAACCGTTTTCATTGGAACTTCATCAAGTGTTGAAATTATCTATTCAGGAGCTCCGCCAGTATCAGGGTTTAGTGCATTTGCAGCTCAAACTCATGCTGGAACCCCTGTACTTTGGACATTGTCTGAACCTTATGGAGCAAGAGATTGGTGGCCTTGTAAACAAGATTTGAATGATAAAATAAACGCTATAGATGTTTATATCACAGCTCCTTCGCAATATATTGCAGTATCGAATGGTTTAGAAATAAATCAAACTTTAAACGGAGCAAATAAAACAACCCATTTTCATCATAATTATCCAATTCCAGCCTATTTAATTGCAATTGCTGTTACTAATTACGACATCATCAATCAAACAGCAGGAACAGCTCCAAATACATTTCCAATAGTAAACTATATTTATCCTGAAAACAATACCATTTCAGTTCAAATACAACTGCAAAAAACACCTTTGATTATGAACTTATATGAAACTCTTTTTGAAACTTATCCTTTTAAAAACGAAAAATATGGTCATGCCCAGTTTGGTTGGGGTGGTGGAATGGAGCATACCACAGTTTCATTTATGAACAATTTTAGCAGAAGTTTAATTGCCCATGAACTAGCTCATCAATGGTTTGGCGACAAAGTTACTTGTGGTTCATGGAAAGACATTTGGTTGAACGAAGGATTTGCCACTTATTTAGCTTCAATGGTCATTGAAAATTTTGACGGAAATGTAGCTTTTATATCAAATAAAAATAGCATGATAAATAATATTACCTCACAACCTGGTGGTGCAGTTTATCTAACCGACACAGAAGCAACCGATGCAAATAGAATTTTTAGTTCCAGATTATCCTATAATAAAGGAGCTATGGTATTAAATATGCTCCGTTTTAAAATGGGAGACACTCCATTTTTTCAAGCATTGAAAAACTATTTAGCCGATACAAATTTAGCTTATAAATATGCCGTAACTTCCGATTTAAAATGGCACTTGGAAGCAGTATATGGTAGTAGTTTAACTGAATTTTTTGATGATTGGGTTTATAACCAAGGTTTTCCAACGTATAATATCATAGCTCAAAATTGGGGTGCGGGACAAGCAAAAATTAGCATCACTCAAACTCAATCTCATTCAAGCGTTTCCTATTTTGAAATGCCCGTTCCTGTAAGATTATCAGGAGCTGGAGGATTAACTTTTGACACTGTTTTAGAAAACACGTTTAACAATCAAGAATTTATCATTTCGGTTCCATTTGTAGTAACTGGAATTGAATTTGATGTTAAAAAAGAACTAATTTCAAAAAACAATGTGGCAACATTAGCGAATGAAAATTTTGGAATTGAAAACACCGTCGTACTTTATCCTAATCCAGTTTTTGATGAAATTCATGTGCAAATACCATCAAACATTTTAATTAAGAATATCATTTTTTATAATAGTCTTGGACAAAAAGTTTTAGAAACCAACACCCTCAATTTTTCTATAAGCACTTTAGCATCAGGAGTTCATTTTGTTGATATTGAAACTTCTGAGGGAGTAATTCATAAAAAAATTATAAAAATTTAGACAAAAACCATATTATTAGCAAAAAGTAAGTCGAAAACCTTACTTTTGCTTTTTTTAAGAAATTTATATTATACAAATTAATGATACAAGTTGCACAAATTATTTTTATATTATCAGTATTAGTAATACTACACGAGTTTGGACATTATATTGCTGCCAAGATTTTTAAAGTTAGAGTTGAAAAATTCTATCTATTTATAGATGCAGGATTTTCATTAATTAAGAAAAAAATTGGCGATACCGAATGGGGTATTGGCTGGTTGCCCATCGGAGGTTACGTAAAACTTTCGGGAATGATCGATGAAAGCATGGATACAGAACAACTAAAGCAAGAACCACAACCATGGGAGTTTCGTTCAAAACCAGGCTGGCAGCGTTTAATTATTATGTTAGGAGGGATATTTGTAAATATAGTATTAGCTATATTTATTTATACAATTATGTTTTCTACCGTTGGACAAAAGTATGTTTCAACAGAAGTAGTTCAAAAAAATGGATTAGCATTTAGTGAAGTTGGAAAAGAAGTTGGATTTAAAAATGGGGATAAAATTGTTTCAGTTGATGGAGTTCCAGTTCAAACCAAATTCAATCGTTTAATTATAGATGTTCTTTTAGGTGATAAAATTGCTGTTGATCGATATGGAAAAATCATTGAAGTTATATTAAAAGATGAAGATAAGGCAAAAATTCTTGGAGCTGAAGGAAAAAATTTTATGTTTCCTAGATATGCATTTGTTGTCGATTCAATTTCTTCGGATATCGCTAGAAAAGCGGGATTAAAAAAAGGAGATAGAATCATTGGAGTGAATAGTGTAAAAATATCCTATTTTGATGAACTTTCAACTTTAATTTCAAATAAAGCAAATGATTCAGTTGTTTTAACATTAAATAGAAATAATCAAACAGTTGAAATAAAAACTAAATTAGATAAAGATAGTAGAATAGGATTTTATTCAAAACCAGTAGATTTAAAAGCGGATTATCAAGTTGTAAATAAATTATCATTTGGTTCGGCAATTAAAGCTTCAGTGAAAGAATCATGGCAATTGTTGGTTTATAATGTTAAGCAATTCAAATTAATTTTAAAACCGAAAACAGAAGCTTACAAGCAAGTAAAAAGCCCAATAGGAATTGCTAGAATGCTACCAGACGAATGGGATTGGGAATTTATTTGGAGTTTTACAGCCTTATTTTCTATCGGATTAGCCTTTATGAATTTACTTCCAATACCTGGTTTAGATGGTGGACATGCACTATTTACCATTGCCGAAATGGTAACTGGAAAAAAATTAAGCGAAAAAAACATGGGCTATGTTCAAACTGCAGGAATGATTATCTTGTTGACATTAATGGCTTTAACATTTGGAAAAGATATTTATCAATTAGTCATTGATAAGTTTTTTACAAATCACTAAAAAAAATATTGTTTTTTGTTTGCAAAAAACAAAAAACGCTTTATATTTGCAACCGCTTAAACGATTAAAAATTGGTTAAAGCAATATAGTTCTTAAATTAATTTATACAATATACAGTTTCCTCCTTAGCTCAGTTGGTTAGAGCATCTGACTGTTAATCAGAGGGTCCTTGGTTCGAGCCCAAGAGGGGGAGCTTTTATGAAAAAGTCACAATTTTGTGGCTTTTTCTATTTATAAACATTTTGATTTTTAAAAGAGTTACGAGGCTGGACTTAAACTTCTATAAATTTTGACTTACATAATCAATTGCATTTATTGTAAAATCTAAATCATCATAAGATAAAGAATCAGTTATAAACCATGTTTCATATGCTGAGGGTGCAATATAGATTCCTTCTTTTAGCAAACCATGAAAGAATTTTTTGAATGTTTGGTTATCGCCATTTTTTGCGGTTTTAAAATCAACAACTGGATTTAGGTCAAAATGTACTGAAATCATTGACCCGACTCGATTTATAGTAAATCCAACTTTGTTTTTTTGCAAAACATTTTTAATTCCATTTTCTAAATAAGCGGTTTTAGCATCTAATCTTTGATAAATTTCTTCATCTCTATTTAAAGATTGCAACATTGATAAACCAGCAGCCATAGCTAAAGGATTTCCAGATAAAGTTCCTGCTTGATATACAGGTCCAACCGGCGATAAATAATTCATTATTTCATTTTTGGCAGCAAAAGCACCTACGGGCAATCCACCGCCTATAACTTTTCCGAAACAAACAATATCCGCTTGGATATTATACAGTTCTTGTGCACCGCCTTTTGCAAGACGAAACCCTGTCATTACTTCATCAAAAATAAGTAACGATTTATTGATTGTACAAAGTTGTCTTAGCTCTTCAAGAAAATCCTCATTTGGAGGAACACAACCCATATTTCCAGCTACTGGCTCTATAATAATTGCCGCAATTTGGTTTGGGTTAGATTGAAACAGTAATTTTACACTTTCAATATCATTATAATTTGCTAATAATGTATCTTTAGCAGTTCCTTGAGTTACACCTGGCGAATTTGGAGTTCCAAAAGTACTTGCTCCACTGCCAGCATGAATCAAAAAAGAATCGGAATGACCGTGATAACATCCTGCAAATTTTATAATTTTATCTTTGTTGGTATATCCTCGA
>Ga0316608_1000768_pt1 | contig 13912 bp, 9 predicted proteins | sample MIS2016152B_MG_FD_207673 | JGI IMG/M metagenome (GOLD analysis project Ga0316608, IMG submission 207673) | Microbial mat bacterial communities from Middle Island sinkhole, Lake Huron, Michigan, United States - MIS.2016.152B | ecosystem: Environmental > Aquatic > Freshwater > Lake > Sediment...
ATCAACCTGGGATCGCTCCATTCATGCGGCGCCCGGTTCATATGAAAAGCCAGGGGGAAAAGCACCACTGTTTTACCTGTTTGCTCAACTAGCCGTTTAGCCCATGGTAAATATTTGTGCCAATGTTTCTCATTAAAACCATGGAACATCAGAATTACTTCGCTTGATTTTGCAGAGGAAGGTGTAAATATGTGGTAACTAAAGTTCCGGTTTTCCTTGATTTCAGAATCGTTGATGTCGAGAATTTCGTTTACAATTCCAGTTTTGTTTTCATAATTATAGGGATCAGAAGCGTGCACATCATGAATCGGGCAATAATATTCCTTTTCACCCGGCAGAATTTTATAATTGTGTGATTCAAATTCGCAATTTACCAGAAGAGTATTTTCATCAATCGAAACCTGATGAGTTTGGAAATTAACAAGCTCTTTTAAATGCCTGTGCATTTGAGTATAATTCATAAGGCAACTTTCATGGGGGACAAATCCAAATTTAACAAATCAACGAACCGATAGGATGATTATTGTAAACAAAAGTCATAAAGTTGAGATTGGAGATTTCTTTACCATATTATAAAGGATTAAATATTTTTAGGTTCTTCAATACTTTGACCACCTACTTAAAGTTGAAAATAAGTTTTAAGTACATATCTTTATATAATCGTAATAATCTAAGCCAAATTTTATGACTTACAATTCCTTTTACCAGACAGTATTTTTTTTATCTATCTTCATAGGATGTAATGCTCAGAAAAAAGATGGAATACCCAAAACCAAAGATTCTTTAAAACTAGTTTGGAGTGATGAATTTTCAGAAGACGGTCGCCCTGATTCAAAAAACTGGACTTTCGAAAACGGCTTTGTCAGAAACAATGAATTGCAATGGTATCAATCGGAAAACGCTTATTGTCGTGATGGTTTTTTAATAATTGAAGGTCGCCGGGAAAAGAAAGAAAACCCCAACTATGCCCCTAACAGCAACAATTGGGATACAAATCGGAAATTTGCCGAATATACCTCTTCCTGCCTCATTACAAAAGATTTGCACTCATGGAAATACGGTCGGTTTGAAATCCGGGCCCGTATTGATACCAGCCTGGGACTTTGGCCAGCCATCTGCACATTGGGAGTAAATGGTGAATGGCCACAAAATGGCGAAATCGATATAATGGAATTTTACCGGATCGACCATCAACCTTACATTTTGGCGAATGCTGCCTGGGGAACCAACGAGCGTTGGAAGGCAAACTGGAACAGTTCAAAGAATTTTTTAGCTAAAATAATGAACGGAGATAAAAACTGGCCAACAAAGTTTCATATCTGGCGAATGGATTGGACAGAGAATAGCATTCAAATTTATTTGGATGATGTTTTGTTAAACACCACCTATTTAAACGCTACCATTAATCCAGATGGCACTAACCCTTTTAAACAACCCCACTACCTGCTTTTGAACCTGGCAATAGGAGAAAATGGCGGTGACCCATCTGCAACCAAATTTCCTACAAAATATGAAATTGATTATGTAAGAGTTTTTCAATAAGACCGAAATACATTTAATAAGAGAAACAAAGCTCTTTTAGAATATTATAATTTAATCATAGCTCTATTAATAGTCAAAGTATCTTATCTATAGGTAATTTCAATAACTAATTTTTTGAACTCTGCAATAAAAAGCTGTTTCCTCCAAAAATAATATACCTTTGCGCGCATTTTTATTTTGTAATCAAAAGTTTGTGTTTTTTAAACTAATAAGTTAAGATTTGCTATGCATGATAATATGGTAGAGGTGATTGGCTATGTTGCGGCGTTCTTTGGTACTATCTTAATGGTACCTCAAACATATAAATCGTTTAAAACAAAAAAGGTGAACGACATTTCCATGTCCATGCTTGTTGTATATATCATAAACTGCACCCTTTGGGAAGCATACGGCATACTTATACATTCCAACCCAATAATTATTTGCAATATAATTGCGCTCTGTATTGGCATCGTTCAACTTTTAATTAAAATACGCTATAGTACAGATAATCAGCAATAATTTGTTTAATTAACACCTAGTTCTAATTTTACTGCCCCATTTCAATATTTCGTCGGGTGGAAACTTTCCTTATCTTTGCACCTCATTTTAAATAAGATGAATCATAAAGCAGGTTTTGTAAATATAATTGGCAACCCTAATGTGGGTAAAAGCACGCTCATGAATGCCCTGGTAGGTGAAAAACTTTCCATAGTTACTGCAAAAGCGCAAACTACCCGTCAACGAGTGATGGGCATTGTAAATGGCGACGATTTCCAGATTGTTTATTCGGACACCCCCGGAATCTTAAAGCCCCACTATAAACTTCAGAATTCTATGGTAGGCGTAATTAAAAATGCGCTTAGCGATGCCGATATTATATTGTATGTAACCGATATGGTCGAAACAATCGACAAACACAGCGAGTATTTAGAAAAGCTTGCTAATATTGATGTTCCTGTTATTCTGGCCATTAATAAAGTGGATTTAGCTGATCAGGATAAAGTTTTTTTGGCAATTAATACCTGGAAAGAAATCCTGCCCAAAGCAGAAATATTTGCAATATCGGCTTTAAAAGGATTTAACCTGGATGGGTTTTTAAACCGCATTGTGGAGATTCTGCCCGAGAGTGAGCCTTATTTCCCAAAGGATGAGCTAACAGATCGTTCGGAACGTTTTTTTGCTTCTGAAATAATCCGGGAAAAAATACTCCTGAACTATAAGCAGGAAATTCCATACTCCTGCGATGTGGTAATTGAAGCATTTAAAGACGAAGAAAAAATTATACGAATTCAGGCAGTAATAATTACGGAGAAAGAATCTCAAAAAGGCATAGTCATAGGTAAAAAAGGAGAAGCTTTAAAGCGCACTGCAACTGAGTCGCGCTTAGAACTGGAGAAATTTTTCGACAAAAAAGTGTTTCTGGAAGTATTTGTGAAAGTTGAAAAGAATTGGCGCGAAAGCGACCTCATGTTAAAAACGTTGGGTTACCAACCTTAATATTGAATAAATGGGAAATATAGTGGCCATTGTAGGACGGCCAAATGTAGGAAAATCTACCCTCTTTAACCGTCTGGTGGGTCAAAAAGATGCAATTGTTGATGAACAAGCCGGCGTTACCCGTGATAGGCATTATGGCAGGGCAGAATGGAGCGGAACTGAATTTACCGTTATTGATACCGGTGGTTTTGTAACCAATTCGGATGATATTTTTGAGGAAGAGATCAGAAAACAGGTAATGCTCGCCATTGAAGAAGCAAATGTTATCGTTTTCATGGTGGATATTGGCAGTGGAATAACCGACCTCGACGAATCGGTTGCGGCCATTCTTCGCCGTTCTAAAAAACCAGTTTTCCTGGCAGTTAACAAGGTCGACAATTTCGATATGGCCTATGCCGCAAGCGAATTTTACAAATTTGGCCTTGGCGAAATATTCACCATCTCGTCTCTCAATGGAAGTGGGTCGGGCGATTTGTTGGATGCTGTAATTAATGCCCTGCCCTCTCCTACTCCTGAAGAAGATACATCATCTCTACCAAAAATTGCCATTGTTGGAAGGCCAAATGTTGGTAAATCGTCTTTAACCAATTCATTATTAGGAGAAGAGCGCAATATTGTTACACCTATTGCCGGAACCACCCGCGACTCCATTTACTCGCGATACAACAAATTCGGATTCGATTTTTTCCTAATTGATACTGCCGGATTGCGAAAAAAAGGCAAAGTAACTGAAGACTTAGAATTTTATTCAGTTATGAGGGCCATCCGAACTATTGAACATGCCGATGTCTGCTTACTTATGCTCGATGCCACGCAAGGTATGGAAGCACAAGATGTAAATATATTCAGGCTAATGCAGCGGAATAATAAAGGAATGGTAATAGTAGTTAATAAATGGGACCTCGTAGAAAAAGATACCCACAGTGTAAAGATTTTTACAGAAGCCATTCATAAGAAAATTGCTCCTTTTACTGATATACCAATTGTTTTTGTTTCGGCGTTAACAAAACTTCGTATCCAAAAAGTACTGGAAATGGCCATGGAAGTTTTCGAAAATAGGAAACGACGCATTTCTACTTCCCAATTAAATGAAGTAATGCTTAAAATAATTGAAGATAATGAGCCACCGGCAATTAAAGGGAAATATGTTAAAATAAAATATGTAACTCAACTTCCAACGGCATTTCCTTCGTTTGCATTCTTTTGTAATTTGCCGCAATATGTAAAAGATCCATATAAAAGGTTTCTCGAAAACAGGCTTCGCGAACATTATAATTTTTCAGGGAATCCGATCCAGGTATTTTTTAGACAAAAATAAGGTGGAACTAAATAAAACATTGATTAATTTTAGCTGTTCTTTGCTATAATAAGTATTTCTATTATGAAGCAGTTATTCTTATCGAGTGTTGTGGTTGCTATATTAGCAACAATGTTTGCCGGCTGCGAAAAGATTCAAAGCTACCCTCCTGTTCCAAAGATAGTTTATAAATCCTTTTGGCTTCGAGACACTTCCTATCTTGATACAGTTAATAAAGGAAAAGCTATCACCTTGTCGTTCGAGTTTATTGATGGTGATGGTGACTTTGGACTTTTTCGACCTGATTCGGGAGAGACTGATACCACCAAACTTTTCAATTTGTATTTAACATCATACCAGAAAATAAATAATCAATTTGTACCCGATACCAGTTTATTAAGCGAGCTCTCCTTTCCGATCTATTATTTTGACGCTATGAGTAGGGAAGGCCAGAATAAAACAATGGAAGGCTCTATATCTATAGTTCTGGAGCTTTTTGATAAGCTTATCAAATATGATACTATAAAATATGATTTTTATATTGTCGACCGGGCATTAAATAAAAGTAATGTTGAAACAACACCAGAAATTGTTTTAAAATAGTCGGGGATTTTTAACACAAAATTGCGGCAGACTTAGAATTAAATTTGAATACTATCTTTACACTTTATAAAATAAAAAAACCCTGAATGATTATATTTTCAGGGGTTTTTTATTATTAATATCAATAATTACCAAAAGGCAGAAACAAACAATTTAAATTCTAATACCCATAAAAAGAACATCATCAACCTGGGCTAATTCTCCTCGCCAAAGTTCAAAATTACTTTTTACATAATTATATTGCTCTTCCATAGGCTTCTCATAAATATCTTTGAGAAGGTTTTTCAGACGTACCATTTTAAATTTCTTTCCTAAAGGGCCACCAAATTGGTCGGGGTAGCCATCGGAAAACATATATATAATATCTCCTTTTGTAAGCTGTAATTCAACTGTTTCAAATATCTTTTCTTCCCGAACCTGACCTCCGATAGAATTACGGCTTCCTTTATAATATAACTGTTCGCCATTTTGGTAAACAATAAACGGACGCATCGCAGAGGCACACCGCATGATATTGGTATCGACATCGAGTTCACAAACAATGATATCCATACCATCGTTTGGTCGCTCTCCTTCAAGGTTCTGATTCAGCGTTGCTTTTATTTCGTTATCTAAAACATTCAGAATGTCGGATGGTGAAACAACATCCGGACGGTTGCAAATATCTTTAATAAGCGTAGTTCCAATCATCGACATAAATGCCCCGGGCACTCCGTGTCCGGTAGAGTCGGCGCAAACCATAATAAACCTGTTGGTGCCTGGTAACTGATCAAACCAATAAAAATCGCCACTAACAATATCACGGGGAGCATAATAGACAAATGAACCGGTAAAATATTGCTGAAGCTTTCGTACCGAAGGCAATATGCTCGCTTGAATACGCTGAGCATAATTTATACTATCAGTAATATCGCGGTTTTTAGTTTCAATCTCTTCTTTTTGTTCCCGAACTTCTTTTGTTCTTTCATCAAGCAATTTTTCAAGGTAAATCTGAAATTCTTTTTGCTTGCGCTCACGAATAACAATTATCAGGTAAACCCCAACCACAAGGGCAATAACCATTAAACTTATAAACCACCAAGTTTTCCAGAAAGGTTTTTGAATTCGGACTTTTAAGGCTAATGGTTCATCGTTCCACTGACCATCGCTATTACTAGCCTTAACAAGGAAGGTATAGTCGCCATCAGTTAAACGTGAATAAATTGCAAATCGGGCTGTGCTGGCTTCGGACCAATCGATATCAAATCCCTCCAGCTTATATTTATAAGTAACTTGCTCGGGATTACTATAATTCAACCCAATAAAATCAATCCTCATCTTGTATGCCGAATAAGGTAGTATAATCCTCTCCGAATAATCGTACTCTTTATCAGAAATCAACACCGACGTAATATTTACAATTGGTGTTAGCTTCTGGGTGTTAATTTTTGATGATTCATAATGAATTAATCCGGAGGTCGTGCCAAACAGCAGACTCCCTTTATTATTCTGAGCGAAAGCATTATTATTGATATCGCCTTCTATTCCAGCTTCAGGCCCATATATTTTTACCAGATTATTCTTAACATTTATGCGGCTTAATCCTAAACGATGACCAACCCAAATGTTTCCCCCATTATCCGAAATCATTGCATAGCAATAGTCTGACTTTAGCCCGTTTCTTACAGAGAAATTTTTAAAATCCTTTTTTGTAAACTTAAAAACACCTGTACCATTCGTTCCTGCCCAAATATTGCCTTCATAATCCTCGGCAATAGCAGTAAACTCCATCTCTACATTTGCATCCAGTTTTAAATGAAGGTCTCCATTAAGCGTAAAAATAGAATTACTTCGGGTAGCCACCCAAATATTCCCTTTAGAATCGGCAAAAACCTGTCGGATATTATTATGAGGCAGCCCTTCCAATGTGCTGTAATGCTTTTCTTTTTTATTCAGGAAATTTACCTGATACACCCCGTTTTTTGTTGCAATATAGATGTCATTGCCCCATTCAGTCAACGAATTGATTGAATTTCCCAAAGAATTATCGGCTTTGAAAAACGACGATAAAGAAGACTGTCCGGGTAACAGCAAATATACTCCGCTTTTGCTGGTACCAATCCAAAGAGAGCCGTTATCGCTATAATGCAACGCGGTAACTTTGTCGCCCGATAATCCCGAGATTGATTTTATTTCTTTGGTCAATCCATTGGTTACTTTTACGAGTCCTCTTTCACCTCCAAGAAAGTAACCGTTCTGATGAAAGGCAACCGAAAGAATATTATTTCCAACATTTGCCTTGTAATTAAAAAAAGTAAAAGATTCATCTATCATAGCCGCCAAACCATCTCCATAAGTGGCAACCCAAATATTCCCTTCCCGATCCTGAAAAACAGTTTTTATGTCATTATATCCGAGTCCGTTTTCAGCATTATAATGGATCATGTCCTTAAAGACATCATTCTCACCAACAATTACTTTAAAAAGTCCTTTGCCAAAAGTTGAAAGCCAAATATTTCCCTCGTTATCTTTAAAGATTGACTGGATATTTTCATACTCTAATTTTAGAAGGGCCCCCAGATTTTCTACTTTAAAACTGCTTTTTCCCTTTTCCAGGGATATTTTATAAAAACCGGCATCTTCAGTACCTATCATGAACTCATCTTTCGCAGATATTTTATAAATACATTGAATTTTGGTAAGCGGTAAACCTACAATCTTGGATAATTCATTTATTTGCTTTAAATCTTTGGCGTAATTAAAAATTGAAATACCGTCGTCGCTCCCAAGTAATAATTCGTTTCGGGAAGTTATGTTAATCGAATAAAACAGTTTACCCTCAAACCCCTTTGATAGAATTTCAGCCTTTCTCTTTTGGTTAATCCGAATAAGTCCATTTGATTGAGAGATAGCCAAGATATTCCCGTCGTTACTTTCAACGATACCATTTATACTGCTGGATACTCCTTCAGCATTAATAACTTCGAAACTGGTACCATTATAAAAGCTAATACTCCCATTACTATGGCCAAACCACAAATTTCCTTTACTATCTTTAAAACTAACACCCGCATAAGCTTCTGTTAAAGAATCGGCCTTTGCGGCAACGAACGAAAAGCCATCGTAACGACATAGACCAGTACCTGTTGAAGCCCACAGAAATCCATTTTTATCCTGATTAATAGAATATATAAATGGATGGCAAATTCCGTTCTCTATACTATATTTTTGAAATTTGTAAATCTGAGCATGCCCTTTAATACAGAAACCAAGTACTAAAAAAAAGGTTGCGATAAAGATTTGGGAAATTTTTTCTCTCATTGAGGGAGGCTATTAAGTTTCTGTTATTTTTTTTCAACTTTCTTTACTTCAATTCCATACTTATATTTAGGAACACCTCCAATAGGAATTGTATTAAACGGTAATAATTCATTATATTGGTTGCGTACATTTATTACAACATTATTATTTTTGACAGCAGGGCTTTGTCGTTTTATAAATTGAAAATCAAGCGAAGTATTTTTTTCTTCATCTAATATTTTGAATTCCGAACTCACCCATTCATCCTCGTTTGATGTCGCGCACATTTGACCTTTACGGGCAACAGATACAACTCTAATAAAACCATCCTTATCCCAATCGAAATTCATTTGCTTTACGGTTATTGTCCTATCATCCACATAGGGATAGATATGCGATACTTCTTTGGGGTTATCGTGCATACGGAAAGAGTATTCGTAAGCAAAAGCAAAAGCTCCTTCTATTGCTTTATTCTCAGTATTGGAAGTACTTAAGAAATAACGGTACATATTCCCATCATCTCCTGAAGTACCATCACAAACTATTTTAAAAATATACCCACCAAACCTTTTAACATATTCGCCTTCGGTTGGATTAAAAGGGCCAAAAACATACCAACTATTATCATACCTAGGGTTTACCCCAAACGATTTAGTTGCTAGCAAATTACCACTTTTATATTTCCCAACCGGATCGGTGCCCTGTGCATCGATGTTAGAATAAGCTTCTTTGCCTCCGTACAAGGAATAAGTCATCTGAGTATCAAAAGTACCGTTCATTTCATCAATAGTACCACCAATATCAGCATCAAATATTTTGAAATAAACAGGATTTTTGAATGACTCCGGTATAAGGAAAAAAAATGTTTGAGAAAAGTCGTCGTCTCCCCAGGATTTTTGAGCTTTTGTACCAAAAGTCATTAAATATGGAATGTTTTCATCGTCGCCCGGAACAGGTTGCGGAAATAAGTGTCTACTTATTACGATCAGAAATACAACAGTAAAAATAATACGATTCATCCTTCAAAATAAATTCAAATACAACAGAATATAATACCTAATATCAATAGAAAATCGAAGGTATAAAATTATAGTTATTTAAAGAATTTTTTTTGTGAGAAGTGATAAAAAACCACTAGGAAGATGTTAAAAATATTTAAGAGGATGGAATCACAACAATATCTTTGCTTACACACGCTTTCTTCACAATGCCCGACTCATCTGGTACAGATACAACAAATAACTTTACGGTAAAGTTTCCAGGCAAAATGTAAGCATGATCAACAGTAATACCGAGACCGGTATCACCGTCTCCAAAGTCCCAGTAATATGAAGCTATACTTTTAAACTCTGGCAAATTGGTTAAGCTGGCATCAAATTTAACATTCGTATTTAAAGGAACCGTTTCGGGACATGTGATATATGGTTGTTCCACGTCTTTGACTTCGAACTGATAAGCAGCCTCATTCATAGATATCTCACCAGTTAAAGTATCAATTACATTTAACTGTACCATATACTCCCCTGGAGCAGGAAACGTATGTTCAACTTCAGTTTCCTTAACTTTTTTCTTGGTATTGTCGCCAAAATCCCACTCATATAACCAGGTTGTTGTATCGGTATTGACGGAACCTTTTTCGGAAAATAAATAAGTATATTCGTTTTTTTCAAGTGGTTTGCAATTTTCGAATTTTGGCCATAAGGAACGGAACTTAAAAATATCGAAAGAACGATTACGGTTCGAAGAAAAATAACCGGTAGAATCGCCAGCATCTGAAAAGTAATAATTATCGTCGCGGTTTGAATTAATAGGTTCTGGTAAATTAATGGGTTTTACCCAGGAACCATTTATTTCGCGGGTATAGAAAATATCAAACCGACCCAAACCTGGTAGTTTATTAGAAGAAAAATAGAGCTTTCCATTGGGATGAATAAACGGAGCAACTTCATTGCCTGAAGTATTTACTGATGGTCCTAAATTTTTTGGTGCACTCCAATCTCCCCGTATAAAAGTAGAGACATAAATATCGTATCCTCCGAAACCATCCTTTGCCTGAGACGCAAAATAGAGTTTTTTCCCATCCTGGCTTAAACAAGGGTCTTTTATGGCATACTCGTTGGAGTTTAAAGAAATAAGAACCTGATTACCCCAATCTCCGCCCGATTTAACCGCTCTGTATATTTCGTTTTTTGAATTGTAATTTCGGGTAAAGTAAATTGTATTTCCATCTTTTGAAAATGTGCATTTTGCTTCATGAAAACTTGTATTTAACTCTTTCGAGAAAAATTCCAATGAACCTGATTTTGAAATTGTATCTGATGAAACAAAATAAAGGTCCGTAATAGCTTCCTTTTCATTCATGTCAAGCTCAACCTTATATACTTGCTGTTTCCTGTATGTAGCAATAACAATTCCATCCTTATAAATAACCGGGGCAAATTCTTCGTAATCGCGGGTATTAATATTATCAACAGAATTCACTTGAAAGAGTAATTGCGATTTCCCTTCAAAAGTGGAACTAATCAGTCCAAGCAGAACAAAAATAAGAAACTGGATATGACGATTAATCCCCATTTGTTAAAAATATAAAGGATTTAGTGTATTTACTTTGTCGCGCCATTCATAACGAATAAGAATTTCATGCGAGCCATTATTAGAATTACTAAGAGGCCCCATTGTATAATCGTACGAATATCCTAACCGAAACTTGCGGCTAACCTGGATTTCGAAAAGCCCCACTATAGCATCGTTATTTCTGTAAGAAGCTCCAATCCATAATATATCGCCTTCGAAAAATATCATATTCATATTTAAATCAAACTGCATAGAAGAATTTAGCTTATATTTTACTAATGTAGATGGCTTCAGCTTGAATTGATCGGATAATTTCCAAAGATACCCTGTAGTAAATAAAATATTAAAACTATTATACTCTGTTTTAGAGGTAGTTCCACTCGTAGTATATGTTAAAATTGTCGGAATCGATAACCCTATAAAATATTTGGAACTTACGTAATAGGCTCCAACACCAAAATTTGGCAGAAACCTGCTTTCCTTAATATTCTCAAATGCTTTGTCGGGGGTTGGATCGCGCAGAGAAATTTTATTGTCCAGCTCCTTCAATAAATTTCCACCACCTTTTAAACCCAGGGAAAGCTTTCCATTACCCAGACGAACCCGGTATGCGTAATTTCCGAAAATTCCGGTACTTCTTTCAAAACCAATTTTCTCGTCATAAATAAGCAATCCAGCAGCTAACCTCTCATTTCGGAATGGCATATGGGCACCAAGACTAAAGATATTGGGTGCACCTGGCATCCCAACCCATTGTTTTCTCCAGAGCAATGAAGCAGAGAGAACATCGCGGCTTCCTGCATAGGCAGGATTAATAGCTAATCCATTTAGCATATATTGGCTATAAATAGGGAAATGCTGCGAAAAGCCGCTCGATTGCAGGATAAAAATAAAACTCAAAAGAAAAAAAATCCGTTTCATCTTACCGTTTTAAAACAACAAATCCTTTATAAGGCGCAAAGTTATCTACTTTTAAAATATAATAATACGTATCCTCCGGAAGAGGTTCCCCATTTGAATTTTTACCATCCCAGTCATTTTGATAATCCGGAGACGAAAATACTTCAATCCCCCAGCGATTTGCAATTTTTAAGGTCTTTTTACCAGCATTTTCTAATCCATCAACTACAAATTTATCATTAACACCATCGTCATTAGGAGAAAAACCCGTATACCTCCCTAAATCGTTTAAGGTCACCAAAACACTATCAATTACCAAAGGGCAAACACCATTGGTTATAGTCCAGTAAAAAGTGTATTTCCCAAATTTCAGGTTAGTAACATCCGTAATCGAAGAGTTTGTATTCGCTATGGTTGCATCGCTTGAGGTACTCCAAACTCCGTTTCCCACAGACGGCAATGCAGCCGTTAATTGTGTTTTAAAATTATATGTCAATGTGGTATCCTTACCGGCATAAGGGTTAACCGGTTGTTCAAAAAAAGTAAGGGTAATTTCGGCCGAGTCGGAACATATCCCGTTTATCTCTTTCCACTTTAAGACGTGATTTCCATAGCTTGGGGCAATAATGGAAGCGTTTGCCAGGGTATCGGCAGGTGAAAACATAAAACCAGGAGCAGACCATTTTCTCTTGCCAATACTTGCTATTGCTTTTAACTGATAATTTAACCCACATAATTCTTCGCTAATCCCGGGATTAGCCTTAGGAACAGTAAATCCAACAAGGTTTACTACTCCGGGTTTTACAACAGCCAAACATCCCTTACTATCTGTTACAGAATAAATACTGATAGGCGACGACCTTTGAGGTTCGTAAACAAATTGCGAAGTGCCAATGTTTAAACCATTAATTGTAGTTTGTGCCGTACCATCCGAATAAACCACATTATATGGTGCATTACCACTGGAAAGGGTAAGTTTTAGAGGAATTTTATTCCCGAAACAAATTGTTGAGTCATAACTTTTTAAAGAGGCGACCGGAAGCGCATTAATCGCTATTTTGAAAGAATTACTGGAGTCGATACAACAATCGTTAAGACCTGATTTAACAATTCGTTTAAAATATAAATTAGAAGGAAGTATACCAGGGATAAGGTCTTTAGCACTTTCTCCTGCAATATTTCCCCATCCTGAAGTTCCCGAAATACTTTTTGTCCAGCTATACTTATAATCGCCTGGTTCGCCACCTGACATATTTCCACCGGTAATTATCTGAGCAGGCAGACCATTGCATACCTCCGGGTTTCCGTTAATGATATTTCCAGCCAACGATTTTAGAACAACCACTGTAATTCTATTGGATGTGTCCCTACAGCTACCCGAAACAACCGATCGGGTAAATAATGCTGTATCATTTAATGGGGGCGATTGGTAAGCCAATAAATTATTTGCCCCTGGAGCATCCGAAAAAGCACCACTGGTAGGTTTTCGCAACCATTTAATGGCATAAGTCGATCCATTCCCACCAGCTAAACCTCCACCACTGCTAACAATAGGTAAAGGAACAGAATTTTGGCAGATGGTTTGGTTCGCCGAAATAATGTTGTTTTTAATTTTAGGTTGAACAGTAATTTTAATATCAGCGCTTGTATCCTTGCAGCAATCGAGCAAACCCGACCGAACAATCCTCCTGAAATAGCGGGTAGTATTTAAGGTATCGTAGGAATAATTTTGCAGCCCTGTATTAGTAGAAAGCGAATCCCAAAGCACCGTATTTTTGCTTGATTCCCACTGGTATCTGAAATTATTGTCCCCGCCGGAAGGCAAACTCCCATTAAATGCATCGGGCTTAGTGGCTTCACAAATTGTTTGTGCCCCCGAAATTGTGTTTGATAATATTTTTGGAAGAACAACTATCTTAATATTTTTGCTGGTATCCTTACAGCAATCGCGTAATCCCGATAATACCAATCGACGGTAAAAAGTGGTTTGAGTAAGTGCTGGAGGATTTGAGAAATTACCCGTAGAAACGCCAGCTTTCACCCAAGCAAGAGAATCAGTGCTTCGTTGCCAAACATATTTGTAAACATTATCGCCACCTACAGGAGTATTTCCCACAAAAGCAACAGGTTTTGCATTATAGCATATAGTTTGTCGGGGGGCAATAATATTGTTGCTAATCAAAGGTAATACCTCCACTTTTACAGAGTCGTATGTGCTACAGTACAGAGATGTTACCT
>Ga0316608_1000769_pt1 | contig 13896 bp, 13 predicted proteins | sample MIS2016152B_MG_FD_207673 | JGI IMG/M metagenome (GOLD analysis project Ga0316608, IMG submission 207673) | Microbial mat bacterial communities from Middle Island sinkhole, Lake Huron, Michigan, United States - MIS.2016.152B | ecosystem: Environmental > Aquatic > Freshwater > Lake > Sediment...
TTCCGATTCCTGAATTGAAAAACGATACAGATGTATTGGTACGCTTAAAAGTTGTTGCCGTTTGTGGATCAGATATACATTATTACGTTTCCGGAAAAATTGGAAGCCAGATAGTAAAATATCCTTTTACAGTAGGGCACGAGTGCGCAGGTGTTGTAGAGAAAATAGGCAGCGGTGTAAAGCACGTGAAACCCGGCGACAAAATTGCAGTTGAGCCTGCTATGTCATGTGGACAATGCGATCAATGTCTTGCTGGAAGACCACATACATGCAGAAAATTAAAATTCTTAGGTTGCCCTGGTCAGGCCGATGGCTGCCTGTCCGAATACATCGTTATGCCCGAGCATTCTTGCTTTCCCGTTCCCGATAGTATGTCTTTTGATGAGGCGGCTATTTCAGAACCCTTAGCCATTGGCGTATATGCAGTTAACCGATCTATTCCAATGGAAGGAGCAAAAATTGGAATTCTTGGATTTGGTCCTATTGGCATGAGCGTGCAACTACCTGCCTTGTTTAAAGGTGCGGAAAAAGTATATGTAACCGATAAAATTGATGGACGCTTAAACATTGCTCTTTCTACAGGTGCTACTTATGCAGGAAATGTCACGAAAACCGATGTAGTTAAAGAAATTCTCGAATTAGAACCCAAAGGTTTAGATGTTGTATTTGAATGTTGCGGTCAAAAGGAAGCCATTGATCAGGCTTTTGAATTACTAAAACCAGGTGGTGTATTGATGCTCATCGGAATTCCTGAATTCGATCGTTGGAGCTTTCCTGTTGATAAAGGACGTCATAAAGAAGTTACGATTAAAAATGTGCGCCGTCAGAATGGATCTGTGGAAGAAACCTTGGATCTTCTTAAAAATAAAAGTGTTGATGTAAGCAAAATGCCTACACATCGCTTTGCTTTTGCTGACACACAAAAAGCATTCGATTTGGTTGCTTCCTATAAAGATGGCGTTTTAAAAGCAATGATTGATTTCTAAAAAAATGGATACTTCAAAAATAAATGAGTTGGAGCTTAAACTGAGTTCATTCAAACCACAAGAGCGAATGAACGCACTTACAGAACTCCTAAATTTGGCAAAATTCAATACAGAAGAGCAACAAAATGTAAATATGCATTTTCACTCTTTTAATTCGTACAATGCCGAAAATTGGTCTCCATTGCGCATTGCATGGGAAGCTAAAAAAAAGGGTTTGTATGCTGCAGGAATAATAGACTTTGATGTACTTTCGGGACTTGAGGAATATTTTATAGCATGTGAAATTTTAGGTATCAGATGCAGTGTTGGAATTGAAACCCGTGCATTTTTGCACGAATACGCCGATAAAGAAATAGATTCACCCGGTGAACCCGGTGTTAGTTACATTGCCGGAACAGGTTTTTATCAATTACCAGGTGTAAATACACCACAAGCACTTACTTTAGAAAGCTACAATAAAAAAGCTGAAGCAAGAAATATTGCTTTGCTTGAGAGAATAAACCATCATGTTCCTAAAATAGCCATAACTTATAATGAAGTTTTGGCACTAACTCCTTCTGGCAACGCTACAGAAAGACATATAATATCTGCTTATATTCAGAAAGCATCAAATGTTTTTAGTGAAAAGAATGCACTAATTTCTTACTGGGCTGAACTTCTTAAAAAAGGATTGGAACAAACAGAAGAGTTGATTCAATCTGGATATAAGTTGGAAGATGTCGTGCGGTCTGTTTTTGCAAAAAAAGGTGGTTTTGGATATGTTCAACCATCATCTGACACTTTTCCACCTGTAGAAGAATTTTTCAATTTTGTGAAGTCATGTGGCGCCATTCCAATGGAATCATGGTTAGACGGAACAAGTGAAGGAGAAAAGGATGGACATGCACTGCTAGAACTCTCAAAATCAAAGGGTGCGGCGGCTTTAAATCTAATCCCCGATCGAAATTGGAATATTTCAGATAGCAAAGTGAAAGCAATTAAAACAATGAATCTGAAAAACATCATAGAATCAGCGATAAAATTAGATATGCCTATTCATATTGGTACTGAAATGAATAAAAAAGGGCTGCCATTTGTTGATGACTTAAATGGTGCGGATTTAAATCCTTACAAGGAAATTTTCATAGACGGAGCACGAATAATTGTGGGACACACTCTTTTGGGAAAATTTGCTGATTTCACTTATTTGAGTGAAAAAGCTGAAAGCGAATTTGGAAATTTGAAAAAAAGGAATTCTTTTTTTGCATCAGTGGGCGCATTACCGGCTGTAGATCTTAAAATTGCCAACACTCTTCGAAATGCTGGTCTAGATAAATCTTATGGCATTATCCATGATGCGGCAAAACAAGGCAATTGGCAGATGTAAGAGAGTTATAAATGAATTTGTTAAACTTATTAGTAAATAATTTAAACAAGGAAATTCAAGGAAAATTAGTGTTAAAAACCATGAAGTTTTTGAGCTTGAATCTTGTTATTTAATCAAAAAAAATGAAAGCAGCAATAATAAAGAAACCGGGAACCATAGAGGTAGAAGAATTCACAACGCCCGTACCTGCAGAAGGTGAAGTTTTGTTAAAAGTAGATGCTTGTGCTATTTGTGGTACAGACCAACGTGTATTGAAAGGTGAAAAACATGTGGATGTACCCATCGTAGGGCATGAAATCAGTGGAACTGTAGTTGCCTTAGGATCAGGTGTATCTGGAATTAAAATGGGTTCACGTTATGCAGTACAAACCGTTATAGGTTGCGGAACATGTCCGATGTGTGCAATTAGTCGTGAGAATTTGTGCGAAAATGGGTTTAAAGCTATCGGATATCAGTGGAATGGCGGGTTTGCAGAATACATGATCATGCCTAAAATTGGTGTTGACCAAGGCTGTTTAATACCGGTTAGCGATAAAATGTCGGACGAAGAAGCAACCCTCCTTGAACCTTTGAGTTGTTGTATTAATGGCATGCGGATTATTCCTTTGGAAGAAGCACAAACCGTAGTTGTTTTTGGAGGTGGCATCATTGGTGTTTTAAATGGCTTAGTAGCCAAAGCACGGGGAGCAAAATCCGTTACGATCATGGATGTTTCTCAAGATAGATTGGATTTATTGAAAAAATTGAACCTTCCCTTCGATCATTATGTAAATAGCGCCCTTACATCACCTGAAAAATGGGTAAAAGAAACAACAAACGGAAGAGGCGTGGATGTTGTAGTGGTAGCAGCCTCAGTTAAAACATTGGTAGCTATAGGAATGAAATTATTGGCTCGTGATGGTCATCTGTCTATATTTGCAGGCATGCCCAAATCCGATCCAACGGATTTAATTGATTTAAATCTCATTCATTACTCAGAACTCCATGTTCACGGTGCAAATAGTTCAGTAAAAAGAGATTACATTGAAGCAGAGAGAATGATTTCATCAGGATTAATTAAGGCCTCGTCTTTGGTCACACATGTGTTTTCGCTTGATGATTTTAATAAGGCTGTAGAAATTCAAAGCAATCCAAAATCTGGTGCGTTAAAAGTAATCATCAAACCATAAATTAAAATAAAAATGAGTCTATTAAAAAAATACGAAAAAGAGGTAACAGCCTTCTTAAAAGTTTGTCATCAATTGTCTGCAAAAATGTATGTAACCGGTTTTGGAGGCAATCTGGCTTGGAGACTGGAAAATGAGGTCATTCTGATTACGCCGACGATGCTAAATAAAGGTGAAATTCAATCTGTAGATTTGGTGTTTATTAATTCTGATGGCGAAACCATTGAAGGAACAAGAAAACCAACAGGTGAAAAATACATGTATTTGAAATTTTTCAAAGAAAGACCAGATATAAAATCGGTTATCCATTGCCATTCTCCTAATGTTTGTGCGTTTGCGATTTTGGAAGGCGATTACTTAATGAAACCCTATTTCCCGGAAACAACACACGAAGTAGGACCTGTGCCTATTGTTCCTTATGCCGAACCTATCAGTCAGAAACTTGCTGACAATTTCTCTGATTACCTGCAAAAATACAATACATTCTTAATGGAAAATCATGGCTTGGTTTCCATGAGTCCCTTGGGTATTGATTGGACACACATGAATGTGGAATTGTTAGAAATGACAGCCTACTCATTGATTCAGGCAATAGCTACCGGAAAAACAATCAAAACCCTTTCGGTTGAAGAAGTGCGAAACCTTGATAATGTAGTCAAGAAAAGAGATTGCCCAATGTTTGGTGCTCCAGGGATACATTCATCATTGGTCGATCTTTATTTTCCTGAATTGAAAAAATAATATTGCCTAAAATCCGCAGGATTTTTTAATTTGTGTGAAGAGCGCCCCATCAGAAAACACTTGTGGATTCGAGGTAGTATAAAATTCATTAGTCATTTGGAAAGAGGCATTATAAAAACGATTCTATTTTATAATGCCTTATGTGACAGAACTAATCATGCACACGCCCAATAAAACGAACAAGTAAAACTACTAACAATTTCAACAATATGAACAATACTGAACAAATTCAAAAAATGTATTCCCTTGCCAAAGAGCAATATGCAAATTCGGGAATAGATACAGACAAAATACTGGAAAAATTGCAAAGCATTCCTATCTCTTTGCATTGCTGGCAAACCGATGATGGGGGTGGCTTGGAATACGAAGGTGCAGAACTTTCAGGAGGTGGAATACAGGCTACCGGGAACTTTCCGGGAAAATCACGTAATATGGCAGAAGTGCGGCAAGACCTGGAAAAAGTGTACTCGCTTTTACCGGGAAAACATCGTTTAAACCTTCACTCTATTTATGGCGATTTTAGTACCGGAGTGGTTGACCGCAACCAGATAAGTCCGAAAAATTTTGAAAGCTGGGTAAAATGGGCTAAAGAATTGGGGATTGGGGTTGATTTTAACTGCACTTTATATTCTCACCCTAAAGCCAGTTCAGGATATACCCTTTCAAGTCTGGATAAAGAAATTCGCAATTTCTGGATCGAGCATGTAAAACGGTGCCGTGATATAGCAGCGTATTTTGGAAAAGAATTAGGAAGCAGATGCGTTCACAATATTTGGATTCCAGATGGATCAAAAGACCTGACAGTAAATCGGTTTAAACATCGTGCCCTTTTAAAAGATTCTTTGGATCAAATTTTAGCGACACCACAAGATCCCAAATTGATGGCTGATGCTGTTGAGGCTAAGCTTTTTGGTATTGGTGTTGAATCATTTACGGTGGGATCGCATGAATTTTATATGGGCTATGCAGTTGCGAATAAAATGATGTTGTGCCTCGATATTGGACACTTCCACCCAACAGAACAAGTATCTGATAAGGTATCGGCTGTTTTCCAATTCATCCCGGAGTTGCTTTTTCATGTTACACGCCCCATTCGTTGGGATAGTGACCATGTGGTTACGCTTAGCGACGAAGTGCGTGCTTTGTTTGAAGAAATTGTTTGGGCAGATAAACTCGATAAAGTAAATATCGGTCTCGATTTCTTTGATGGTAGTCTTAACCGAATAGGTGCGTACGTTGTTGGTACGCGAGCAGCACAAAAGGCCATACTTTTGGCTCTTCTAAATCCTACTGATGAAATACGTGCTTATGAAGAAAATCAAAAGAATTTTGAGAAACTTGCTAAATTGGAAGAAGCTAAATCTAAACCTTTTGGCGCTATTTGGGATTATTTCTGTTTGAAAAACAATGTTCCGGCAGGAGATGCTTATATTTCAATAATTCAGCAATATGAAAAAGAGGTTTTAAGCAAACGATAAAAAATGTAAGAATTTTTAATTATTTAGAAAAGCACTTATCAGAAATAATCAGATAAGTGCTTTTTTATTAAAATCTGAACTCCTAATTCTACTTTGGCACATTTAATTCTACTTTGGCAGATTTTAAATACAAAAAGTTTGATACAAATTCTCACTTTTTTATTAGTCGTATCTTTTAACACTAATAATCACTTGAATAATAATGGCTTATAAGACCGACCCCCAACCCCCTCCCAAGAGGGGGATGCTGCTAATCAAAGTTTTATGCTATATAATTGGCATTTCTTCATGAAACAATATTTATTATCCTGTAAGCCATGTTCAAAACTAATTTCCCCTCTTGGGAGGGGACTAAGGGGTGGGTTATTGACAACCAACGATTTACCCCCGTTGCCTGACGGCTGCGGCTATTAAAGAAATTTAAAAAATCATTGTATATTGTAATTTACCAAAGTAGAATTAAAAAATATTTCATAACTTGCGGGGTCTTTGGTTTTATTATTTCAGGAGTATCTAAAGCCTCTGACAAGAGTTTGGGTTTAATTTTCGCTTTTCAATTGAATCAATACAATTAAATTTTCGGCTAAAAATCATAGAGTTAATAAAATTAAGCTTTTTAATTAGCACATCTTTAGCTAGACATTATTAGGCTTCGAATACATAAGAACATGATCAAATTCTAAATAATTGACCTTCTAAACATAATGAAAATTTGTTTGTTTAATAAAAAAACCAATAAGTTAAACAAAGCGAAGTAAAATGAATTTATTCAATGAAATATCGTTCAGCACGAGCAGATTGATCACCCAAAAATATAGCACTTCTTTTTCTATTGCGGTGAGTTTTTTGCCTGTAGAAATGCGAAAAGCAATCTACAGTATTTATGGTTTTGTTCGGTTTGCCGATGAAATTGTTGATACCTTTGATTCGGTAAATCAAAAACTGATTTTAGAAAATTTTGAACGCGATTACCACGAAGCCATAAGCAATGGCATTAGTATGAATCCCGTTCTACATTCGTTTGCCCTAACAGTAAAGAAATATAATATCCCCTCACATCACATCGAATCTTTTCTAAAAAGTATGAAAATCGATTTGGATAAGCAGATTTATTACAGTAACGAGGAGTTGAACGAATATATTTATGGTTCAGCCGATGTAGTTGGTCTTATGTGTCTTATGGTTTTTGTAAATGGTAACATTCAGCTTTTTAATGATTTGGAAAAACCTGCAATGAAATTGGGTTCAGCTTTCCAAAAAGTAAACTTTTTGCGTGATCTGAAATCCGATATCGAAAATTTAGATCGACGATATTTTCCTGAATTTGACATTAAAAATTTCAATGAAGTAGTCAAATTAGAGCTAATACAAAAAATAGAAAATGACTTTCATGCAGCAATGGCAGGTATTCAGAAACTACCTGGAAAGTCTAAACTGGCTGTTTTTATAGCCTTTGTATATTACAAAAAATTATTACAAAATTTGAAATATACACCAGCAAGCCAAATAATGCAAACCCGAATTCGGGTTGCGAAAATAAATAAACTTGTACTATTAGGCAAAGCTTACCTTAAATTTCATCTTAATATGATTTAATAACATACATTGTGAAAGAAGAAGACGTAATTTTGGTAGATGAAAATGATAACGAAATCGGATTAATGCCCAAGACAGAAGCGCACAAAAAAGCTTTATTGCACAGAGCTATTTCCGTTTTTATTTTCAATTCGAATGGAGAATGGTTATTGCAACGAAGAGCGCTAACCAAGTATCATTCAGGAGGTTTGTGGACGAATGCCTGCTGTACTCATCCACTTCCTTATGAATCAAATATGGAAGCTGCAAATCGCCGTTTAGAGCAAGAAATGGGTATGCTATGCCCATTAAATGAATTATTTAGTTTCAAATACAAAGAGGCCTTAGACAACGATCTAACAGAGCATGAATTCGATCATGTGTTTATTGGGATTACAAACTTGTTTCCCTGTATTAATTCGATCGAAGTGGCAGAATTTAAATATATAAAGTTCTCAGATCTTGAATTGGATATAAAAAATACACCAGATAATTATACCGTATGGTTCAAGCAAATATATTTTCAAGTGTATCAACATTATTTAAATTACGCTGCCTTATGATTCATTTATCTTTGGTTCTTATTTCCTATTTTTTCATGGAATTTGTGGCATGGTCTAACCATAAGTATGTTATGCATGGCTTTTTGTGGAAATGGCATAAGGATCATCATCGCAAAGACCACCAAAATACCTTACCAGAAAAGACAGAAGAAAAATGGTTTGAAAAAAACGATTTGTTCTTTTTGATTTATGCAATACCTGCTATTTTACTCATGATTATAGGGTTTATGTTGAACTATTTACCTTTGATATTTATAAGCATTGGAATTACCTTGTATGGTTTTACTTATTTTATTATTCATGATATAATTATTCACAAGCGCTTACCCTTATCATTTTTACGCATTAAATCAAACTTTTACATAAGGGCAGTCATAAAAGCGCACACGGCACATCATTGGCCGAAAAGCAAGAATGATTTTCGTAATTTTGGTTTACTAATTTTCCCAAGCAGATTCTTTAAACCTTAGATTATGTCACTATATTCAATTTTGCTGATTTGTTCTATTTTAGTGCCCTTATCTCTAAGTTTTGATAAAAAACTTCAATTTTACAAACAGTGGAAATACCTTATACCCGCAATCATGGGTGTAGCTTTTTTTTATATAATTTTCGACATATTCTTCACCTTAATAGGTGTTTGGGGTTTTAATTCTACTTATCATTCCTCTATCGTTTTCTTTCAATTGCCACTCGAAGAATGGCTCTTTTTTTTCGTAATTCCTTATTCAAGTATATTTTTGCATGATTCTATCGTATTGTATTTTAATAAAATTAAGTTGAGTATTTATTTTGCAAAATACTTAACTATCATAATCCTGCTGGCATCCATTGTGATCGTGCTAACTAATTTAGACAAAGCCTATACTGTCTATATTTTCTCTTGGGTAATCCTTGCACTTATACTTACATTCTTCGATAAAACTCATGTTGTTAGACATTATTATTTGACTTTTCTTGTCATACTTCTACCATTTTTAGCCGTCAATTCTATTTTAACTGGCAGTTTTATAGATGAACCCATTGTGTGGTATGATAACGATGAAAATTTAAATATCCGTTTTCTTACAATCCCTATAGAAGATTTTGGTTATGCTTTCAGCCTTATTTTATTCAATTTACTGTTAAGAAATAAATTAAAAGACCGGATTCATGGAATATAATATTCATCAATATTGTGTGTATATAAAAGACCGGAAAAATGCCTTGAAGATATTCGCTATTTTCTTTTATTCTGTTGGACTATTGGGCTTAGTTATACCATGCACATTTCCATTGTTTTTAAAACTTATTCCTTTTGCATTAATTTTGAGTTTTGTGGCTCTTGCCTTGTCTCATAAGAGCAAAATTGATACAAAAACGATTTCTATTTTTTTTTTCATTTATATTTTTGCTTTTATAGCAGAAGCTTTGGGTGTTGGCACGGGTCAGATATTTGGACATTACGAATATGGATTGGGATTAGGAATTAAATTCCTTCAAACTCCTTTAATTATTGGAATTAACTGGCTATTTTTAGTTTACACAACAGCATCAATTACCCAAAAATTGAAAGTTCCTGATATTTTAAAGATACTTATCGCATCAGTGGGGATGTTGTTATATGATATTGTTTTAGAACAAGTAGCCGATAAATTGGACATGTGGCATTGGAAAGATGGAATCATACCGTTTCAGAACTATTTGGCTTGGTATGTTTTGGCTGTCTTTTTTCATGCTTTGCTTAAAATATTTAGAATTAAAATAGAAAATACCTTTGCCATTTTAATCCTTCTTTGTCAGTTTATATTTTTCTTATTTTTATATATTTCATTTAAGTTACTGATATGATTCTACAGGCAAAGCATCACTTTATTATTTATCCGTTTTTTCAATGGTATGCCGTTTGGATTATTAAGCGGCATTTTGGCACTTACCAAATTTTAGGCGAATTGTCTGTGAAAAAACTGCCTATTTTACTTATTTCCAATCATATAAGTTGGTGGGATGGTTTTTTTGCGATGTATATAAACCTGATGGTATTGCACAGAAAGTTTCATTTTATGATGTTAGAAGAACAACTTAGAAAATATTGGTTTTTTAATTATACAGGGGGATTTTCGGTAAGCAAAAAATCGAAAAGTATTTTGGAATCTTTAAATTATACATCCGAATTACTTAAGGAAAATAATAACTTGGTACTCCTTTTTCCTCAGGGCGAAATTCAAAGTATGCACAATCAAGATATTCAGTTTGAAAAAGGTTTGGAAAGAATTCTTAAGAACAAAGAAAAAGATGTACAAGTAGTTTTTCTGGTAAATTTGATTGACTATTTCTCGAATAAAAAACAGGGTATATATTTTCATATTCAAGAATTTACTGATGGCGCTCTCAATAAAATCGATATTCAAAAAAGTTATAATATATTTTATCGTCAAGCTATAGAAAAACAGAAGAATTTAAAAATTAAAATATGATTTACCTTGCTTATTTTATATTTGCATTTTCTTGCATTCAGCTCATAGTCGTTTTGACTAATTTTATGTTTAGTCAAAAACTAAAACCACTCGTTTGCAATTATAATGGTTTAGTATCGATATTAATACCAGCTCGAAATGAAGAAAAAAACATCGCTAATTTGTTACATGATTTGCAGAAACAAGAATATCAAAATATTGAAATAATTGTTTTCAATGACCTTTCCAGCGATAATACGGAAAAAATCGTATCAGAATTTGCACAGGATGATATTAGGATAAAACTCATAAATTCAACGGGTTTGCCAGAAGGATGGTTGGGCAAAAATTTTGCATGTCATAAGCTATCTGAAAATGCAAAGGGAAAATATTTTCTATTCATAGATGCCGATGTTCGTTTAAAAAATGGAATAATATTTAACTCCGTCGCTTTAGTCGAAAAACATAATATTGGATTGCTTTCTATCTTTCCAAAGCAAAGAATGCTTAGCTTGGGCGAACGTTTGACTGTGCCCAATATGAATTACATCCTGTTATCACTTTTGCCATTAGGACTAGTTCTAAAATCCAAATTTAAGTCGCTTGCGGCTGCTAATGGTCAGTTTATGCTATTCAATTCAGTTAATTACTTAGAAACAAGTCCTCATAAAGTATTTAAAAATAACAAAGTAGAAGATATTGCAATTGCACGTTATTTTAAACAAAAAAAAATTCCCATCGCATGCTTAACTGGTGATGATACAATTGAATGCAGAATGTACAGCGGTTTTAACGAAGCCGTAGGCGGATTCGCAAAAAATGTGATTTCATTTTTTGGAAATTCATTCATTATGGCAATAATTTTCTGGCTCATCACAACTTTTGGGTTCATTGTTGTTTTCATTAAATTAAACACAGTTTTTTTCTATATTTTTTTTATTATCATGCTTAACTCAAGAATTGTTATTTCGATCATAAGCAAACAAAACATTTTATTAAATATTTTACTGGCGCTCCCCCAACAACTTTCATTGGGTTTATTTGTTTACAAATCTATATTTTATCATTTTAAAAACCAATTTATATGGAAAGGAAGAAGTATTTCATAGCGATAGTTTTGTTGGTATTAAGTATTACGAAAATGTTGGCATCATATAAATCCGAAATTTATAAAGCATTCATTAGCAACAATATGAATTTATGGAAGAAAACAATCGATGAAATGAACCAGCAAAAAAATATTAGCAACAATTTTAGAATAGAATTACTTAATTATCAATATGGTTATATTGGATGGTGTTTAGGTAATGATAAGAATGATATGGCAGAAGCCTACATCGAACTTGGAGAATTGAACATAAAAATCTTTGAACAAAACAACTATAACGTTTCATTAATTAATTCATACAAATCGGCTTTTTATGGATTCAGAATAGGGCTGAATTTATTAAAAGCACCCTTTATAGGCCCTCAAAGTGTAGAATGTGCAAAATTAGCTATAAAACAGGATCCCAGTAATCCGTATGGTTACATTCAATATGCAAATTCACAATATTATATGCCAGCTATATTTGGTGGTTCTAAAACACTTGCTTTAAAGTTTTACAAAATGGCTGAAATTCTCATGGAAAAACATCCCGAACAAATCAAAGAAGACTGGAACTATTTGAGTTTGTTGACAATAATTGTAAAAGCATATACGGAAACCAATGATCTGAAAAACGCTAAAATATACTGCGAAAAAATACTAAAAATAGAACCGGAATTTTTATGGGTTAAAAATGAATTGTATCCAAATTTACTTAAAAACTAAAATGAAACAATATGAATAAGAATGTATTGGTTGTTGGCGCTGGTATAGGTGGTTTGGCAACTGCGCTCCGATTGGCAAAAAAAGGTTTTAATGTTGAAATAATTGAGAAAAACGCACAAGCAGGCGGTCGCTTGAATCAGTTAAAAAAAGATGGATTTACTTTCGATATTGGACCAAGCTTTTTTAGTATGTCATTTGAATTTAAGGAATTTGCCCGTGATTGCAATATAGAGCTTCCTTTTAAATATGTAGAACTTGATCCGCTATATACGGTAAATTTCAGGGATAATCCCAAATCATTTTATCTCCATAAAGATATGGCCAAGTTGGCTGCTCAATTTAAAGATATTGAACCTGACTTTGAAAAAAAAATGACAAAATATCTCAAGAAATCAGGCGATATATTTAGAGATACCTACGATTTGGTAATAAAGAATAATTTTGATTCAGTTCTCTCATACATCATTACATTGATGCGTGTAAACCCACTTCATATTCCTTTTATTTTCAGAAGTTTCTGGCAAGAAGTTAAACGCAATTTCACTTCAAAGGAAGCCCAGCAAATCGTTTCGCTGGTGGCATTTTTTCTTGGCCGGACACCCTTTGATACTATGGCAATTTACACACTACTCTCATATACAGAGTTCAAGCATGATGGTTATTATAACGTTGAAGGCGGTATGTATAAAATAGTCGAAGGTATTGTTGACGAACTGCAAAAGGAAAATGTAAAAATTACATACAATACACAAATAATCGACTTTGTGGGGAACAGCAAGAAATTAGATTTTTTAATCGATCAGAAAGGAAACAAATGGAGTTCTGATGTTATATTGGTCAACAGCGATGCAGCAGTATTCAGAAACAAGGTTTTTAAAAGAAAAAAATATTCTGATGAAAATCTCGATAAAATGAATTGGACAATGGGATACCTGACCTTTTACATTGGTTTAAAATGCAAGCTTCCCCAGGTAAACCACCACAATTATTATCTTGGATCTAACTATGAAGAATATGCCAACAATATAATGCAAAATCCGGATACTTTGCAAAAGCCCTATTATTATGTGAATGTGCTGTCAAAATATAATCCTGAATGTGCCCCGGAAGGTTGTGAAAGCCTGTTTTTTGTGTGCCCAGTTCCTAACTTAAAACATAAACCAGAATGGAATGATAAAGACACAATTGTAGATAGTATAATTACAGATTTTTCCAAAAGAATCAACATAAATATTGCACCCGAAATAATTTCAAAAACAATTTATACCCCTGTTGAATGGCAAAATCACTTTAATCTGTACAAAGGAAGTGGCTTGGGATTGTCGCACACGATGAATCAAATTGGAGCATTTCGACCCTCAAATTTCGATGAAAAGTTTAAAAATGTTTTTTATGTAGGTGCTTCAACAATTCCGGGCGCTGGACTACCCATGGCAATTATAAGTTCAAAATTGGCTATAAAAAGAATTGAAAAGTTTTTTGAATCAAATACATAATTTTATTTGCTTTCACTATTTACCGATGTATTTTAATTCTACTTTGGCAGATTAATAAATACAAAAAGTTTGATACAAATTCTCACTTTTTTATTAGTCGTATCTTTTAACACTAATAATCACTTAAATAGTAATGGCCTTATAAGACCCACCCCCAACCCCCATAGCCGTCAATTTAGTAGGCACAATATTGATTTATAATAGAATACGAATGTTTGAGCAATAAGGGGGCTTTGCCCCCTTGGGCAAAAGCAGTCCTCATACCTAATTTTTTTTG
>Ga0316608_1000770_pt1 | contig 13894 bp, 14 predicted proteins | sample MIS2016152B_MG_FD_207673 | JGI IMG/M metagenome (GOLD analysis project Ga0316608, IMG submission 207673) | Microbial mat bacterial communities from Middle Island sinkhole, Lake Huron, Michigan, United States - MIS.2016.152B | ecosystem: Environmental > Aquatic > Freshwater > Lake > Sediment...
TGTCCAACAAAAAAAACGTGGAAATCTCAAAATTGGAATTCTGATGTAATTAAGGAATATTCATATATTTGAAATTTCAAAATTATTTAACAAACAATATATTTAAATAGAGCCAAAAAAAATAAACTATTTTTTTGACAATTAACTAAATATTAACAAAATGGGAGACTTTTTATTAAATTTCTGGTGGATAATTCTTGTTGTTGTTAGCATAGTTTTATACAAACAAATATTAAGATTTTTGTTTGGAATGATTATAGTTCCTGAAGACCGAATAGGACTTGTTACCAAAAAGTTTGTATTGTTTGGAGTAAGTAAAGAATTACCTATTGGCAGAATTATAGCAGTAAAAGGAGAAGCTGGTTTTCAGGCAAAAACGCTTGCTCCGGGTTTGTATTTTGGTAAGTGGTTTTGGCAGTATAGCGTAACAATGGAGCAATTTACAGTAATTCCGCAGGGAAAAATAGGTTTGGTAATGGCAAAAGACGGAGCCGAAATCCCTACAGGTAGTATTTTAGCACGTCATGTAGAATGTGATAACTTTCAGGATGCCGAGAAATTTTTGACAAATGGTGGTCAACGTGGTCGTCAGACTGCCTATATTACAACAGGTTCATATCGTATTAACACATTGCTTTATCATGTTTCGGTTACTGATATGGTTAGAATTCAGGAAAGTATGGTTGGTATTGTTACAACTTTAGACGGGGAACCTATTGAAGCAGGTCAAATTGCAGGTAAACTTGTTGATGGTCATAATAATTTTCAGGATTTTGAGGAGTTTTTAAAAAATCATGGAAACAGAGGTTTGCAACCACAGGTTATTCTTGCAGGGTCTTATAATATAAATCCTTGGGCAGTACAACTCGAAGAAATTCCTATGACAGAAATCGCTATTGGTTATGTTGGTGTTGTAATATCATATATTGGATTAGAAGGTAATGACCTTACCGGAACAGAATTTAAACATGGAAACATTGTTGAAAAAGGCTTTAAAGGTGTTTGGCTCGAACCACTTGGTCCAGGTAAATATCCAATAAACAAATACATCATGAAAGTTGAACTTGTTCCAACTACAAACCTTGTTCTTAACTGGGCATCTGCACGAAGTGAAGCTCATAATCTTGATAAAAATCTATGTACCATTACAGTACGTTCAAAAGACGGTTTTCCATTTAATTTGGATGTTTCGCAGATAATTCATGTACCTACAACAGAAGCCCCAAAAGTTATTGCAAGATTTGGAAACATGGTAAACCTTGTTTCACAGGTATTAGAACCCACAATTGGTAATTATTTCCGCAATTCGGCACAAGATAGCGATGTAATTGCATTTCTTAGTACACGTAAAGAACGTCAGATTTCTGCAAAAGAACACATTAAGAAAGTACTCGACGAATATAATGTTAATGCTGTTGATACTTTAATTGGCGATATTGTTCCTCCTGAATCATTAATGAAAACTTTAACTGATAGAAAATTAGCTGAAGAACAAAAAGTTACATACGAAACCCAGAAGAAGGCACAAGAAACCCGTCAGGGAATGGAAAAAGAAACTGCAATTGCCGATATGCAAAAAGATATTGTTAAAGCTCAGCAAAGTGTTGAAATTGCCGAACGTACAGCAAGTGCAACAGTTAAAAAATCAGAAGGAGATGCAACCAGTGTAAAACTTTCGGTAAGTGCTGAAGCCGAAGCAACTAAAATGAGAGCTTTTGCCGAAGCTGCATCCACAAAAGCAAGGGCAGAAGCAGATTCTGAAGCAATTAAGTTGAAAGCAGCTGCTTTGTCAGAACAAATTTCACTAACAGGTGCAGCCGAAGCGGGAAAAATTTTAGCAATAGGTAAATCAACTGCTGAATCTTACGAACTTGCAGTTAAAGCATTAGGCGGCGAAAACTTTACCAGATATAAAATTACCGAAGAACTTTCGAAAGGAAACATAAAGTTAATTCCTGATATTCTGATAGGTGGAAACAATGGTGGCGGAAATGCAATTGATGGTCTTTTAGGCTTAAAACTAATGGAAATGATTGACCCTCAAAAGAAGGAAATTAAAAATGAAAATTTAAAATAATATATTGAAAATATTTATACGAAGACTAAATTGCTAATTAGTATAAATTATTGGAAAACTTATCTATCTACATATTGCTGTATATCAACATTAAACTGGTAACAGAAGACTTATGGATTTATTGTAACTACAAATAAAATTATGTTGAAAATCTCTATTGCAATACCGGTATTTAACAGCGAAAATACAATTATACAATTAGTTGATAGTTTAATAGTTGAATTAAAGGCTTTTGACATTGAAGTAGTTTTAGTAAATGACTGTTCTGTTGATAAGTCGGAACAAAGTTGTATTCACATTTTTAATAAATATCCTGATAAAGTAAAATTTTATTCGCTTTCGAAAAATGTTGGAGAACATAATGCAGTTATGGCTGCAATTAATAATGTATCAGGAGATTATGTAGTTATTATGGATGATGATTTTCAAAATCCTGTATCTGAAGTAGCGAAACTCATAAATTATATTTCTAATAATAATTACGATGTTGTTTACACTTACTATGATAAGAAAAAACATTCCTTTTTTAGAAATATAGTTAGCAAATTAAATGATAAGGTTGCCAATGTTATGCTTGGTAAACCAAAGAATTTATATTTAAGCAGTTTTAAAGCAATTAATAAATTTATTGTTAATGAAATAATTAAATACGACCTTCCATTTCCATACATTGATGGTTTAATTCTGAGAACAACATCTAACATTGGAAAAATTAAGGTAGAACATCATAACCGAAAAGATGGAAAATCACAGTATAATCTCATTAAGTTGTTTTCGTTGTGGTTAAATATGTTAACAAATTTCTCTATTTTACCACTTCGCTTTGCAATTTTTGTAGGATTTATTTTTTCGGCAATTGGTTTTTTACTTGGCTTTGCTGGTGTTTTAATGAAGTTTTTAGATCCTGCCGTACCAATTGGATATGCATCACAATTTGTCGTAATCTCAATTTTCGGTGGTATTCAACTTATTGCAATTGGTATGGTAGGCGAGTATATTGGAAGAATTTTTATTTCGATGAATAAAAAACCTCAATTTTCGATTAAAAAGCGGTTTGAGAATACTGATATTTAAATTAACTAAATATCAATTATTTGTAATTCGTTTACTAATATCAGTATTTTTTTCTGAATATCTCCGACTTTCTGTTCGATGTTTGTAAATAGTATGATAAATTTGGCTTTCGCATTTTCTTGACTTTTTATTTTCATATTATTTCATGGTTATACTAATATGTCTAAATAATTTAGAATTGAACACAAAGACACGGAGACACAAAGTATTTTAATTTAGTGTCTTAGTGACTTCGTGTTAAAAAATAAAATCCAAATTATATTCACAATTTAGTATACACAAGAATTACGATAAAACTTTCATTTCACAGTTTTTACAATCAAATTCAAGTTCAAAGGTTTGGTCATTATATTTCAGATATTTTGGAGTTTCTTGTTTTTTAGGAATCTGAAATTTTTCGCATAACCCAAGATTGAATTTTATACACATCTTGGTAGTCATCAATTCTTTATTCTTTTTATTTTCTGATATTTCCAATGCTTTTTCAAATTCCATTACTCCGTGACGTCTGTAAAATTTTTCTGCTAAAGTATTTGAAATGTTTGCTTTATAGTCAAGATTATTTTCAAAATACTGATAATCATTTGGTACAAATTTAATTTCTTTTCGGATAAATTCCGAACCGAGTTTTTTGAATAATTCTGTTAAAACACTCCTCCTTAGCTCATTAAGTTTTGACGATTGGATAAAATAAGGCGTTTCAAAATCAATTTTCAATTCCGCAATTTTAAAAATTGTTCCGCCTGTTTTACTTAGTTGATTTTTAATATTTTCAAATGCTTTTTCAGGATTATTTGCAGTTTGTTTTTCGATTTCAATATTTTGAGAAACTGAATAATTATTATCTTGAATTTCAGCTTTTAAAGTAAAACCAAATTCTGTTTCCGAAAAGGTAAAATTAATTGGAATAAATCTGCAGTTTTCAATTTTCTCGAGTTGTTTAAAATATTCGTGGTCGAGATTTCTGAAAATTTCAAAATCTTTTTTTATTTCTGATATTTGATTTACAAATATTTTACCTTCAACAACTTTTTCGACTCTTAAACCTACAAGTTCCAGTTTTTCGTTAAGAAAACAAAGTCCGTCTCCGTTATTAATTTGCTGATTTGTTTCAATTTGAAAATAGTTCTGAGTTACAAATTTTACTTTTCCGAGCGGTTTCCCAACAGCTTTAGGCGTTTCCAAAGAATGAATATTTTCTTTTCTGCCGTTAAGAAAATAATCGGAATATTGACGATTAAAAGTTTTTTCGTCATCAGGTTCAAAATCAAAGTGAAAAATGCCTAATGATGAAGTTTTATGATGAGGTTTATTTACAAGAATATTATCCAAACGTTTTCTGTAAAAAGCAGTTACATTTTTCAGATAATTTTCGTCTTTCATTCTTCCTTCAATTTTGAAAGAAGTTACACCAATGTCAATCAAATCTGAAAGATAATCAGCACGTTTCATGTCTTTCAGCGAAAGCAGATGTTTATTTTTCACCAGCAGTTTATCGTTTTTATCGTATAAATCGTAAGCCAGACGACATGGCTGAGCACATTCGCCACGATTTCCACTACGTCCACCAATATAATGACTTAGATAACATTGACCGCTGTAACTTACACACAAAGCACCGTGTACAAAAACCTCGAGTTCGATATTTGTTTTTGATTTTATTTCAGTAATTTGATTTAAAGAAAGTTCACGAGCCAAAACAACTCTCGAAATTCCGATATTTTCAAAGAAATTTAGTTTCTCAATTTTTGTGTTATGTGCTTGTGTACTTGCATGCAGTGGAATAGGAGGGAGGTTCATTTCCAAAATTCCAAAGTCCTGAATTATCAAAGCATCTGCACCTGCATTGTAAATTTCGGAAATTAAATTTTCTGCTGTTCTTAATTCGCTTTCGTACAAAATAGTATTTAAAGCTACATAAACTTTTGAATGAAATTTATGAGCATAACTGCAAAGATTTTCAATATCTTCAACCGAATTTCCTGCCGATGAACGAGCACCAAATTTCGGAGCACCAATATAAACAGCATCCGCACCGAAGTTTATTGCAGTTATCCCGTAATCATAATTCTTTGCGGGAGAAAGGAGTTCTAATATTTTAATTTTCAAAAGCTGATTTAAGTATTTATTATTTGTGGGATTAATTTTTATTTTAAATTTCTTTTTAGCCTATTATCAAATGTTTCAATTTTAATATTTTTTAAATGATTGTATGCACATAGCAAACTATCAATATAATCAATATTTAATTCAGTAAATAATTCTAATGATTTGTTGATTATTTCTTTATTACTAACATTAATATTTTCTTTATCAAGGAATTCTGAAAAAGTTTCTTTAATAACTTCTCGTTCCACATTATAAACTTTGCTAAGAACATATACTATCTCTGCACAAATTCCATCACAAATAAAAAGGCTTGTATCGCTATCAATTATTTTTTTTGCTTTTGCAGATAATTCTGTATGATCATCTAATAAATACCGCATTACAATATTTGTATCTAAATAAATCATAATTAATTATCCTTTAATTTTGACCATGCTAAATCTGTTTCGTTTTCTAATAATGAAGGATTTGAGTATTTTTTCAATTTTCCGGCTAAACTTCTTTTTTGTTTCAGAGGTTTTTGAATTGTATCATTAAATACAATCACAATGTGAATGTTTTTATTTTGCCATTCAATTAATTCCGGAATTTTAATTGTTCCATCTTCTAAAATGGTTGTATCAAATACCAATGAAGGAGAAGAAAATAAATTCATATTGTTTATCATAATGCCAAATTTTAAACAAATATACAAAAAATATCATTTAAAGAATAAAAAAAACCTTTGATTTTTATATTTCAAAGGTTTTTTCAAAATGTATTTTATCAAAACATTGCAGCATTTGGAGTTCTGGGATAAGGAAGAACATCGCGGATGTTTTTCATTCCGGTTAAGTACATTACAGCTCGTTCAAAACCTAAACCGAAACCTGCGTGCGGAAATGTTCCAAAACGTCTGATATCCAAATACCATTCGTAATCTTCCAATTTCATTCCTAGTTCTTTCATTCTGTTTTCCAAAACTTCGAGATTTTCTTCACGCTGACTTCCGCCAATAATTTCTCCAACTCCCGGAACAAGTAAATCCATTGCTCTAACTGTTTTTCCGTCAGCATTTTGTTTCATGTAAAATGCTTTAATTTCTTTCGGATAATCAATTACAAAAACCGGACGTTTGAAAACTTCTTCTGCCAGATACCTTTCGTGTTCTGTTTGCAGACCTTCTTCCCAAACAGCAGGATATTGAAACTCTTTTCCTGATTTTTGCAGTAAATCAATTGCTTCTGTATAAGTTATTACACCAAAATCTGATTTCAAAATATTGTCTAATCTTTCAAGTAAACCTGGGTCAACCATGTCGTTGAAAAACTTCATTTCATCTGGTGCATGTTCAAGTACGTAACTGATAATGAATTTCAACATTTTTTCGGCAAGTTCCATATCTGCATTCAAATCTGCGAAAGCGATTTCGGGTTCAATCATCCAGAATTCGTTGGCATGACGTGCTGTATTAGAGTTTTCTGCTCTGAAAGTTGGACCGAAAGTATATACGTTTCTGAATCCGAAGCAGAAAGACTCTACAGCTAATTGACCGCTAACTGTCAGATATGCAGAATGTCCGAGTAATTCCTGGGCGAAGTCAATTTTGCCTTCTTCCGTTTTTGGTAAATTGTTAATATCTAATGTTGTAACTCTGAAAAGTTCGCCTGCACCTTCGGCATCACTTGTTGTAATTATCGGAGTATGAACATAAACAAAATCCTGTTCCTGAAAAAATTTATGAATTGCATAAGCCACAAGCGAGCGAACTCTGAAAACTGCTTTAAATGTGTTAGTTCTTGGTCTTAAGTGCGATATAGTTCTTAAATATTCAAACGAATGACGTTTTTTCTGAATAGGGTTTTCTAATGACGAAACTCCAATTATTTCAACCGAATCTGCTTTAATTTCAAAAGCTTGTCCGGCTCCTTCAGATTTTACCAGTTTTCCGGAAACGGTAATTGAAGAACCTAATGTAAGTTTCTGTATTTGAATGAAATTTTCAAGATTATCGTTATAAACAATCTGTATATTCTGATAACTCGAACCGTCGTTAAGTTCGATAAAACCAAATGTTTTTGATGTTCTTACAGTTCTTACCCAACCGCTTATCTGAATGTCTTTTCCTAAAAAACTTTCGGGTAATTTAACTAATTTGCTGATTAAAGTTTTTTCCATTACTGTTAATTTTATTTTTTGCAAAAATATTTATAAAAAAATTAAAATCAATTTATTTTTTACTATTTCTAAAAAATCAAATATTTAACAAATTGCAAAAACTTACTTTTTTTTAAATAAATCTTTAATTATTGTTATTTAATTTGAATAACTATTGGACTTTTTTAGTTCATTTTCAAAGCTTTTGTACATAATTTGAATTTCGTTGAAATCTTTCTGGATTGTATCCAAAGCCGGAAGATTATTATTTTGATATGTTGAAATAATTTCTAACGTTTTATAGATTTTAATAGCTGTAATCATATCGTTTATTGAAAGTTTATCTGAATTTATCATATTAATCAGGTTAAAATGAGTATCAGTTAATGCAATGTATTGATTATAACTTTTTTTTATTTCTTCATCTAAAATTTTTGCAAGTACAGAATCTGTCATAGTTGTTGTAAGCGAATATGCGGTATTGTAATATGTTGCGTTGTTTGATTCAAAAATATCGTAATTCTTGGTATCTTGTAAAAGCTTAAAACTTAAATCGTCATAATTCTGTATTTGATTTTTTAGTTCGGTATTTGTTTCCAGATATTCTTTAAAAAGTTTATCAACTATGTTGGTTGATTTTCTTTCTAATGAAATATCCAAATCATATGAACTTTTATTTGCAAACGCATCAGGAACAGTATTATTATCATCTTTTTTAGTTTTAAAACAACTTGAAAAAAGAATCAATATTAGAATAAATATTAAATTGAATTTGAAATAATTAGGCATAATTCTCACTTTGATAGTTAATGTATTGATAAATAAAATAAATCGCTAGTGTTTATTGCTAATTTTTTTGATTATAAAATGTAAGAATTTACACTATTTAACTTATTGTGCAAATTTAAGAAATAAAAAATGTTTTTTATAAAAAATAATAAGTAATTTTGTGGACAGATTAAAAACAAAATAATATGCCAACTACTAGACAAAATAAAATTGCAAGATTAATTCAGAAAGATTTAAGTGAAATATTTGTACTAAAATCAAAAGACTTGTTTCAAGGAAAATTAATTTCAGTAACATCAGTAAGAGTAACTCCTGATTTGGCTGAAGCTAAGATATATGTAAGTATTTTTCCATCAGCAAAAGCTCCCGAAGTTGTTGCTGAAATAGAGGCAGTGAATAAATTGATAAGACATGAACTTGCACAAAAGGTTAAAAGTCAGTTAAGAATAATACCTGATTTGAAATTTTTTATCGACGATTCTTTAGATTTTGCTGAAAAAATTGATAAACTTTTAGCCGGATAACACAAAAAATTCACAGAATTTTACTTTAATTAATTTTGTATATAATTCAAGTATAATTATTTTCGAAAAATAATTCAATAATTATTAAATTTAAATGAAATACGATCCGATAAAAAAAAGTTTAGGAAAAGTTTTTAATAAGAATCCTTTTTTGAGAAAAATATTTTACAAACTCCTTGATTTATTGTTGTTAAGAGCATGGTTTGTAAAAAAAGAATTAAAAATATGGTCAAAAAATAAATCCGAAAATTTAAATATTTTAGATGCTGGTGCCGGTTTTGGACAATATACTTATTTTATTTCAACTCTCAATAAAAAGTATAACATTAAGGCGGTTGATGTTAAACATGAGCAAATAGAAGATTGTAACAAATTTTTTGCAAAAATTAATAAATCAGATAAGATTAAATTTGAGTATGCAGATTTAACTCAGTTTAAAGAAGATAATAAATTTGATTTAATCCTTTCGGTTGATGTTATGGAACATATTGTTGAAGATGTTGCTGTTTTCAGAAATTTTTATAATTCTATGAAAACTGATGCAATGCTTTTAATTTCAACACCATCAGATAAAGCCGAAGATCATCACGACCATTCAGAGGAAGAAGGAGATGAACATTTCTTTGTCGAAGAACATGTTCGCGAAGGCTATAAAATTGAGGATATTATAGAAAAACTCAAATCAGTAGGATTTTCAAAAGTTGAAGCTAAATACAGTTACGGTAAACCCGGAACTATTTCATGGATTTTATCAATGAAAATTCCGATAATTGTGTTAAACTTCTCGAAATTATTTTTTATATTGTTACCTTTTTATTATTTGATAGTGTATCCTTGGGCTTTTGTGTTAAATTTCTTTGATTTAATAGGATATCACAAGTCTGGTCGGGGTTTAGTTGTAAAAGCTTGGAAATAAATATTAACTAATAATAATGAATTTACCTTTTTTTATTGCTAAAAGATACATACTTTCTAAAAAATCTACCAATGTAATTAATATTATTTCAGGTATTTCAATAATTGGTGTAATGGTCGGTACAATGGCATTGATAATTGTACTCTCTGTTTTTAATGGTTTTGATAATCTGATTAAAGCACTTTTTAGTTCATTCGACCCCGATTTAAAAATTACTGTTGTAGAAGGAAAAACATTTAATGCAGATTCTGTGATTTTTCATAAAGTTAGAGAATTAGATAATGTTGTTGAATTTGTTGAAGTTCTTGAGGAAAATGCGTTTTTAATTTATGACGATAAAAATGATATTGCCACAATTATGGGAGTTACCGACAATTTTTCAAAAATGAATGGAATTGACACAATGATGTACGCTGGTGATTTTATTTTAAAAGACAATCAAAGAAGTTATGCAATTGTAGGTTATGGAGTTGCATATAATTTATCAATAGGACTAAATTTTGAATCATCTCTTAATATATGGATACCTAAACGAAATGAAAAAGTTACTTTTGAAGCAGATAAAGCATTTAATAGCAGATATATAATTCCGAAAGGAATATTTTCGGTTCAGCAAGAGTATGATAGTAAGTATATTATTGTCCCAATTGATTTTGCAAGAGAAATTCTGGAATATAAAAATAATGATGTAACTTCTATTCAATTGAAAATAAACTCAACTGAAAATGCAAATAGAATAAAAAAGCAAATAGAAGAAATAGTTGGAAATAAGTTTGAAGTTAAAAACCGTTATCAGCAACACGAAATGTTATATAAAATTATGAAATCTGAAAAATGGGCAATTTTTCTGATTTTATCATTTATATTATTAATTTTATCTTTTAATGTAATAGGTTCTTTGACAATGCTTATAATTGACAAAAAGAAGGATATTATTATATTGAAAAATATTGGAGCAAGTGATAAACTTGTAAAAAGTATTTTTGTTCTCGAAGGTTGGTTAATTTCAATTATTGGGGCTATAATCGGTTTGATTTTAGGTGCTTCAATATGTTTTGTTCAGCAAAAATTCGGAATTATTCAGTTTCCCGGAGGTGGTACTTTCATTGTAAATGCTTATCCGGTTCAGATGAAATTACTTGATTTTATCTATATACTAATTACAGTTCTTACCATTGGTTTTTTAGTTGCCTGGTATCCTGTAAGATATATTACAAAAAAGCATTTATTGACAATTTAAAAATATTATAAATTAAAATTACTTGTAATATTATGAATTTTAACAGAATACTTATCACCGGAGGAGATGGATTACTTGGTAGTAATTTAATAAGACTTTTATTATTACAAAATTACAATTTAAGAGTTTTATTATTTCCAGGGTCGCAGGCAACAACTCTCGATGGGCTTAATTTAGAACGTGTTTTCGGTAATATTTTAAATATCGAAAATATTGATAATGCAATGAAAGACTGCGATGGAGTAATACATATTGCAGCTGATACAACAGTAATTCCTGCTCGTTCAGCGTTACTTAGAGATGTAAATATTAGAGGTACCGAAAATATGATAAATGTTGCTTTAAAACATAAAGTAAAACGATTTATACATATTGGTTCAGGCAGCTCATTTCAGTTTGGAGACAAAGATAATCCCGGTTCCGAAACAAGTCCTTTTGCGGGTTCAAAATTTGGATTAGACTACATTGATTCTAAATATGAAGCTCAGTTATTAGTTCAGAAAGCTGTTAATGAACAAAATTTTCCGGCAATAATTATTTGTCCTACTTTTATGATTGGTCCTTACGATTTAAAACAAAGTACAACCAAAATGTTTTTGACTTTATATCAGAGAAAACTTCCATTTTGCAATTCGGGAGGACGTAATTTTGTTTTTGTTAAAGATGTAGCACAAGCAATTGTCAATTCACTTACTGTTGAAAAAATTGGAGAAATTTATATAGCAGGAGCTCATAATCTTACTTATAAAGATTTTTTTAGAATTGTTGGTGAAGTATTTAATGTAAAAACTCCGCAGATAAGTATGCCTAATTTTATTGTTTTAACATTTGGAGCAATAAGTTCTCTTTTTGCAAAGATAATTCGAAGACCTCCGGCAATCAGTTACAAAGTGGCTAGAGTTACATGCGAGAAACAATTTTTAAGTGCAAAAAAAGCAGTCAAAGAGTTAAATATGCCACAAACCGATTTGAAAGTTGCAATACAGGAAACTTTTGATTGGATGAAGTCAAATATCAAAGAATTTAAGAATTAATAATATGAACTTTTTTTCGGATAAAGTGGTAATAATTACCGGCTCAAGTATGGGCATAGGTAAAACTACAGCGAGGCAGTTGTTGAAACTAGGTGCAAATGTGGTAATTAATGCAAGAAGTTCTGAAAAACTTGCCGAAACTTATAACGAACTGCAAACAATCAGTAATAAATTGTTTGCAGTACAAGGCGATATTTCAAATTATGAAGATTGTAAAAATATTATACAAAAAACAGTCGATACATTCGGCAAATTAGATATTCTTATAAATAATGCCGGAAATGCAATGCTCGGTAATGTTGAAGAAATTGACATAGATATTTTTAAAAAAGTTACTGAAGTCAATTTTTTAGGTTCGGTTTATATGACAAAACTGGCAATTCCATACCTAAAACAGACCAAAGGTAATGTTTTGTTTGTATCTAGTGTTGCAGCAATTCATGGAATACCGGGTTACGCCGTTTATAGTAGTACAAAAATAGCTTTACAGGCTTTTGCACAATCACTTAGAATAGAGTTGCAAGATTATGGTATTGCAGTTAGTATAGCCTACGTCGGATTTACTGAAAACGACCCGCAAAAAACAATTTATGACAGCAACGGAAAGATTATTAAAATGCCATCACGTGCTTTTATAAAACAACAACCAGTTGAAACCGTTGCTAAAAAGTTACTTAATTTAATCGAAAAGCGAAAATTCAAGGCTGTATTTACATTTTTAGGTAAAATTAATAATTTTATCTATCGCATTAGCCCAGCTATTATTAGAATGGTTTTAACAAATTCGTATAAAAAAGGTGTAAATTAGGATAAAAAAATTCAGTTAATGATTTTTATTTATCCAATTATTAAATATTGTAATTACTAATAATCAATTTAATATAATCCAATTAAGCAAAAATAAATTTTTTTATTATGAAAAAAATATTTCTAACATTTGTTCTTGCAATTTTTTGTTTTTCAATATTTGCACAGCAGGCAACCACGTACAAATCAAAAATATCATTGCAAGCAGGTTCAAGTTTTTTAGGATTAGTTGTAAATCAGTTAAATGTATCAAATTATGCATCATTAAATAGTAGTTTTGCCTCGCCGGTAGGTCAATTAACTTATAATTATTTTATAGAACCTAAATTTAGTTTGGGAGCAGTGGTATCATATCAATATTATAGTTTTGATTTGCAAATTTCGACTGTAGATGCATTTGAAGCTAAATTGAATAGAATTAGTGCAGGCATAAGAGCATCTTTTCATTATGTAAATACTGATAAATTAAATTTGTATTCGGGTTTAAAAATTGGTGGTACATTCTGGAAATTAAATGCTAAATCTGATGCTTTAAAACAGTTTTTAACACTTCTTCCGGTAAGAATTCCAATTAATCCTGAAATAAGTTTATATCAAATTGGTTTTTCACCACAACTTGTTTTGTTTGGATTAGATTTTTATTTTACAAAAAACTTTGGAATTAATGGCGAAATTTGTCTTGGTCCTGTTTATTCAATAGCCGGAGGTGTAACAGCAAGATTTTGATAGCAATTAACTTAACTAATAATATGAAAAAAGCGGATTGATATATTTCATTCCGCTTTTTTTTTAAGTTTTAACTCTGTCTGGTATACACTGACAGGTTAATTATTAGTTAAAGGTTATTTAATCACTTTCAATTCTTTACCAATTTTAATAAAAGCATTAACAGCTTTGTCAAGATGTTCGGTTTCGTGTGCAGCAGATATTTGAATTCTTATTCGTGCCTGACCTTTAGGTACAACCGGAAAATAAAATCCAATAACATAAATTCCTTCTTTTAAAAGAGCTGAGGCAAAATCTTGTGATAATTTTGCATCATATAACATCAATGCCACTATGGCAGAGTCCGAAGGTTTCAAATCAAATCCGGCACTAGCCATTTTTGATTTAAAATATTCGGCATTTTTCATTAGTTTATCTCTTAAAGTTGTAGTTTCTGCTAACATATCAAATACCTCATTTGCA
>Ga0316608_1000772_pt1 | contig 13875 bp, 16 predicted proteins | sample MIS2016152B_MG_FD_207673 | JGI IMG/M metagenome (GOLD analysis project Ga0316608, IMG submission 207673) | Microbial mat bacterial communities from Middle Island sinkhole, Lake Huron, Michigan, United States - MIS.2016.152B | ecosystem: Environmental > Aquatic > Freshwater > Lake > Sediment...
GAAAGAATGAAATGAAATCTAGTACACTAAATAAACTAGAAGAAGCTCGTTCTATTGCCAACATTCCTTTCTACATTAATTCTGGATTTCGATGTGAGGCACACAATCGCGCTGTAGGGGGCAAAGATCACTCAGCCCATACCAAGGGCTACGCTGTAGATATTAAATGCAACCAAGAGACAAAGAAGGCCATTCTAGAGTCATGTAAAGAAGCAGGATTTGAGAGAATAGGGATTGCTAATACATTTATTCATGTTGATGATGACCCTTCTCTCCCTACTCCCGCTAATTGGAGGTATTAATGGATATTACAGGTATTGGAGCAGTAGCAGAGTTTGCTACTTCTATTGTTAATAAAATCTTTCCAGATGCAGGCGAGAAAGAGAAGAATGCAGCAGCTTTTGCTGTTATGCAAGCAACACAGGAATTCCAATTAGCACAAGGACAACTTGAGATAAATAAGGTAGAAGCAGCTAGTTCTTCTTTCTTCACTTCAGGTTGGCGTCCTTTTATTGGATGGGCTTGTGGAGTAGCATGTGCATGGAATTGGATTGGTATCTCTATAGTTAAGACAGCATGTGCTGTACTTAGTTATAATATTACATTAGCACCAGCAAGTCTAGAAGAGATGTTTCCTATTCTTTTAGGGATGTTAGGTCTTGGTGGATTACGTACAGTAGAGAAAATTAAAGGAACGAAATAATGGCAGAAGAAAAAAAGAAATCTAAGGGTATTGTTGAGACTATCTTTGGTGGTATGACTGGTAATGCTGAAAAGGAAATTCGCTCTCGTAAGAGTAAGGTGGATGCTGCAATTGCTGAAGCTGAGGGGGATACAAAAGCTGCTGAAGGTAAGGAACGTCCTGCTTATAGTAAAAAATGGGTTGAATAATGATTGATAATTGGCTTGCAGAAGCAGAGAAGAAAAAAGAGAGGATGCCTGAAGAAGCGAAGCAGATGCGGGAGAATGCTCTCAATGATCTTTTCTTCTTCGCAAAGCTAGTGAATCCGGGTTATATGTATGGGGATGTTCATAAAGAAATCTTCAAATGGATGCAAGAGTATAACCTATTTGGTATGGGAGATTCTCTTACTAGCAATAAACTAATCATGCTCCCACGAGCACACTTGAAGAGTCATATGGTGGCTACTTGGTGTGCATGGGTGATCACTAGGCATCCAGAAATTACAATGCTATACGTCTCAGCTACAGCAGAATTAGCTCAGACACAGCTTTATGCTATTAAGAATATTCTAGGATCAACTGTCTATCGGAGATACTTCCCTGAATATGTAAATCCACAGGAGGGACTCCGTGAGAAATGGAGTGTCGAAAAACTCTGTATTGATCATCCTCGGAGGCGTAGCGAAGGTATTCGTGATGCTACTATTGCTACCGCTGGTCTTACTACTAATACAACTGGTTGGCATGCTGATATTGTTGTAGCAGATGACTTAGTGGTTCCTGAGAATGCCTATACTGAAGAAGGTCGTGAGAATGTAAGCCGTAAGTCTTCACAATTCACTTCTATCCGTAATTCAGGTGGATTCACTATGGCATGCGGAACACGTTACCATCCAGCAGATATATACGCTGTATGGAAGCTTCAAGAATATGATATTTATAATTCAGATAATGAAGTGGTAGATCGTAAGCCCGTATGGGATATTAAAGAATATGTTGTAGAGATTGATGGTGAGTTTGTTTGGCCTAAAGCAATTAGATCAGATGGGAAGCAATTTGGATTTGATCAAAATGTTCTAGCACGTATTAGGGCAGAGTATTCTGATAAGATTCAGTTCTATGCTCAATACTATAACAATCCAAATGATCCCGGATCAAATCGTATTAATCGAGATAGATTCCAATATTATGATAAGAAGTATTTACAACTAAAAGATAATGGTTGGCACTTTAAGAATAAGAAACTTAATGTGTATGCAGCTATTGACTTTGCTTTCTCTCTGCATAAGAAGAGTGACTACACTGCAATTGTTGTTGTAGGAATTGATTCAGATGGATACATCTATGTTCTAGATATTGATCGTTTTAAATCAGATAAGATTAATGAGTATTTTGAGCATATCAAAGTTCTTTTAATTAAATGGGAATTTAAGAAACTTAGGGCTGAAGTAACAGTAGCCCAACAGATTATTGTAGGTGATCTGAAGGACAGATTGCGTCTAGAAGGGCTTCGTCTCTCTATTGATGAGCATAGACCAACACGCAATGAAGGGACGAAGGAAGAGCGTATAGCAGCAGCCCTAGAGCATAGATATGATAATCAGGATATATGGCATTTTAAGGGTGGATATATTGATGTTCTTGAAGAAGAACTTGTGCTCTCTAAGCCCCCACATGATGACGTAAAGGACTGTCTAGCATCTGTTGTAGAGATTGCTGTTAAACCTAAGTCATCTAGAGATAGAGATGATTCTTATAAGAATGTAGTACAGTTTAATTCGCGCTTCGGTGGAATTGCTTACAGAGGATAATGAATGGGTAATAAAGCATTAGAAATCACTTCCCTATTTGGTAGGGATACGATGGCTCGTTATATCGCAGCCACTTGGGATAATTATAATTCACAACGTTTCCCTAAGATTGAAGCTTGGAAAGAACTTAGGAATTACATCTTTGCAACAGACACTACTACAACGACTAATAAGAAGCTTCCTTGGAAGAATAGCACTACTCTCCCAAAGCTTTGTCAAATTCGAGATAATCTACATTCTAACTACCTATCTGCTCTGTTCCCGAATGATGAATGGCTTAAATGGGAAGCATACACCAAAGAGGATTCTTTTAAGAAAAAGGTAGTAGCAATTGAAGCTTATATGTCTAATAAGACACGAGAGAGCCATTTTCGTACAGAAATGAGTAAGCTTTTGTATGATTATATTGACTATGGGAATTCATTTGTAACAGTTGATTTTGAATCATCTGTCCGTGAAGATGCTCAAGGCAATAAAATGATTGACTACATTGGGCCTATCGCTAGACGTATCTCTCCTCTTGATATTGTTTTTAATCCTATTGCTTCTACATTCAAAGATAGTTATAAGATTGTACGTAGTCTAAAAACTATTGGTGAATTAATTGCTATGTCTAAGGATGAACCTGATAATAGGTATCTACAGAATGCAATTACACAACGAGATAAGGTATTGAAGTATTCAAATGCTTATGGATTGGAAGACTTAGATAAGTCAGAAGGTTTTCTTGTTGATGGTTTTGGTAACTATTCTGAGTATTTGCAGAGTGGTTATGTAGAGATTTTAGAGTTTTTTGGTGACATTCATAACCAAGAAACTAATGAACTTGAAACAAATATGGTTGTGACAGTCATTGATAGAGCATGGGTTATTCGTAAAGAACCTATTCCCTCATGGCTTGCTCATGCACCCATCTACCATGTTGGTTGGCGTATGCGTCCAGATAATCTTTGGTCTATGGGCCCACTAGATAATCTTGTAGGGCTCCAATATCGTCTAGATCACTTAGAGAATCTTAAAGCAGATGCAATGGATTTAGCTGTTGCTCCTCCTCTGGTTATTGCTGGTGAAGTAGAAGAATTTGAGTATAAACCATTTGGTGAAATTCATATTGATGAGAATGGTTCTGTTCAAGAACTGGGTAAGAATGCACAGTGGGTTATTCAAGCTAATAATGAGATTCAATATCTTCTAGCTCTTATGGAGCAGTTTGCAGGTGCTCCTTCTGAAGCTATGGGTATCCGTACTCCGGGAGAAAAGACAGCATTTGAAGTACAACAGTTACAGAATGCTGCTGGGCGTATCTTTCAAGAGAAGATTACTACATTTGAGATTGAACTCTTGGAACCTGTTTTAAATGCTATGCTTGAGATTGCAAGACGTAATCTAGATAGTAATGATATTGTCCGTGTTATGAATGATGATCTAGGTGTTCAACAGTTTATTGAAATCACTAAGGATGACATTGTAGCATCTGGCAAGCTAAGGCCCATAGGAGCCCGACACTTCGCTGCACAGGCTCAGTTGATGCAGAACCTTCAGGGCATCATGGCAAGTCCAATGGCGGCCCTCCTAGCACCTCACACGTCATCTAAGAGCCTTGCTAAGTTGGTAGAGGATGTAATGGGGTTACAACGTTATCAGTTATTTAGTCCAAATGTTGCAATCTTTGAACAACAAGAGACACAACGTTTAATGGGGCAAGCTCAGGAAGATTTAGAAGTAGAGCAATCTACTCCCCCTCCCCCGATAGGATAGTATGAAAGTCACTTGGTTAAAAGGAATGAATGCAAAACAAAAGGAGTCTCTCAAGGCTTCTTTTGGTGCATCTAAAGATATACGAGAGAAGCTTACTGAGATTAGTAAAGATAAGATTCTTGTATTAAGAGCTAAACGTATTTCTGAATCAGCTTATGAAAGTCCTAATTGGGCATATCAACAAGCAGATTTATGTGGGTATGAACGAGCTTTAGAAGAAATCATTAGTTTATTATCAGATTAATGTACCCTTTTTCTTATATATCTAGTATATATAAATACATAGTAGTTAATTAGTATATAAATATTTATAGGATTAAATAGCATACCAATGCCAGATACAAACATTTTTCAAGATCAGACAACTGATCAACAGAAACAAACTACGAGTTCAGATAATTCCTTTGCTGACCTGCTAGGATCAATTAAGAATGAACGTGGAGAGCCTAAGTATAAAGATGTTCAAACTGCACTAGATGCATTGAAGCATTCTCAAGATTTTATTCCACAACTCAAAACAGAAAAAGAGCAGCTTGAGATTAAACTTGCTAATCTGCAAAAAGAAGTAGAACGTCTAAGCACAGTAGAAGATACTGTTACTAAGCTCACTTCAGGACAGTCACAACAGGCGACACAAACGCCAACAGGACTAAGTGCTGAAGAGGTAGCAAATCTAGTCACACAAACACTTTCACAACGAGAGACTAAAGCAACACAAGATGCCAATCTCAAAGTTGTAGTGTCTCAGCTTCAGGAATCTTTTGGTAAAGATGCTGAAGTGAATTTTTATTCAAAAGCAAAAGAACTAGGTATGAGCGTTGAAGAGATGAACACTCTCGCCGCTAAAAGTCCACAAGCTGTATTTAAGATTCTAGGGATTGAGAAGAAACAAGAGATTGGGACTACCCGATCAACCTCTACTAAACCTAGTATTAATACAGCAGGTTATCAACCACAAAATGAAAGTCTATTAGGTCGAAATAAGAAACCAGTTATCTTAGGAGCTTCTACAGAAGAACTACATATGGAACGTGATAATTCCAATAAACTTGTAGAGGAACTCCATAACCAAGGTCTTTCGACTTATGACTTAACTGATCCAAAAACGTATTTTAAGTATTTTGGTAAATCTTAATAAGTAAAGGAATAATCAATGTCTCAAAATCGTGCTAATAGCACTGCTTTCATTGAAAGCGAACAGTTCTAAAGAGTGCTGAATACTCTCTAAATAACGTGGAGGCGTAAGCTAACACGAGGCAAGTAAGTTATCTTCTAGGAAGAAACAGTGAAAACATTTAAAGAAAATGAGATTAAATATCTAGCAGGTTTGTTAGATGCAGATGGTAGTTTAAGTTTTAAGTTTTGTAAATCAACTTCAGGTAAGACATTCTTATACCTAATCCTGTCAATATCAGCATCAGTTAAGATTGATGTGCATAATTATATGCAAACATTAGCTGACAGAGCTGGTTCTGTAATAGGAATAGAGTATGAAAAAGAAACATACTCTGATGCAAGATGTTGGAGAGTACAAGGACGATCTGATCTAGATCAACTTGTCCCAAGACTTTTAAAACATATGGTGATTAAAGCTAAACATTGGCAAACACTCTATAACTACTATACAGAATTAAAAGGTATTGATATTACGGATCGTGTAGAAGAGTTAAAACAACTCTCTCAGGAATCAAGAAACAATACTGGTCCATTAAAACCTAAAGTACATCCTACATGGGCTTGGGTAGCAGGTTATCTCGATGGAGATGGTTGTTACAATTTCAAGAAGAATGCAATGCACGTTGGTGTTATTGCTCATGTAAAAGATGTATGTGCTCTACAATTTCTGTATAAAGCTTTTGGTGGTTCTTTATATGAACCTCAAAAAGATAATACACAATTATGGAGACATGGTGTTGGACCTTCTCAGAAATCTTTCGCTCTCATGTTTCTTCGTGGTGTTGTGAAACATTCACGATTAAAGAAACATAAGATTGAACAAATGATTGCTTTTCACATACAGCCGCAACGACTAAATGAGAATAACGCTACGGCGTAAGTTATAGTCTGAACATATTATATGTATTGATTCTGCTTTCATCCTCCGCAACCTGCATGATGGTATGCTACCCGGTAGCTTCTTCCGTAATGTCTCTGACTTCGGTAGTGGCTCTACTCTTAATATCAAGACGATTGGTTCTGTAACCATTCAAGATGGTGCTGAAGAAGTTCCGTTTGAATACAGCCCGATTGAGTCTGGTACGATTACTATGACCATCTCTGACTATGTCGGTGATGCATGGTATGTTACTGATGAACTGCGTGAGGATGGGGCGCAGGTAGAAGCACTGATGGCTGGTCGTTCGAGTGAATCGACTCGTGCTATTCAAGAAGTGTTTGAATCTCGCTTCCTTGCGAAGTGTAACAGTGTTCAAACGAATGCGAATGCAAATACCGTTAATGGTTTTGCTCACCGTATTGCTTCTACTGCTGGTAATAACGTTCTCCAACTGTCTGATCTGATCAAGATGAAGCTGGCCTTTGATAAGGCTAACGTTCCTACGTCTGGTCGTATCGCCATTGTTGATCCTGTCACTGCTGCTACCCTTGATGGTTTGGTTAGTATTGGTAAGGATGTTACCCCGTTTGCCCAACGTATTCTTGAGAATGGTTTTGATCGTGATCACCAATTCTTGATGAATCTGTATGGTTGGAATATCATTAGCTCGAATCGCCTTGCTAAAGGCACGTTCAGCGATGGTACTACGTCTGTTGTTGGTGGTGTGGCTAATGTGTTCATGTGTGTAGCAGATGACAACACTAAGCCTATTATGGCTGCATGGCGGCGTATGCCACGTGTGGAAGGTGAGCGTAATAAAGACCTTCGCCGTGATGAATTCGTCACCTCTGCTCGTTGGGGCTTTGGTGGTCAGCGTGTTGATACTCTTGGTATCTACATTACTTCTGCTACCAGCATCTAAGGAGATAATATATGAGTTATGAAAACAAAGCTGGTCTGAATGTCAATAATCAGTATGGGGTTCGAGATACTGGTGGTGCAGTTGGTCTGGAACATGGATATGGTACGGAGTTTGTTCTTCGTATCGATCTAACGGGTCAGAGCATTGCTGATGCAATCGCAGGGTTTATCCCTCCGGTTGTTATCCCAAAGGGTGCTAACTTCGATAGCTTTAAGCTTCGAGTTGATGAAGCCTTCGTAGTCACTGGTACTACTCCTGCTCTCTCAATCGGTCTTGCTGGTTCTGTAGGTACTAACTACATTACTCTGAGTGAGACTGAGTTGGAAGCAGTTGGTACTAAGGAGGTTACGGCCACTGGTGCTGGTACAATGGCTGTTGGTTCTGCCACTGGTACTACGGCTGCTGCGAAGCTTGGGTTTGCCCTTACGGGTACTACTCCTGCAATTGCGGCTACCTCTGGTAAGGCTACGCTGATCATGAAATACACTTGCGCCACTAAGGTGTAAGACACTAAGGGGGTTGCTTTTAAAAGGGCTTCCCCCTTTTTTTTATTCTAGGAAAAGATCATGTCGGAACTCCGAAAATGTTCGGATTGTAAAGAGGAACTTCCTTTATCAGAGTTTACACTAAATTCATTGAAATTTATCAGAAGTCAATGTAGAAAGTGTAAAGCAATATATGATAAAGAATATAGTAAAAAAAGACATATAGAATATAAACAGTGGATTGAGAATAAAGGATGTATTTGTTGTGGATACAAACATCCAGATGCATTAGAAGTACATCATCTTGATACCCAATATAAAAGATTTAAATCATCACAAGATAAAATGTACAATGTACAAGATGTTGATGCCGGTTATGCGATAGTATTATGTGCTAATTGTCATCTTATTTTCCATAGCCATTTTGGTGGTCGTGGTATAAAGTTCACTGAACATACAATTGAGGGCACTATTGATATTATCAATAACTCTCGGAGGGTAAAATCATAAGCATCGAACATAAAGACATTACAGAAGCTAACCTCCATGAACCAAAAGGTGCTTCTGTTGCAGGTATTAACACAAGCTACAAATCTAATGGTAGTGGTAGTGGTGTATGGCGTAAAACACTCTCTAGTGATCTACAAGGAATGACAGGGGATAGTGGTGTATCAAATAAACACATTGTTTCAGATGGTTCTAATGGATTTAAATTTGTAGTTGGTGAAGCGTATGGTGCTGCTACAATTACGAGCAATAGCACCGTTAGAGCCCTAACTGCTGTAGCAGATACTACTTTTAATACTCCTTCCCAATACACGGTGATGACTAGTACAGGATTTCCTTGGGTTGGTGAGAATCTTAGTGGTATTACTTTTAATACAGATAGATTGATTATTCCTGAAACTGGTGTCTATCTGATTGTATCTTATTTTAATATCGGTGCTTTCCCCTCTAGTACAGCTAAACTCGCTTTACGCTTCCTTATTAATGGAACCACTTATGGTACGAGAAAGCCTACACTTAAATCATCAGGAACGGGTGCTGAAGGGCAGTTAGTTGGTACAGGTCTTGTCTCTCTAACTATTGGGGATTACATCCAACAAGTTATTGCCAGTGATGCTACTGGTAATCTCCTAATTAAAGATGCTAACGTTACAATGCATTTGGTGAGCTAATGGCTAAGAAAACACTTCTTAAGATCGTACAGGACATCCTCAATGATCTAGATAGTGATGAAGTTAATTCTATTAATGATACAGTAGAATCAATGCAAATAGCACAGATTGTTCAATCTTGTTATGAGGAACTATCTACTAATAGGAATTGGCCTCATCAGAAACGTGTTATGCAACTTGATGCATCAGGTACTCTTTCTAGACCAAACTATCTGAAGATTCCCTCTGAAGTAAAGGAACTCCTACAGTTTAAGTATGAGAAGTCTAAGGTTGATGAAACTAAGTTACAGTATCTTGATGTAAAATTTATCTATCCAGATGAATTCTTACAACTTACATATGCTAGAGATAGTTCAGCAGATAATGTTCAGACTGTTCTTGACAATTCAGGAGTTTCTCTCCTTATTTACAATGATAAAGCTCCTGAATATTGGACTACCTTTGATGATGAATGGATTGTTTGTGACGCTTATGATTTGGAAGTAGATTCTACGCTAAAGAAAAGTAAGACACAGATTGTATGTTATAAGGAATTAGACTTCTCTCTCACTGATGATTTTATTCCTGAGATGCCTAGTGAAGCTTTCCCTCTTCTTGTTGAAGAAGCGAAGAGCACAGCATTCCTTGTATTGAAACAGATGGCAAATCAGAAGGCTGAACAGAAAGCTGGAAGACAACAACGATGGTTATCCCGTAAAGCATGGAAAGCTCATGGTGGTATCCGTTATGAATCTTATGGAAGAAAAGGTAACAAATAATGGAATATAAGAATTATCTTATCAAACCCTATGGTCCTTCTCCAATGCTCTATCAAGTGGCAACAGCAGGACAAGGTGGTAAAATCCCTAATGTACTTGACTCTCTTTTCACTTCTATTGGTATTGCTAAAGAAACAATTGATGCTTACTTAGTTCAGAAGGACTCTAAGAATGGTAAAGCCAGTAACTAAAGCTGAAATTAGTTCTTTTGTTAAGGGACTAATTACAGAAGCAAGTCCTCTTAACTCTCCTGCTGATGCTAGTAGAGATGAGGAAAATTTTGAATTAAATAGAGATGGGTCTAGGGATAGGCGTCTAGGTATTGATTTAGAACTAGATTATGCTATTAAAGATTCTGGACTTACTGAAGTACAGTTAAAGACAGCTAAAATCTCTGCATATAAATGGTTCAATGCAGGTAATATTTCCACTAATGAATTCTCAGTGATTCAATTTGGAAATAGAATTCATGTATTTAATTCAGCTAAGACGAGTGTATCAAGTGAAGGATATATTGGATCAGTAACCCTTACTGGTGTTTCTATAACCAATACAGTATCATTTGCATCTATTGATGGGAAATTGGTAATTGCTGCTGGTACAGATGTAATTCATATTATTGAATATGTAGGAAGTAGCTTAGTTTATACAACTAATCGACTTCTAGTGCGTGATCAATGGGGTCTTCCGGGAAATGATAAGAATAATATTAATCTTAGGCCATCTGTAGTTTCTAATGCCCATCTATATAATCTATATAATCAAGGATGGGGTGTCCCACGTAAAGACTCCACGGGAACTCTCACTGATCCAGTAGCAATCTTTAAGAATAACTACGGTACATATCCTTCTAATATCGAAGTGGTCTATACTGGACTGCAATTCTCTCCTGTTACATCTGGCACTCCTTTTGAGAGAGTCTATCCAAATCTGTATGATGAACAGCTTGGTCTAGATGCACAAGCAGCACGTGGATACTTTATTATTGATGCTCTTAAACGAGGAACATCGCGTAAGACTGAATTTGACAATAACAAAACTAAGTTTCCACAACTCACACAAACAGTAAGCACACTTCCATCTGATACAACTTCAGGAGGATGTTCTCTTGTAGCTGATTTTGCAGGACGTATCTTCTACAGTGGATTTGAAGGAAGTGTTACAGATGGGGACAGTAATTCACCTATCCTTACAAGCTATGTTCTCTTCTCTCAAGTAGTCAATAACACTGAGAGCATTATTAAATGTTATCAAGAAGGTGATCCTACTTCACGAGAGACTAATACAATTGTGGATACAGATGGTGGGTATCTACGCGTATCAGGTGCTAAAGTAATTTATGGTCTTGTAACACTTTCAGGTAATCTATTTGTTCTAGCTGATAATGGCGTATGGGAGATTCTTGGTGGAAGTGACTATGGGTTCTCTGCGACTAACTACTCAGTAAAGAAGGTTAGCTCTTTTGGATGTTTTAACACTCGTTCTATTATTGTAGTTAATGATCAGATTTATTTCTGGGGTCCAGAAGGTATCTTCGTAATTGCTAAGAATCAATATGGTGATTGGACAGTGAGTAATATCACTGAAAAGACTATCCAGACATTCTATGATAATATTGAGGATAGTGATAAGAGAAGCTGTATTGGCATCTATGATCAATTTGATAAGAAGATTAGATGGTTGTATAATCAAGATGGGGATAGAACTAATCGTAATGAAGTGTTAGAACTCATTATTGATACAAGCCTTGGTAGTTTCTCAAAGAATCGGATATACACTCTTGCTGCGAATACACCTGATGTGGTAGGTTATATCTCCACTGCTTCTTTCTTATCAGGAGATACAATTGAAGATGTGGTAGTAGGTTCGGATATGGTAGTTGCTTCTGGTGATAATGTAGTGATTAGCTCTAATGTGAGAACATCAGGAATACAATCTATTAAGTATATCACTCTCTCTGGAACTGTTGGTGGGAATATCGGATTTACTTTCTCTCAATATAAAGACACTTCTTTCAAGGATTGGAAGACAGTAGATGGTATTGGAGTTGATGCGAAAGCTTTCATCCTAACAGGACATACTACAGCAGGTGACTCTTCTGTTGCTAAACAGATGCCATATCTCACTATCCATATGAGAAGAACAGAGAATGGTGTTAAGGATGTAGGTGGTAATCTTGTACCTATGAACCAATCGAGTTGCCTCATTAAGACACAATGGGATTGGGCCAATAGTATTATCTCTAATAAATGGAGCAGTGCTTTTCAAGCTTATAGGTATAGGCGTCCTCAATTTATTGTAGACATCACTGATGATTATGATAATGGATTTGAAACAGTGATTACCAAGAATAAACTAAGGGGAAGAGGGAAGGCTATGTCTTTATACTTTGAGACTGAGAGTGGTAAAGATTGTCGTATCCTTGGATGGAGCCTAGCATTAACAGGAAATAATCTACCGTGATCAAGGATGTATATTATGAAGGAGAAGACTTCAAACTATCTATAACGGTAGTTAATAATGAAGTCTTTCTCCATTGTCTCGTGTATGATTGGAAACTCTCTTCTCTCCGTAAAGGATTCAAAATATTTGGGAGAATGATGAAAGAACTTAAAGAGAATGGTTTTAATGAAATTTACAGTATATCTCCAAATCCAAAGTTCTGTGAGATGATGGGTGGAAGATCAATTGGTATTCTAGAAAAAGAAGGATTGACATATGAGGTGTTTAAATGGGACTTGACCCTATAACCATTGGTATTGCCAGTTTAGCAATGAGTGGTGTAAGTGCTGTTGTCCAACATGGGGAACAGAAGAAAGCTGCTGCTGCTCAACAGAATTCTGCTAATGAACAAACTAAAGCTAGACAAGAACAACAAGCAGGACAAGCAGCCCAAGCTGCACAAGAGCGTAGGGCACAGATACGTGAAGAACGCTCACGGAGAGCACGTATTCTACAATCGAGTGAGAACACAGGGGTAGGTGTCAGTTCAGGGTCAGCAGGCTCTACAGGTGGCCTAGCAACAGAACTAGGGTCTAATCTAGGTGCTAACCTAGGTTCTCAACAAAGAGCTAATAACATCAGTTCATTTAACCAGAATGCTGCTGACTATCTCTCCTCTGCACAGAGCCACATTAACTCTGCTAATACTTGGGGGCAAGTGGGAAGTTTAGGAACCAGTATCTTTAATCAAGTAGATGGGTTTAAGAACTTTACTAGCAACTCTTCACCTCTTGGTGGAACATACGAACCAACATCAGATACAATTTTTAAGCCTTAATATATGAATGAATTAGAAGATGTAGTTGAAGTTAGTCCAATTAATTTGGATGATCCGGTTTCAGAGTCTCCATTAAAGCCTCTTCCTTTTCCTGAGAATGCTGTAAAAAACAGGGCTGCAATTACATCTCTGTTATCTGATGAACCAGAACGTATGGCTGAAACTTATCAAGCTATTATTGGTGAGAACCAAGCTGGTCAGGATTATACACGTTCTTCTATTATGAAGAGAAGGAATGATGAAGAAGGTCCAAAGGATATTGGCACTATTATGTCTATTCTTGCAGACCCTTCTATTCCCTATGAACAGAAGCAACAAGCTATTGCTAATATTAATAGTGGATGGCATAAGGATACATCAGTTCTCTTAGCTTCTAAAGCATTAGAGCAGCCTAGTAAGGGTGAGGATGTAGAGCAGGAAGATGTTCGCTTAATGGGAGCAGATCAGTTTAAGCCTATCTTTGATTATAATCGTGAGAAACAATCGGTTATGAATAAGCATAAACTATCTTCTGAATCCTCTACAGCTTCTACAGTAGTTGATTTTCTTTCACTTCTACAACCATTCTCTGTTAATAAGTATGGTGTCTCAACTCTCAAACCTATTATTGAGGAATTGAAGGGAAAGATTTCTACTGGTAAAGCTGCTATCCTTCCCGGAGAAGCTATGGCTCAGATTAAAGATGCTATGGATAGAATGCCTCCTTCTGAGAAGATTAAAGTGGTAGATAAGCTCTCTACTATTATTCAAAACAATAGTAGCCTCTTCTTGAACAGTGACAATAACTTTGCTGAACTAACACAGATGCAACAAGTGTTAGAAGGTGATTACAGCACGTTTGATCGCGTTCTAGACAACGTATCAGGTGTCCTTGATGCCATAGGGTTAGGCGCTACTATAAAGGGCGCTAAGAGGCTTACAACCATCTTCAAGAGGATTCCTG
>Ga0316608_1000773_pt1 | contig 13865 bp, 12 predicted proteins | sample MIS2016152B_MG_FD_207673 | JGI IMG/M metagenome (GOLD analysis project Ga0316608, IMG submission 207673) | Microbial mat bacterial communities from Middle Island sinkhole, Lake Huron, Michigan, United States - MIS.2016.152B | ecosystem: Environmental > Aquatic > Freshwater > Lake > Sediment...
CCACGCGTCGGCAAGGATTTCATCCTTCGACCAAAAGCCAGCAGTAATAATTGGAAAGCCCGAAAGCGCAAAACCGCCAATGAGGAATGTCCAGAAGGTGATTGGCATCTTCTTGCGAAGACCGCCCATATTGAACATGTCCTGCGGGTCAACTTTGTGATTGCCGGTGTGGAGCAATCCATGCTCCATGCCATGAATGACAGAGCCAGAGCCGAGGAAGAGCAAAGCCTTGAAGAAGGCATGTGTAATGAGATGGAAGACTGCGGCGATATACGCGCCCATACCGAGCGCGGCGATCATGAAGCCAAGCTGCGAAATGGTGGAATAAGCCAGCACGCGCTTGATGTCATTTTGGGCGACGGCGATGGTGGCGGCAAAAATCGCAGTGAACGCGCCGATAAAGGCGACCACGCTCATGGCGGTGGTCAGTTCATGTCCATTGAAATCAGCGGTCAGCAACGGGAACATGCGAATGACCGCATACACGCCCGCCGAAACCATGGTCGCCGCATGAATCATTGCGGAGACTGGGGTGGGACCTTCCATCGCGTCGGGAAGCCAAACGTGCAGGGGCCATTGTGCCGATTTGCCAATTGTGCCGATGAAAAGCAAAACGGAAATCAAGCCAGCAGCAGATAAACCAAAGACGCCCGTCGGAGTTGAACCAAGAACGTGCAGGGTTTCTTCAGTAAAAATTTCACGGAAGGTCAGTGTGCCAGTCGCGCTGTAAAGGAAGGCAATGCCGAGAAGCATAAACACATCGCCGATACGGGTGGTCATGAAGGCTTTGATGCCTGCGGCGCGGGCTGAGGGTTTCGCAAACCAGAAACCGATCAACAGGTACGAACACAAGCCCATGATTTCCCAACCCACAAAAAGCGTGAGCAAATTGTCGGAAACGACCAGCGTGTACATACCGAAGGCGAACAAACCGATAAACGCAAAGAAGCGCGAGTACATCGGCTCGACCGAAAGCACCGTATGCTTGTGACCAAGTTCATCGGTCACAGTTGCGCCATGCGGCGGCAGACCTGCGTGATCGTGATCGCCAGCGGGCTGACCAAAATTATGATAGCCAACGCTGTAGAGGAAAATCATCAGGATCGTCCATGCCACAAAGAACAACACGGCAGCAGAGGTCGGGTCGATCAGCACGCCAATCTTCAACCAGGTTTCGCCAGTCGGCAGCCAGTTGATGGAAGAGCCAAAAGGATGCTCGCCCAAATGCTCAACGTTGATCGCATTCCAAAACACGATCATAGATCCCAGCCACGAGAGGAAAGCTGCGCCCACTGCCACGCTATGGCTCAATGCCTTATTTTTGTTTGTAAACAAAACGATCAAGGCAAAGGCAACCAGGGGCGGCAGGGGAATTAGCCAAACTAAATTAGTCACAAGTTCATGTGTCATGTGCATCCCTACCACTTCAACAAATCAAGTTCTTCCGCAACCACCGTATTACGACGGCGATAAACAGAGATTACCAAAGCCAGACCCACAGCCACTTCGGCGGCGGCGACGGCAAAAACGATGATCGTGAACACCTGTCCAGCCATCAGCGAAATATCACCGTAGCGCCAGAACGCCACGAGATTGATGTTCACCGCGTTCAGCATCAGCTCAACGCCAAGCAAAATTGCAACCGCATTCCTGCGCGCCAGCACACCAAACAAGCCGATGCTGAAAAGTCCAGCCGCAAGAATGAGATACCATGAAAGAGGGATCATCAGCGCCTCCTATTTCTTATTGAACGCGAGGTAAACCGCGCCAACCAATGCCGCAAGAAGTAAAACGGATGCGACTTCAAACGGCAAGACATATCCCATAGGCGAGGTCAATGCGCCGCCCAACTGGTTGACTGCATCAAACCCCGACGGGATGGCGGATGCGGTCTTCGAGAAGCCGTTCCAACCCTGAAGTAGAAAAACCAGCCCCGCGAAGGTCAACACAGCCAAGAGAGCGCCAGCCCACCAGTTTTTATTCAACGCCGCGCCCGTGTCTGCCGCCTGACGACGGGTAAGCATAACCGCGAAGATGAAGAGAATGGCAATTGCGCCGATGTACACCACCACCTGCACGACCGCCAAAAAGCCGGCGTTGAGCAGCGTATAAATGATCGCCACACCGAAGAGCGCCGCCACCAACCACAACGCCGCATGGACAAGGTCACGAACTGTCACGACCAGCAAGGCGGACAGGAGCGTGGCTGCCCCAACGATTAAGAAAATGATTTGTTCTGCTGTCATAGAAAATCCTTTGGTAATTGGTGCTTGGTAATTACCAATCTCCAATTACTAATCTCTAGTGATGAGCCTCTACTACAGGCTTTAATCCTTCCACCCGCTCGCGTTCCTTTTTGCCCATCGAGCGAACGATTTCCAGCGAGACCCAGCCAACAATGACATTCGCGAGGATCATGCCTGTGATGTAAAGCCAACTACCAGCGCCGCGCAGCAGCGCATTCATCAACGCAGTCACCATGACCAAAACGAAGGAAACCGGGGTGAGGAATTTCCAGTTGAAGGCAAGCATCTGGTCAATGCGGATACGCATCATGGTGTACTTGACCCACATGATGACCCAATAACCGATCAACGCCTTAGTCAAGATGATGATGATGCCAAAAATGGGACTGACCTGCTCCAAACCAAAAAAGCGATAGCCGCCGAAGAACAGGATTCCCCAGAAGCCGCCAAAGGTAAAGGCGTGCAAAAGCTCACCCGCATAGAACATGCCAAACTTCATGCCCGAATATTCGACATTAAAACCAGCGACGAGTTCCGATTCACCTTCGGAAAGATCAAATGGAGCGCGTCCCAATTCGGCGATTGCCGCAATCAGGAAGATCAACGCTGCCAGGGGGGAAAGAAAAACATACCAAATATTCTGACTTTGAATGATGGTATTCATCCCCATCGAGCCGGCGAAAATGGTCGGGATGAGCATCACCGCAAGCATCGGAACTTCAAACGAGATCATCATCGCCACTTGACGAAAGGCGCCGATCACCGAGAATTTATTGTTCGACGACCAGCCCGCCATGATAATGGAGAGCGTGCCAATCGAACCAGCGGCGATGATGAACAGCAAGCCTGTATTCAAATCCACGCCGAGCATCACGGGAGCCAAAGGCACAACTGCCCACAGAATCAACACCGACATCATCGAGAGCATCGGCGCGATATTGTAGACAACCTTGTCTGCGCCATCGGGCGTGATATCTTCCTTGATCAACAGCTTGATGATGTCAGCAAAAGGCTGGATCAAGCCGAAAGGTCCAAGGCGGTTCGGTCCGAGGCGATCTTGAAAACGAGCCACCACCTTGCGTTCGATCCAGACAAGGAGGATGTCAATCACCATCAAGATCAAGATGAGGACGAACACACCAAGAAAAACCACCAGCACATGAGCGAAAACATCGTTCATGCCCCAGCCGACAAAAATACCTGTCAACCAATCTGCGGCTACTTTCAGAGGGTCATTCCAAAAATTCATAAATCACTCCTGTTTGCTTCTCACCTCCTGCCGCTCTCCCAATTTGGAAAGAAGCGGGGTGAGGAGTTTCTTTATTACACAAATAAAAGGCTGAAAGGAAAAATCCAATCAGCCTTTTATTTTTTACCCAGGGAAACTACACCCATTCCAACATCCCTTTACGCCACGTATAAACAAGCCCTGCAATAAGGATAAGAATGAAGACAATGCCTTCCACAACTGCAAACATGCCCAACTGCCCCAGTCTTACCGCCCAAGGGAAAAGAAAAACGGTTTCCACGTCAAACACGAGAAAAACCAACGCGAAAATATAATATTGGGCTTTGAACTGCACCCAGCCTTCGCCAATGGGTTCAATACCGCACTCGTAGGTTGACTGCTTGACCGGATTGGGCTTCTTGGGTCCCAAAATCCACGCGACGCCAATTGCGCCCACGGGGATAATCAAGCCAACAATAAAAAACAAACCAATGTAAAGCCACTCGTTCATTTACATTCTCCGTCGTGAAATGTCTTGATGTCCCGAAAGCGTCACAGTTTTTAACACAAGATAAACCTGTGAGGTACGGCACAAGCAACAAAAATTGTACCATATAGGACAAACCAGCCTCAATGATTTGATGTCTATTTTTTGGGTGATGTTTGTCATATATTTCATTGCAATTCGTAATAACGGCTAATTCTTTCTTCTTCTCTTGAATAAAAACTTGATAATGTCCTCGATGAACGGGAATCCGATGACTCCGCCGACGACTGAGCCTACCACTCCGGTCGTGCGTGCCACGTTGACCGACAACCCGAAGAAATCTACAGCCTCGATCTCGATGATTTGGGCAGATATGGCAATTCGAGTCTCCTCTCCCGTAGATTTATCTGCAAAGTTTAGATGCAGCCAAACCGTCCCACGATACACCCCAGTTTGCTGCGGACGGATGCTCCAATAAAATGTGGCAGATTGTCCGCGTTTGAGTGGTTCGTAAACCGCCTCGGCTGGCTGAACCTGCATCCCAGCCAAGTCAAGCCGCGCCTCGGCTGTGACCATGTGCGTTTCATACAAGTCAGGGATTTCAATCGTCTCCCCCACCACCACGTTGCCTTCGATCTGCGCTGTCGGGGTGATATTGCCCAAGTCGTCCACCTCCAGCATCAGGCGGATGATATCGCCTTCCACGCCTGCGCGCATTTTTGGTGGAAATTCCAACGTCAAACGGCGGGATTCAAGAATGGCTGGCGGCGCCGATGGCTGATTCGGCTGGGCGGTGGACTGGTCAGTCGGGATAGCTATCGGCGCAGACGGAGCCTGCTCACTTCCCAAAGAGGCACAGCCAACAATGACAAAAATCAGAAGTACAGCGGCGGCAAATTTCATGGCGCAGGCAATTGCATCTCAGTCGGTGCTATCAACTGGATGCGCGTCTCGCGTGGGTTTGGCGCATACCCCCATACCAAAAGAGCGATTGAGACTGTAAGAATAAAAATGGCGATAAAAAGACGAATACGTTTTTTCATAGAATCCAAAAGTGACAGTCACCTCGCGCAGCAGGTGACTGTCACTTTGTAAAAATATCCTACTCTACCGGAATTTCCTTGTAAACCTTGTCCACGTCAATACCCTGGCTCTTGCGGAAGGCACTAAAGCCAAAGTAGATTGCCGCCGCCAGCGCGTACATAAGAATCATGAATAACATGGAGGTGCTGTTCTGCCAGCCAATGCCATAGAGGTAGCCGGGGTCCCAGAACCAAGCAACCAACAACCAGTCGAGGAAGGCAAAGAATACCAAGCCTGCGCCGACCATCACGGGGAGTTTATCGCCTGCAAGTACTTTTTGTCCAACAAAGACTACCACATACCCAAGCAGCCAAACGTTGAGAACACTCAGAACCGCAACCAGTGCGATCATCGCCTGAGTCAGTCCTGTTTGGTCGCCCCAGACAGCGAAGACCTGCCCACCATAGATGTACATCAAATAGATCAGGTATCCCGCAGTGAAGGTGAACAGCGCCATTACCACCCAACCCAGCCATGACGGCAGGACGTAGGGAGCGACCGGAGAACCATCATAGATTTCCTTCTGTCGCCAGGGAAGCAGAATGGCTGCAAACGTGGTGCCAAAGAAGGTAATGGCAATGACTAGCGTAGCATCAAGGACGATGGATTTGAAACTGAAAATATCATAGGCGTATAGGAAGGAAATAAGGATGGAAGGAACAACCATCAACAGCAGTGCGTTGACCGGAGTTTTGGAACCAGGCTGAATCTTGGAGACCCATTCGGGCAACATGCGGTCGAGAGCAGCGGCGAAGATAACGCGGGTGGACGATAGAAATACCGTGCCAGACCAGCCAAACCACCACATACCCACCAGGAAGATGATCAGAATTTGCAAGGCGCGGTTGTCAGTCAGGAAGCTGGCGAACTGCACCGGATAGGGCCAAACTGGAATGGGGACTTCGGTGCCGTAGAAAACATTGCTCCAAAAAGCGCCATTGGCATTGATGTAGAAATCCCAGCCCATCGTCTTGTTGATTAGGGCAAAGAAGACCAGCGCCAAACCTGCGGTGACGATAATCGCCGATGCCATGCCCCAGAAATTGCGTTTGTAATCGGTGGCGCCACGCACTTCACCATACAATGTGGAACCCCAGTTGGGCCACAAGTTGAAGAATACCATCATGGGGATCATCGCCATGCTGGCTCCGAGAGCAACCGACCCCAGCGGTCCAAAAGTAGCCCCTGCCGCCTGACCAGCCGCGATGGTGGCATTGTAATAATCCATTTCGGGCAAACCATAGAGCAGCGGCAAATTGGAATTCAAGCCGGCGATGAAGGCTTCTTTGCTTCCAAACAACAACATGCCAAAGACAATCAAGAGTCCGAGCGAGCCCATGTAGAAGCAGGCTTTCTGAACGCGCGCATACCACTTCATACCGACAGCAATATATATGAAGACGATGGCACAAACAGTCAACATGCCGACCAACATACCTTCGCTCGTGCCCGTGAACCAAAGAGCGGTTTCGGGCGCGCCGAGCAGGGCAGCCATGGGGGTCAGAAATTCATAGGTCAGGATCTGACCGTAGAGCGGAACCCAAAGCCAGAGGATAAACCACCAGCCTGTGATGCTGAGTAGGAAGCCCACGCCGCGTCCCAAAATGCGGCTCTGCCAAACGTAGTCGCCACCCGCGCGCGGCATGACAGAAATCAAACTGGCATAAACGATTACTTCGAAGATGGTGAAAATACCGCCAACCACCACCGCAGTCCCGAGGCTTCCGCCAAAGTACCAGCAATATGAAAAGATGAACAAACCCAGGGTAATCAGGTTAATGGAGAACGTGGCATAAATGAATGCATCAAAAATCGACCAGGCTCTTACCAGCCCACTTGCCTTACGAACGAACAAAGAGACTTCACTACTCATCGGGATCTCCTTAGTATATTTTTTGCCTGCCGCCCAAAAGGGCGGCAAATGAAATGACCTTCAATTAAGTCTGTTCGCATATTTTCGCTGCCAGCCAGTTTTCGTCAAATAGGCTACCTCCTTTTTTTTTCTGTGAATTATCCCGTAGTCAAAACATAGTTGCCGACTTTTTGCGGCTTCAGGTCAACAATCGCACCATGTAACATTCCCTGTTCGTACATACTGCCAGGATTGATACAGAGGGTCTTCTTGTATTTGCGCGTCCCCTTGCCTTCGTGGATGTGTCCATGCAGCCCCAGGATGGGCTGATATTTATCGAGCACAGCAAGTACCGACTTGCTGCCCACCGATACCAGAGAACGTCCCGCATACGTGGGGCGCAGGTCTTTGGTCAGTTCGGGCGCTTCGTCGAGTCCGCTGCCGTAAGGGGGGGCGTGTAAATTAAAGACTGCGTTCGCCGGATTCTTTGCCTTGCCAATAACCGCCTCAAGCCGTGCCAACAACGCCTCGTCTGGTTCTTCGCGGTGCGTATCCCAGGGAGTGGTATTCGCCCAACCAGAACTGACCATCTCGTGATGTTCATCCAGCTCAATCACATCCCCTTCAACGCTCCGCACCAGTTTGGATGCCGCAATCACTGCATCCACTTCGAATACGTCATCGTTACCAGGGCAGACATAACAGCGGATTCCGGTTCCAGCCAGTTTCTGGTCAGCGTATTCCATCCAACGTTCAAGGGTTTTTAGAACTTGCACAAGAAACAGTTGATCAGATTTACCCGGCGTGGTAGAGATTTCATTCACCTCGTCAGGGGTTGTTATGTAAGGATAATAACCGCGGTTCTGAATGGTGGCAGCCATTTTTTCGGCTTCTTCTTTTCCATTCAGAATGGATTCCTGTTCAAGCAAGGTGACTTTGTACTTATCGTTTCCCTGGGCAATGATTGGGATGATGGCTTTGCCGGTCATATCCCCCCCCAAAATAAGAATATCCGCCTCGTAAAACTTCCCGGCACTGATAAACTTCTTCCAGCAGATTTCAGATCCATGCACGTCGGTGGCAAAAAACAGTTTCATGAAACTCCTCTTTGGCGCTAAAGCCGCCATTCCCGACACCGGGAAAGCGCTTGAGCATTAATTGGTTGAAATAATACAGTTAAGCTCATGGGAATCAATTCCACAATGAATTTGGACATATTCATATTGCAATGCGAACAGGAGATAACCTGTCGCCAGCATTCTTCCCCACATTAAAACAAAGCTCCGAACCGTGAACGTCTGTTGCAAAAAATAATGTAGTCACATGCGAATCCTTTGGCTTGGATTGTGGCTTGCAAAGATGGTGTCGGTACTGGTTAATTATACCCTCCCCAAAAAAGATTGCAACCGTTTTTCGTTAACAAAAATCGCCCGTCTTGCGACGGGCTTGCCAAGGAGGAGGAACTGAAGAAAGGGGTTACTTACTTTCGCTCAATGAATCAGCAAGAAGGTAGTGCATGTACGCGGCACGCTCACGCTGTTGAAACAGGGAGGAGATAATCCATTGAACAAATACCAAAACAATATACATTAGCCACAAACCTCGATCTCTGGATTTCATTGATAAGCAGAGTATAAGGTCGGGCAATTAACCGCGTGTTGTGAGAGTGTTAAGAGTGAATTAACGCGCGTTTTGTATTCCTCGAACCGCAGTTTTGCTTCCAGCCGCTTCGCATCCAGACCTTGCCTTGCGCTAATGGGTAATGCAATCCGCCGAAGGCGCCTTAAGGGGCTTTCACCCTCTAGCCAGCGCGCCCTGCCGGCACACAAAAAAAGTCCTGTCTTTCGACAGGACTTTTTTTGATAACTGACGTGAATTAGACGCCGGAAAGGCTGGAGTTGACTTTGCTGAATACGTTGCCGATAATCGGTCCGAGGATCATAAGGGCCGCAATAACGACGATGGCTACCAAAACGAGAATTAGAGCATATTCAACAAGACCCTGACCTTTTTCTTTGGGTGAAAATAACATTGTGTGTAATCTCCTTTCTTTTGGATTTCTCAGGAAGGTCTCCTAAGATTGACTTTATTTTACACCGTCTGGAAAATAAAGCAAGAGAATTATTACTATTTTCTTAACAATTATGTCAGCCCGTCAAAGGCAAAAAACTCGATGAAAGGCGTCATTCAAATCCCTTTGGCACTTCGGCGTACACGCCACGCATAGTTTCTGGCAACTCAGCCGCCAGCGTAAACATCAAACGGTCGGTAAGAGAAAGGGGCGTATCGTTTGAATTTGGCAAAATGGGCGGAAGAAGTTTTATCGTTAATGCAGTGCGACGAGGAAATTTTTTCAAGACTTGATCTGTGCCGACCACTGTCACAGGAATAATCGGACAGTTCATCTCAATTGCCATCCTTGCTGTGCCTGTTTTTGCCACTGCCAGCCCCCTCCCTTTTGAACGAGTCCCTTCCGGGAACATGCCAAGCGTTTGTCCTTGCGCAAGAATTTTATGCGCATGGCGAAGCGCCCACTCATCCTTTTCACCGCGATTAACTGGGAATGCGCACAAAACACGCAATATCAAATCAAGCGGGGTGTTGAATAACTCCGCCTTACCCATATAACAAATGGCGCGCGGCACAGCAAATTGCATGGGGAAAGCGTCAAAGTTAGTGACATGATTCGCCGCAATGATTACAGGACCATCAAGAGGGCAGTTCTCTCGCCCCTCCATTTTTAGCACCGTGACAGAGTCAAAGAAAAGACGAATTAGCCAAAATATAAACTGTCGGGCGGGTGAATCTTTCAGATAATATTTTTTTCGATCACGCGGGTCAAAATCCAGTTGCATACTCAAGGTATCCTCTTCATATTAAAATGCGATTATACTTGATAGGATATTCAATAAAATCAGGAGTTAATAATGGACACGACAATTGAAAGCATCTCCGCACTCGAAGTTCTCGACTCGCGCGGCAACCCCACTGTAGAAGTGGAAGTGGTTTTAATGGACGGCGCATTTGGACGCGCAATTGTTCCCTCCGGCGCATCCACCGGCGATCATGAAGCACTGGAAATGCGCGACGGCGACAAGAAACGCTATCTTGGCAAGGGCGTATCGAAGGCGGTTGCAAATGTTAACGGCGTCATTTCAGACGCGCTCTTTGGCTGGGACGCATCAGACCAAAGGGGATTGGACGCTGAATTGCTGACCCTAGACGGAACACCGAATAAAGCCAAATTGGGTGCGAATGCAATTTTAGGCGTCAGCCTGGCAGCCGCCAAAGCCGCAGCCAATTCATTCGGGATGCCGCTTTATCGCTATATCGGCGGCGTGTACGCTCACGTACTCCCCGTGCCAATGATGAATGTTTTAAACGGCGGCGCGCATACGGCGTGGCAATCCACCGACATGCAGGAATTTATGATCATGCCGTTCGGCGCACCGACCTTCACCGAAGGCTTGCGCTGGGGCGCGGAAATTTACCATGCCTTGAAATCTGTTTTGAAAGAAAAAGGCTATGTCACCCTTGTGGGCGATGAAGGCGGTTACGCCCCGTCGTTGAAAGCCAACAGTGAAGCCATCGAAGTCATCCTTGCTGCGATCGAAAAAGCTGGATTCAAAGCGGGACGCGGAAAAGATATTGCCATTGCGCTCGACCCTGCCGCTTCCGAACTTTACGACGAAAAGACCAAGAAGTACAACCTCCGCAAAGAAGGCAAGGAATTGACCGGCGAACAGATGGTTGAACTCTGGGCAAAGTGGGTCAAGGACTATCCTATTGTCTCCATCGAAGATGGTCATGCCCAGGATGATTGGGAATCTTGGCAGTTGATGGTTAAGGAATTGGGTGACAAAATTCAAATCGTCGGCGACGACCTGTTGGTGACCAACCCAGAGCGCGTCCGCCGCGGCATTGCAGACAAAGCCGCCAACGCCCTGCTAGTCAAACTCAACCAGATCGGCTCCCTGACCGAAACCATCGAAGCGGTAGAAATGTGCCACCGCGCAGGCTGGCGAACTGTTACATCCCACCGCTCCGGCGAGACCGAAGATTCCACTATTGCTGACTTGGCAGTGGCGCTGAACACTGGACAAATCAAGACTGGTGCTCCCGCCCGCTCTGATCGCGTGGCAAAATACAATCAACTCTTGCGTATTGAAGCAGAGTTGGGCAATACCGCCAAATACGCAGGCTGGGATGCGCTGAGAAAATAGTCTAAAACAGAGGAAATTTTAAAAATACCGAAAGACCCGCAAAGGTCTTTCGGTATTTTTTTACTCACTGTGTAAAAACGTAAAATCGAACATCAAAACTCGCGAATATCGCAAAAAAGCATTAAAACTTAACGCTTTTCGCGGTAAGGATAGGGAAATGCACGGTAAATAGTTTTTGTAAAACCCTTCTATTTAGAAGTTATAAATTGCAAAAAAAATTCAGTCTTGATTTTTTTGAAAATTTCATTATAATGAGCGGAGTTAGTTTATCTAACCATTAAACAAAGTCTGGATATCACCCACCTATGATGCTCACTGGCGATCAGGAAAAAGTACGGAAGGTAAACAGATCACTAATACTGAATACTCTTCGACTTCACGCACCTGCATCACGGGCGCAGGTAGCGAATATTACAGGATTAACCAGAGGGACGGTTTCCAATATCGTCAACGTATTGATTGAAGATGGTCTGGTTTTCGAGGATAAACTACAGGATTCAAAGATCGGGCGTCCATCCATCTTGATAGGGTTGAGACCGGATGGCGGCGCAGTAATTGGGGTTGAAATTGGGGTGGATTTTATATCGGTGCTGCTTACTAATTTTGTAGCAGAAACCTTGTGGGAAACCAGAGTTCAGACCGTTCTTTCGCAGTCTCAAACAGATATTATTAATCAGGCAGAAAATCATATAGATCAGGCGCTTTCCATAGCCAAGGAACATGGGTTAAGACCGTTGGGAATTGGAGTAGGTTTACCCGGACTTGTTAATGTTCGACAGGGAAACCTGATTATGGCTCCCAACTTACGCTGGAAAAACCTGCCGCTCCGGTTGATGTGGAACCAGCGTTTTCATCTACCTATCTATATTGATAACGAAGCAAATTTATCGGCTCTGGGGGAATATTATTTCGGAATAGCAAGAAATGTTGACAATTTTATTTACCTAACTTCCGATATTGGTCTAGGCGGAGGTATTGTGATTGATGGAAGGTTGTTTCGCGGCGGGCATGGATATGGCGGAGAAATAGGGCATATCCAGCGCAATCCACAGGGCGAACAATGCGGTTGTGGACGTATTGGATGCTGGGAAACACAAGTTGGTCCGCGCGCTGTACTCCGCCGAGTCAAGAAAGAATTCGAAACACATCAGGATCAGGTATTATTAGACGCCTGCTCAGGTGATTTTAACAACCTAACCTTTGACATGGTCGTAAAGTTTGCTTTGAGCGGCAATTCGATCTGTTGTCAGGCAATAGAAGAAGTTGCTGTGAATTTGGGAGAGGGGATCGCAGACTTGGTTAACATTTTTAATCCCGATTTGATTGTTATCGGAGGAGCTTTTACCCAAGGGAAAGATATTATGCATTCAATCATTGAAAAAACGATCTTTTCCAACGCATTACAACCCGCTACTGATAATTTACGAATTAAATTTTCCGAACATAGTGCTGAAGCATGCGCATTGGGCGCAGTGGCGGTTGTATTAGATGATATTTTGCGTGAAATGGTGATTAATTAAATAATTCCATCAACGCGACTTATAGTTATAATGATAGCCATTTTACGTACGGAGGTGACACACCAGGATAATCTAAATTCTTGTACTCAAAAATGAGCGTCGAATAAATCTAACTAATGAAGAAGGAGCTTGAAATGAAATCCAATCGTATTTTAGTAGTACTATTCACCCTGATGGTGATTGCGTCACTGCTCGCTGGCTGCGGCGGCGCTGCAGAACCCGCCGCAGGTGCAAAGACCAAAGTTGGTCTTTCCTTTTCTGATTTTGCGACTGAACGCTGGAAGAACGAAGAAGTTTTGATGCGCGGCTTGCTCGAAGGCATGGGCTATGAAGTAATCTCTGCCGAAGCCAACCACGATGTGAAATTACAGAACGACCAGATCGACAACATGGTCAGCCAGGGTGTCAAAGGCTTGCTCGTCGTTGCTGAAGATGGCGATGCCATCGTAACCTCGGTTGACAAAGCTGCCGATGCCGGCGTGAAAGTAATCGCTTACGACCGCCTGATCAAGACCTCCAAGATCGCCGCTTACCTGTCCTTCGACAACGTTGAAGTGGGTCGCCAGCAGGCGCTTGGTGTCATGTCAGCCATCGATGCCGAAAATTGGGATGTTGCCGCCAATGGACCCGCTCGCGTCGTCCAACTCGCCGGCTCCCCCACTGACAACAACGCCACCCTCTTCACCAAGGGTCAGACCGAAGTCCTCCAGCCCCTGGTTGACAGCGGCAAGATCGAAATCGTTGCCCAACAAGGCGTCGAAAACTGGGACCCCGCCAACGCTCTCAAGTTGATGGAAAACATCCTCACCGCCCAGAACAATGATGTTGACGCAGTTGTCGCCTCCAATGACGGCACCGCTCTCGGCGCTCTGCAAGCCATGAAAGCCCAAGGCTTGGCTGGTACAGTCCCGATCTCTGGTCAGGATGCCACCGCTGACGGCTCCAACAGCATCGTCAAGGGTGAACTCACTGTCTCCATCCTCAAGGACATCCGCAATCTCTCCCCGTTAGCCATCGAAGTGATGGACAAGCTCCTCAAGGGCGAATCTGTTGACGGTATGAAGAACTTCTCCCTCGCAGAATTGACCGTTGATGACAAGTACACCGGCGAAGTCCCCTGCGTATTCCTCGAAGTACAACAAGTCAACAAAGACAACGTCTACGACCTCGTTGTGGCAAGTGAATTCCAAGCCTACGATGATGTCTATCGCGACATCCCCGAAGGT
>Ga0316608_1000775_pt1 | contig 13860 bp, 18 predicted proteins | sample MIS2016152B_MG_FD_207673 | JGI IMG/M metagenome (GOLD analysis project Ga0316608, IMG submission 207673) | Microbial mat bacterial communities from Middle Island sinkhole, Lake Huron, Michigan, United States - MIS.2016.152B | ecosystem: Environmental > Aquatic > Freshwater > Lake > Sediment...
TGTTTGTTCGACACCTTTAAAATAATTATTAGCTTTAAATCTTTCTAAAGCAATCAAAATATTTTTTAAAAATTTATCTCTTTCATCGTTTGAATCAAACTTTAAAGGTTTAATATCAAAATCATATCTTTCACAACCTCCTCGTAAATATAATTCATATGTATTTTCACATTTATCAAACATTGGATAATCGTGTGATATTATTTTAAATTTAATACCATCGATAATAGTTTCAAAATATAATATATCATCTACACATCTCAAACTTTCATCTTGTTCTGAAATTTGCATTGCTAAAGCTTTTTCAAACTTTACAAATTTGATTTTTAACATTTCTTTCATAATTTTTATTTTTTAAATTTAACATTTATTAATTCTATAAAATCTTCTTTTGTTAGTTGTGAATTTTCTAAATATAAATCCTTACAATAATTCATTATAATACCAACATCTTTACAACCTTTTTGAACATTCAAAAATTTCATTATATCAAAACCATCAATCGGAGGATTTGAATAAATTACATTGTTATCATTCACTTTCAAACTTTTTATCTTATCTTTCAATAATATTATTTGATTATTTAAATTATAACAAGGCTTATGAGATTTGTTATCAGCATCAATTAAAACCAAACAAAATTCTAAATCTTCATCTAAATCAACAATCGACTTTCTAATAACCTTATCAGTACAACCACTCAAATCATCTAAATATGTTTTACAACGCATGTGATTAAATACTGCTTTTTGAATCTTTACTATAATATCATTAGGAAATTTTAAACGTGTTAAAATATCTACAACCATATCCGAACCAACCTTATCATGTTCTTTAAATTTTACAGTATCATTTACATTTTGAGTTGAAAATGGTTTTCCAATATCATGTAATAAAGCTGCTAATCTTAAATATTTATCGGCTTTACAATTTCTCACAACTTCTAATATGTGGTTATAAACATCTTTATCATGATATTTATTTTGTTTTACATTAATGGTATATTTTAATTGTGGAATGATATACTCAATCATATTAGTATCAACTAATAATCTAATAGCACTTACAACAGAATCCGAATTTTCAATAGATAAGATTTTCATAAACTCATCATTGATACGCTCTTTTGAAATATACTGTAATTTACTACTACATAAAAATAATGCTTCTAATACATCATCTTGTATTTTGAAATTGTATTTATAAGCAAATCTAATTACTCTCAACATTCTAAGGGTATCATCTGTAAATGTGAGTGTTGGATTTAATGGTGTCCTTATAATCTTATTTTTAATATCACCTATACCATTCAGTAAATCATGTATTTTAAAATCCGATAAATTCATACTAACTGTATTGATAGTCAAATCTCTACGTTTCGCATCATCTAATAATGTTCCGAAACCTACTATTGGTTTTCTATCGTTTTCATTATAGATTTCAGTTCGTGTAAATACACATTCAATATCAACATTTTCATATCCTACTATATTGAATTTAGCAGTTCCAAATCTTTCAAAGATGATAGGATTGGAATCTTTTTTATAACAAGCAAAATGTTTACAAATAAAATCTGCAAATAAAATTCCACCATTATCTAATTCAACAACAATATCAATATCTTTGATTTTATTATATCCTAAAATTAAATCTCTAATACTACCACCAACTAAATAACATTTATTTTCAAAGATGGTATTTTTAATAGCTGTTGATATTAATTGTATTACTTTATATTCGACTGTATTTTTATCTATATTTAATTCCATATTATTTTTTATAAATTATACTGCAAATATACAAATAAAAAATGATATAAAAAAATTAATATATAATATTATAAAAAATAAATCTATTATAATGATACAACCATTAAGAATAAAAGAAGCTGAACTATATATTTACGATTATAAAATATCGGCTATTACAAACGATTATACTGATATTTCTGACTATACTGGGGGGGGGCTTTTAATCTACCGACAGTAGAAGCAGTTGCAAATTCTTTATTTGATTTAAGCGGTAAAACGGTTGATAAATTAATTGTAAATGATAAATATTTATACGTTTGTGATAGTAAAGGTAATAATGATACAGCTATAAAAGGTAATCCATTTAGATGTTATAAAACTATACAAGCAGCTTATTCAGCTTCTACTATTGGTGATGTTGTATATGTTATGAGTGGTGATTATAATGTTGATACAAATCTTGCTAAAAATGGTGTTGGTTATTATTTTGAACAAAATACTAATGTTAGTGCAACGACTTCTAAACTTTTTAATTATGAAACTACATATTCAACTTCTATAACATACGATATTAATATACTCGGTTATGGTAATTTTTATTGTGGTAGTAATATATTTTTCACTTTACACCATAACGATATATTACAACCAAAATATCCAATTAATGTGAATACTAATTTAGAATTTAATATAGTTATAGGTTCAATTGCATGTTATAGTAGTATACCATCTGATAATGATAATTATTTTTTTAATGTAAGAGGGAAATATCTTAGTATAAATGATTTTTCATTATATCATTATAACACTACACTAAATATTTATATATATAATTTAAATTGTAATATAAATATTGATGTTGTTATTGGTAATACTTCGGATGTTTCTAATTATGGTGTAGTGCTTTTAACTGGTTTAGATTATACTAAAACGTGTATTAAATATACATCAATTAAAACTATAAATTTAAATAATTCTTATCCTGCTGTGAACATTGCAAATGGTGTTATGTTTAGTAATTTTTGTAATCGTATAACATCAAATTATTCTACTATAACAGTTAAGAGTATAACATATATAAAAATTGTAGCCTCATCAACAATATATTCTGATGATATTGGTACAGTCGATAGTGAGGTATCTAATAATTTACAAAATAATATAATTAGTAGTAGATATATAGAACAATTAAACATATTATCATTTGGTAAACATACAATAAACGCAAATGTTCATAACCTTGTAAATAATGGTGTTAATTCATTATTAGTTTTGAATTGTAATTCTGATTATTTAGATAGTGTATGGACATTAAATGTTGGTACTACTATATTAAATGGTGAATTTACTAATACGAATGGTTCACTTAGTTTTTACGATAGTATACAAATTTTAGGAGCTGCGAGATTTATAATGAATGCTACGGTAAATATTACACCTAATACACAATTTAATAATGCTTTCATTTATATAAACCACCCAAATGCTTATGTTGAAATAAATAATAATATTTATACTAAAAATATAAATAATGTTATATATTTAAAAGACGGCAAATTGAAATTAAAAGGTGATATTCAAATGGATGGATATAACAATTTATATAATGAATCCGCAATAATATATGATGGTGGTGAAATTGTGATGTCAAATTCAACATTGAAATCTACATTGGGTTATGAACAATACCCAATTAGTTGTATAAATAATCCAAAAAGTTTAAAAATTTTAAGTGGTGGATTAAATGTAAATAAAGAAACATTTGATGCACGTAAACAAAAAATTGAAATCGTTGTAGGTGGTACTGTTTTAAGTAGTGAAACATATTCACTAGCTTTAAGTAGTATTAGTTATATTAGTTATATTACAAGTGGACATACTACAGAATCAGAAGTTGTGAGTGGATTTACTTCTCAAATATCAGCACTTGCAAATTTTACTGTTGTAAATAATAACAATAGTTTTACAGTTGAATGTAATAATGTTAGTGAAGTATTTACATATAACATATCTAAAACAATTGGTACTGGTACAATGACACAAAGATTAGTTAGATATGCAACATATCCTTTAACAAATTCAACAGGTGGTACAATTATAATAGATGAAGATATATAAAGAAAAAATCCGAATAATTTATTCGGATTTCTTTTTTCTTGCAATGTAATTTGAAATTTTTAATACTGTTTTCACATCATTACCATATTTCGGACATTTCTCTTTTAAGAAACTTCTAATGGTATTTGTGTTATTTAATGGTAGGTCATCAACATTCCATTTATTTATATATTCTAATATATTTTCATAGTTTTCATTTTCAACATCATATTCCAACCAATTAACAACACCAAATTTTTCTAATCCATCTTTTTTTAAATCATCCATATATTTATATTTATTTACATCTTTATCATTTTTATCTGTATATACATTATTACTATTGTTATCAAAATCTCCAATAAGTTTTAATGTATTTCTATCGGTATTTACTGGAACTGCACCTTTGTTATCATCTAAATAATTAAAGGTTGTTAAATCGTTTAACATATTATTTAGCTTTATTTTCTTTTAAATCTTGAATACGTTTTAACTCTTTTTCCAATTCACCATTCAACGAATTTAATGTATATTCAGCATCTTCAACAGTTTGCATAAATGCTATTTGAATCATATTAAGTACATTATATAATTTGCTATGATTAGATGTTGCAATACTACTTTGTAGGAATAATTTAATACCATATAACGTACTATCAACTCTACTTTTATGCCATTCATTAAATTTTTCTATAAATATTTCAGGTACACCATCTTCTCTAACTTCTCTTTCATATCGGCTTATACATTTTTCAAATATAAGTACAATTTCAGCGTATAAATGTTCAGGATATAAATTGTCATAATTTTTTTGATTAATGAAATCACTAAAATCGTTTCTAAATACTTTAATTTTAGTTTTTAAAAATTTAATAGCCATTTCTTTTTTCAATTTATTAGTTATACCAATAGAATCGACACTTCTGTCATATTCTAACATACCTGTAAAAAATGTATGTTTAGTTAAATCGAATTTAATTTCTTTATTGTTTGCACAATCTATTTTATTTTTTAAATATCTATAAAGTAATAACATACCAACAGCAAAAAATACGGTAGTTGCACCATAAGTTGTAATTAATAGTACAGTTTTTTCTATTTCTGTTATACTTAATAATATAGTTAATAGTGAAGTCATATCAGTTAAAATTTATTTCTATTATATATATAATAAAAAAAATGAAAATTTTAACACACTAAATTCAATTATTATTTTTAATATATAATAATAAAAAATATTATGAGTAAAAATTTTTATAGTATATTAGAATTTAAGAAATTTAAAAATATATCCGATATGTTTACAATTAATGAAGAAGATAATGGTAATGGTATGAAAATAGAAGAAAGATTATCTGCTGTTATTGATGAAATTGTTAAAAATGTTGAATATTGGTTTAAAGAAGGTAAATTTAGTATGGAAAATATTTCATTAGTCGAATTAGAAAAATCGTTCGATGATAAATTAGGTATGAGAAATATTATATGTAATTTTGAAGATGAAAATAGTAATTTTCAATTAATAATAGATGTTCCTTTAAATCTTATTGTAACCTTAAACGCAGATGAAAAAAATAATGGAGATTTTAAAGGTATTATAACAATTAAAAAATACGATAAAAATACATCCGAATTAATAAGACAATATAAAAATGATGTTAAATTGAAAAATATAACAGAAGATTTTATTATTGAAAGAATTAGTAAATTTGACGAAATTACATCAGAAGTTGGTGGTAAGCCTGTTATTGATAACGATGATTTAAAACCAGAAGATAATTATTTTTAAAATTAATTAATATATTATGAACAATTTGATAAAATTTAAACAAAACGAACTATACATATTAGATTATAAAGTTTCATCTATTACAAATGATTATACTGAAATTTCTGACTATACTGGGGGGGGGGGCTTTTAATCTACCGACAGTAGAAGCTGTAGCTTTGTCATTAGATGATATGAGTGGTAAAACTATAAACTCACTTATAACATCAAATCGAACATGTTATGTTAGTTATAGTAGAGGTGATGATAGTATTGCAATTAAAGGTAATATATTTAAAACATTTAAAACTATTGGAGCTGCTGTTTCTGCTGCAACGTCAGGTGATTTAGTATATGTGTTTAAAGATAGTTATAATGTATATAATAATATTGCAAAAGATGGTGTTGATTTTTATTTTGAACCAAACACATATGTTTACAGTAGCGCAACTACATTATTTGATATATCTGCAACAACTAGTTTAGTTTCTAATGTTTATGGTTATGGTATTTTTTATTGTAATCAATTTTTAAGATATGGTTATAGTGTGGTAATAAATAACATCAAACCAATTGTAGTTGAATTTGATTATATGTATGCTAATGGATATAATATAATATTAGCTAAAATGTTAAAAATGGTTGGAAACAAAATTGATATATATGATGGTAATGGTCAAGGAAGTTTCAGATTTTATTATGATGTAGATTTTAATGTTAGTGAAGTGTCATCAAATTCAATTCATCCACTTATATATCTTTCAACAGATGTTGATGGTTATATGAATATTAGAGCAAATAAAATTATTAATTCACATGCAACTGGCTATTCTATTGAAAAAAGTTATAACAATTTAGGTAAAGTCAATTTAGATATTAATTATTGTAAAAATATATATATTAATAGTAGAGTGTTTTTTAAATTTCATACAGTAGATAAACTTATAGTTGATGATAATGGTGTAAATAATGCACAATATCCAACACATTTATTTGGAAATACTATTACAGAATTAATAAATTACTTTAAAGGTACATTGATAGTAAATTCTTTAGTTGGAGATTTTGATAATTATGGTGATGGTGTTGTTCAAATTAGTTGTAATAAAAATGAAACAACATCAACGTGGACATTGAGTAGTGGTTCAACTATTGTTGATGGTAGTTTAACAGATTCGTCTGTTTATAATGCACTTTTTAGTATTGTTGTAAATGGAAATGCTAAATTGTTTTTAAATGCTCCAATAATTTTGAAACCAACATTCACGATATTGAATTCATATAACAATGTAACCCCATTTATACACGTAAATTCGACAAATGCTTTAGTTGAAATAAATCAATCTATTTATAATTATGTTAGAAATCCATTAATCAAATTATCTAATGGTAAACTTATTGTAAAAACAGATTTGATTAATATGAACTCAGCTTCTACAACAGATGAAATAATATTATTTGAAAATGGTGAATTAGTTTTAAATTCAGCAACATTAAAAGTTAATAATATTAACAATGCTTATAGTTATCCTATTACATGTTTTGGTGGTAATAAAGATATTAAAGTGTTAGCAGGTGGCTTAAATCTTAATAAAGATACAATGGATACTAGAAAAAAATTAATTAAAGTTGAAGTTGGTGGTGTTGTTCAAAATGCGGAATCATATTCAGTAACACTATTAGGTACAATATATACTGTTAGTGGTTATACTACACAATCTGATGTTATAACTGCATTATATGATAGTATATCTGCTGGTACTTCGGCATATACGTTAACAAACTATGGTGTTTATATGCATATTGAGAGTAAAACTTTTAATGACGATTTTTCATATTCTATATCTAAAAGTGCTGGTACTGGAACATTCGTAGCATATTTATTAAGAAATTTATCTTGTCAATTAAATAATAAAACAGGTGGAATGATTTTAATAGATGATGATATATGATAAATGTAAAACAATTCTAATTAATATATAATTAAAAAATTAAAATAATATGAGTGTAAGTATTAATATTGTTGCAAATCAAGCTTTTTTAAATCGTGTTAGAAGTATCCCAAACTTTAAAGTCGATTTAGGTATGAATTTAAAAGGTTCGATTCCTGATCCTAACAAACGAAGTAATAGGAATAATGAAATTACTATAAAAGATGTTTTTATTGAATATTATGTAAACAATTTTAGAAAATTAATTTATAAAAATGGTGTTTATAATACTATAACATTTTATCAATGTAATGATATGGAATATAATAATGTACAATTTTTTATAAATGATTGGAAACAAATGGTAGAAACAACATTTGATGAAAATCAAGATGTTGTAAATTTCATATTAGGTGTTGTTAAAAGCGTATTAGAACCTGGAAATGAAGATGATGCGACACTTAGAATATCATGTAAAGAAGTTGATAAATATAAATGTCCAGATATTTCAAATCCAGATAGTAAAGAATATACAAAACAAATGGCAGAATGGAGAAGAAATATGAATAATGTAGGAGATGATAATGAATAAAATAAAATCCGATATGAAAATATCGGATTTTTTATAAATAATTATTTTTCATTATCTGGATATAGTATTGTGTGTTCGTATTCAAACATATCATCACATTGTTTATTAAATTCTTTTATTCCTTCACTTTTTGTATATCCACAATCTCTATAATTGATTAGATAATCTACAAATTCATCAGCTAATGAATTTGGTATTTCAATATATGGAACAAGTTTTTTATATAAACCTTTATAATTTTCGATACGATAAGCATTATGTATTTTAACTAAACCATATTTTGTGGTATTTGCAACAGTTTCATAACCATTTACATTTTGTTCGTTAATAAAACTTCCAAAATTTTTAACATGTTAAAAATTTTCCATATATTTTCATTTTTAATTATATATTATTTTTCCATAAATTAAAATATTTTAAATTATGGTAAATATACAAATATATTATTTTGCTTTCTATTAAAATAGTAATAAATACCATCTTTTTTTGTACAACTACCTAAATAATTATAACTTGTTAATGCTTCTTTTTCAATAGATGTAATAATACTACCGTTTTTAGATATTCTACAACCTGTTATTGTAAGTTTCATGTTTTTCATAATTATTATGTTTTAAAAATATATTACAAAGATATAAATAATTTTTGATATATACATAAAAAATGTTTAAATATTACATAAAATGTTATTATGTTTTTTTATACAACAATATACTCAATCATTTTAGAAATTATATACGTTTTAAAATATGTAAGATTCTAAAAAGTGTATTGTGTATATAAAAAATTATTATGAAAATTTTTTAATTAGTTCTTTTTTATCTGGTAATACACTATCAATATACATTACCAACACATCAAAATATTCATATTTATAAATATCAACAATTTTAAAATCAATTAAAAATTGTGTATCAACAACAACCCTAGCATCTTTATAGTCTTTAATATTAAACCAATAAATAATTTCATAATATTTATCATCAACGTTTAATGATAATATACAACTAATACCATTTTGAACTAATCCGATATAATCTACAATACTTATACTAAAATTCATACATTTTATTTTTATATATAATTAAAATATATTTTAAATTATTATGGGTGTAAATTTTTCAGACTTATATATTATTAGTAAACAAGAAGCACGATATAAACCAAATAAAATCGTTGAAAATGATATTGTAAACGTCATATTACAAAAACTTAAAATGTGCTTATATACAAATAAAGGAGAAGCTTTAAATCCAGATTTAGGTTGTGATTTAGATTATTATTTAACTGAAACTAAACTTTCAAATGCAGATTTAAAAGAAATTATAGTTGAGCAAATAAATACATTCATACCAGAAATAATTGGTAAATATGAACTATCATTAGATTTATATGAAGGTGAAATCCGAGATATATTATATATAACCATAAACTTAGAAGGGTATGAATATAATTTTATTGTTTAATATCAAATATTTTCATCTGCTCAACTAAATCTTTATAATGTTTATCTAAAATTTCTAAGTGGATATTTTTCATATAAAACAACATATACAATATACGTTGATTTAAATTATCTATATAATTCAAATAACTATTATTAGGTACATCAATAGTTTTATATTCATATCTATCGTTTTTAGTAATTATTTCAATATCAACATTACCTAAAATTCTATTAAATTTTAATATATGTTTTATTTTTAATGTGTTATGGTAAATTGTAATAATGTTATATTCACAATCACATTCCATGGCAACACTATAATATTCTCTTAATAAATGATTTAAAATGTAATATACACTATAAAAAACACTATCTTTATCAACAAGATTGGGTGGATATAACTGTGTTTTATTAAATTTATCAACAGCTAAAATTAAATCGTTAAAATCAACATATAATACATTATTAAAATATATCATATCATTATTAATGATTAGATTACAATAATATTCTAATTGTAAATTATTATTTTTATAAACTGTTGCATTTGTATTTGTATTTGTATATCCTTCTCTATATGAAACATTGTATATATCATCTTCGGATAAAAATTTTTCTATTATTTCAATTGCTTTCATGATTGTTATTTTTTATTTTAATGATACAATAAAATAATGACCAATATATGGTAAACTGATTCTTATATTCACATTACTCAAATTTAATTTTAAATAATTTTTATATAAATATCTTTTCGCAGCTTTAAATGATTTAGATTTAATATCAACTTGTGTCCTTAAAATAAATTCACATTCATCATTATAAATAATATCTTCATAATTTTCATTTGAAAAGGGGTGGTTTATCCATTGTTTTGTTGATATATTGTGCCACCAATCACTGTTTGGATTTTCTTTAGCATTACATTCGATTGTTGTTAATAATTTTCTACGTTTATTTCTTTTTCTTGTTATTTTATAAATTCTTTGACCTATCGGTTTATTACATTTTACTTTAATTTTCATAAATTTATAATTATAATTCATTTAATTGTTTTTCTGTTTTCAATATAGATTTTTTTAATTCTACTACTCTTTTTTTATCAAATTCTAATCTGTTTTTAAATGTTGATAAAATATCATCTAACATTTCTTTATGTCTTTTATTGAAATTTTCTTCTGAATAATCGTAATTTTTATCTGCACCTCTTAAAACAATATCATTCCAAGTTAAATGTGCAAACATTCTACCACTTTCATTGTTTTGAATAATATCATCATAACTATAATTAGATTTTATTAAAATGTCATTTTCTAATTTTATTATAAGATTTTTAGTGCTTTCTAAATAATTCAATAATTTTTCACGTTTGTTTAAAATTGAAATGATATTTTTAATTTTTAATAAATCGTTATCTTTGTTTGTATTAGATGGTAGATTTGTATTTACAATATATCTAATATGTAATTTTTGAATATTATAACCACCAGCTAAAATAGAATCACAATTAAAAAAATAATCTTTATCATTTCTAATAATAGCTGCTGAAAATGTAAAAGTATTTAAATGAAAATTGATAGAATAATTTGATATTTTATCATCAGTATTTAAATATTTGGTAATAGCTTTTGTTAAATCTAATAATGTGTTTAATAAAAAATACTCTTTATCTTTTTCACAACCTTCTAATTTGTCTAATATGTTTAAAAAATATTCATTACTATCAACAATAACATCTTTTACTAATTTGTTATCAATTTCCGCAATTACTTTTTCTAATATTTCGTTATTCATATTTAATAATTTTAATTTAATACAAAGATACAATCATTTTTTGAAAAAAAAAAATATTTTTTATAAATTTTGAAACTTTTTTATTTAATTTTTAGTATAAGGTTAAAATGATATAATTAATTTATGAAAGAGCAAGGTTATAAACAAAAGATTACATTAAGAGATGAGGGTTTATTTTTACATCATGTTTTCAATAATATCAAATATTTTGATATGGTTGATAAATCATTTTTTGAGGATAAGAGAATTTCGAGAATGTATCAAATATCTAAAGATGAACTTAAAAAATCTAAAAAAAGACAACTACCAGAATACGACATGTTGTCAAATATTATAATTAGTTCAGATTTTAATGACAATAGTGAAAAAATAGATGAACAGTATCTAAACAACTTCTTTAAATTAGAAGATTCCTATGACAAAAACGAAGAAACTGTTAGAAGACGTTTTGATGCTTGGAAAAAATATAAAAAAGAAGAAAGTGTATTAGACGACCAAGTTGATAAATTTAGAGAAATAAATCCATTAGATTCTGATTCTATTGATGTTTTTATATCAAATGCTAAGAAACAATTACAAGAAGTTATCGAAATATCTTATGAAGATGATGATTTGGGAATGGATTTCGATGATTTAAATAATAGAAAATATGATATTAATACGCTAAAAAATTCAACAGGTTATGTATGTTTAGATGAAATTAGTGATGGTGGATTTGATAGTGGTAGCTTAATTGTATTTTTAGGACAGACAAATGTTGGAAAGTGTGTAAGTCCAGATACATTAATAACAGTTAAAAATAACATAACAAATATGGTAAAAAGATTGTCAATATTAGAATTTTATAACTTAATACAAAAACAAAATGAAATTATTTAAGAAAAAACACATTTTAGATAGTTGTACATATTATTTAAAATATAAAAATTATTTAGATGTTTATAGAAATGGTATTTTTTATAAAAGATTAGATGGTTTGATAGATATGATGATGAATTATAATGACCACTATGATTATAGTAGTTTTGATAAAAATTTAAAAATTGTATATTTTGATAGCAATTTTAATGTAATAGATTACCATCCATATTATATTAATATAAGTGTAAAAAATGAAAATGATGAATATACACTATATTTAGATAATAATAAATTATTAAAATCAACAAAAAGTTTTAATTTATGTGAAAATGTTATTGTTGCTGATTTTTGTTTCACAATTTATACACTAACATACAACGATGAAAAATATATCATCTACGATAAACATCTTATAAAAGGAGATTATAAACACATTGTAAATATATATCCAGAATATGAAATAATCGAATTTAAAAACATCTTAACATATTATAAAAACTTCGACAATAATATTGTAGATGAAAGTGAAATTAAAAAATTAATCTTAAAATAAATTATATGACTTACAAAAGAATTATCTTTATTGGAATTGCAATTATGCTTATAACAGCTTTTTGTGAAATTATGGGATGGACACAATTGTATAATACATTTGGTTGGACTGCCATCATATTTATGATTATCTTAACACCATTCGCAGCTTTAATTATTGGTAGTGGTTGGTATTATGGAATTAAATCTTTAATTGATGATTACAAAGAAAGGAAGAAAAAATAATGATAAATATTAAAAATAATATAAACTGTTTATTTCTTGATAAAAAAGTTTTAAGTAGTAAATATAAAATATTACAACTTAATGGTGAAATAACAGAAGAAACATATCAAACATATAAAAATGAATTAAACGAATTATTATATTATAATCCAAAATATATCATTACTAATGTTGATACATGTGGTGGTTGTTGTATTACAACTTTAGGTGTTGTTGATATGATAGAAGCTATTAAAAAAGCTAATAAAGATGTGATATTTGTGACATATACTAATACCAAATTATTTAGTGCTGGTGTGCCATTATTTTTAACAGGCGATATAAGAATTATGAGTGAAAATTCATTGGCACTTGTACATGATGTGAGTAGTTGGAGTGGTGGTAAAGTTTCAGATATGAAAGAAGATTTAAAACGAAATGAAATAATTAAAAAGAATATCTTTAAATATATTGATTTGCGTACTAATAAAAATGATGGTTTTTGGATGAACAAATTAAAAGATATTATGAATGCAGATTTAACATTAGAAGCACACGAATGTAAAGAATATAATATTTGTACAAATATTGGTTGTGTATCATTAAATGTAAATTTGAATGTAGAAGAAAAATTAGAAATTATTAATTAGTGTTATGAATAATAAATTTATAGAAACTTTAAATGTTAGTAATTATTCAGTTTTAACAGAAAATGGTTTTTCCAATATCGAAAATATTGGAAAAACTATTTTATTTGATGAATATTATGTTGAAACAAATACACACCATTTATATTGTGCAGATGAACATCTATTAATTGATAAAAACTATCATCCTATAAAAGTATGTGATTTAAAAGTTGA
>Ga0316608_1000776_pt1 | contig 13853 bp, 11 predicted proteins | sample MIS2016152B_MG_FD_207673 | JGI IMG/M metagenome (GOLD analysis project Ga0316608, IMG submission 207673) | Microbial mat bacterial communities from Middle Island sinkhole, Lake Huron, Michigan, United States - MIS.2016.152B | ecosystem: Environmental > Aquatic > Freshwater > Lake > Sediment...
GAAAAGATAATTCTATCATAGTCAACTTCAAAGCCTAAACGCGTGTCGTCTTGCTCTATGCGTAGTCTTTTTCCTTTGTCTCCTTGTCGTTTTAGCGACAACAATTGTTCCCAATTCATCATAATTTTTTGATTTTTAGAAGTAGCAATGATAATAATTATTGTAAACAAATGCTATTTTATAAGTCGATTTGTTGCAACCCTTGAACTTGCTCGAATAGGCGAAGCAAAGAGTATTGTTTTTATTACTTCAATTTATTGTATTTTTCAAAAGGAGTTTAGCGATGTGCTTCGCAATTGCATTTTGACTCCCCATAACGATATATTGTTCGTAATAGGAGTTAAAAAATGGGACGAAATATTTAGGATGACTTTAAAACAATTGCTACATTGCGGGCATTAAAAGTCGAAATTAAAAAGCAAAATATAAATGATTGAAGATAAGAATCCGCAACGCACTACTTTATCACAACTTGGGGAGTTTGGTTTGATAGAACATTTAACCAAAAACTTTGATATCAAACAAGCTTCAACCCTCAAAAGCATTGGCGATGATGCAGCTGTTTTGGACTTCAAGGAAAAAAAAGTGGTAATTTCAACCGATTTATTGATTGAAGGTGTTCACTTTGATTTGTCCTATATGCCTTTACGTCATTTGGGATACAAAGCGGTTGTAGTAAACGTGTCGGATATTTGTGCCATGAATGCAAAACCGACACAAATTACAGTTTCTGTGGCTGTTTCTAATCGTTTTCCATTGGAAGCTTTAGAAGAATTATTTGACGGGATAGTTTTGGCATCAAAATTCTACAATGTCGATGTTATTGGTGGCGATACTACTTCATCTCAAAAAGGATTGATTATTTCAATAACCGCTATAGGACAAGCCAATGAAGACGAGATTATCTATCGAAATGGAGCAAAAGACGGAAATTTGTTAGTGGTTTCGGGCGATTTAGGTGCTGCCTATATGGGGTTGCAAGTTTTGGAGCGAGAGAAACAGGTTTTTCAAGTCAACCCAAACAACCAGCCCGATTTAGATGCTTATACCTATTTGATTGAAAGACAACTTCGACCAGAAGCACGTCACGATATTAAAGAGTTATTAGAGAAACTCGAAATAAAACCCACTTCGATGATCGATATTTCTGATGGTTTATCATCAGAAATCATTCATATATGTAAACAAAGTCAAGTGGGATGTAATTTATATGAAGAAAAAATCCCTGTCGATCCACAGTTTATCAATGTTTGTGAAGAGTTTAATATAGACAGCACAACTGTAGCTATAAATGGCGGAGAAGACTATGAATTGTTATTTACTATGGCAATGGAGGATTATGACAAAATAAAAGCCAATCCAAATTTTACTATAATTGGACATATTGTTCCAGAAAGCGAAGAAATTCATTTGATTACAAGAGCCAACACTAAAATTCCTTTGAAAGCCAGAGGTTGGAATGCTATGAGAGAATAGTTTTTCAGTTTCAGAACATAATTTTGAAGATTTGAAATTTGGCATAATAAAAAAACTAACTATCGTTTTTCTTATTTTATTATTTGGCACTATTTAGTAAAAATTCTATAAGAGTAATAATTTATTGATAAATTGATATTAAAAAATCAACTTTAATTGCAATAGTTTAATAAAATTGTTAACATCGTTTGTTTGAATGAGAAATGCGCAACAATTTCATTTTTATTAACATTGTCTTAACATGTGTGTGAGATAAATAATTGAATTTTGCAAAAATTTTAAACAAAAAACTAATAACATGAAAAATTTTAAACACAGCATGTATTCTGTTTTATTTCTTTTGATGACCACAGTAATGTTTTCACAAGGAAAAATTAAAGGAACAGTTGTTGACAACGAATTAGGCGGGACATTACCAGGAGTAAATGTTACTGTTAAAGGAACAACAAGCGGAACATCAACCGATATTGATGGAAATTTTCTTTTAAAAACAACGGCCTCTTCAGGACAAGTAGTGGTAACTTTCATTGGCTACAAACCACAAACTTTGAATTATTCAGTGAGCAATGGAGAAACAGTTGATTTAGGAACCATCAAATTATCTTCAGATTCAAGCGAAATTGAAGAGGTGGTAATTATTGGAAAAGGAGTTATTGACTTAGCAAAAGATAGAAAAACTCCGATTGCGGTTTCTTCAATTAAAGCTAATGAAATTCAAGCAAAAATTGGAACAGCAGATATTACTCAAACAATGGTTAACACTCCATCGGTTTATGTTGCAGGACAAGCAGGAGGTTTTGGAGATTCAAGAATTTCTGTTCGTGGATTCCAACAAGACAATACAGCATTTTTATTAAATGGTCAACCAATCAACGGAATGGAAGACGGAAAAATGTATTGGTCAAACTGGTCAGGAATGGCAGATATTGCTAATGCAATTCAAATTCAAAGAGGTTTAGGATCGTCTAAATTAGCCATTTCTTCTGTTGGAGGAACAGTAAATTTTGTAACTAAAGCTACTGATTTAAAAGAAGGTGGTTTTATGTCTATGGGAGTTGCAAATGATGATTATTTCAAATCAACAGTAGCTTACAACACAGGAATGAGTAAAAAAGGTTGGGGTGCTAGCTTTATGATGTCTCACTGGCAAGGTGATGGTTACAATGATGGAACTAGAGGTGAAGGTCAAAACTACTTTTTATCTGTAGGATACAAAGCAAACGAAAAACATAGTTTTAACTTTTTAGTTACTGGTGCACCACAATTTCATGATCAAAACTTCACTAAAAGAATATCAGATTATCAAGCTTTTGGAAGAAAGTATAATAATAATTATGGATATTTAAATGGGAAATATGTTTCAGAAAGGACTAATTTTTATCACAAACCTGTAGCAAACTTTAACTGGGATTATAAAATCAACAGTAAAATGGATTTATCTACAGTTTTATATGCATCTTGGGGAAGAGGTGGAGGAACTGGTAATTATGGAAGTGGAAAGAAAAGTATAACAATACCAACACACCCAATAACTGGTCAAACTAATTACGCAACTTACATTGATTTCAACCAAATTTATGCTAACAATACTGCAGATGCAGACGGAATTGGTTCTAATGAAAATACTTCAAATGGCGTTAGTCCAGTTTCTGACCCATACAGAAGTAAAAACTATGTAATCAGAGCATCAATGAATAATCATGCTTGGTATGGGATAGTTTCTAATTTAAAAACTAAATTAAATGAATCATTGAATTTAAATTTAGGTTTAGATTTAAGAACTTACAATGGTGACCATTACAGACAAGTTACAAACTTTTTAGGATTAAATGGATGGTATGAAACACGAGCTTTAAGAAATAATACACACGTTGTTCCTGTTCCTAATACTTTGCCGGTTGCCAATAATACTGTAAATCAATCTTATAATATCGATCCTTGGCATGCTTTCTTCAACAAAGCTTCAGATAATCAAAAAATAGATTATGATTATAGCGAAACTATTAGTTATGGTGGAGTTTTTGGACAATTAGAATATTCTAAAGATAATCTTTCAGCTTTTTTCCAAGGTTCTGTTTCTAATCAAACTCACCAAAGATTTGATTACTACAATTATCAAAATGCTTTTCAGGATTCAGAAAAAGTTTCAAATATAGGATACAATGCAAAAGCAGGAGGAAGTTACAAAATTGGAGCGAACCACTCGGTTTATGTAAATGCGGGTTATTATAATCGTCAACCGTATCATGATAATATTTATTTAAACTTCACAAATGAGGTTAACCAATCTACTTCTAATGAGAAAATACTTGGCTTAGAAGCGGGTTATAATTTCAAATCTAAAAGATTTAACGCAAGTTTAAATGCCTATAGAACAACATGGGAAGACAGAGTTGTTTCTACATCAAGAACCGTTACAGCAGCAACAGAAACTATTGGAACAACCACTTTGACACAAGGAGATATAGTTTATACAACAAATTTGGGTGTTAAACAAGAACATACAGGTTTAGAATTAGACTTCACTTATAATCCAATTAATAAATTAGACTTAAGAGGATTTGCCTCTGTTGGAAACTGGGAATATAAAGACAACGCAGTTAGAAGAAGATTTGATGAAAGTAATACTTTATTAGACGAAACGGTTACTGATGTTGATGGTGGAAAAGTTGGTGATGCAGCTCAAACAACATGGGGTTTAGGTGCTAAATATGAATTTGTAAAAGGTCTTTCAATTGATGCGGATTGGAGAAACTATTCAAAATTATTTGCAAATACTGGTGCTGTAAAAAATAATCTTGAATTACCTTCTTATGATTTAGTTGATGCTGGTATTACTTATAAAATGTTAGTTGGAAAAGATAATAAAAATTCAGTTGTATTCAGAGTTAACATGAATAACGTTTTTGATGAGGTTTATTTATCTGAATTGAGAAGTAACATTAAAGCTACTGACAATATCAGTTCAGCAAATCCTTTACTTGGAACTTATCAATCAAACGGTAGAGTATATAAAGGAGTTGCTGATGCAAACCAAGGTTATTTTGGATTTGGAAGAACATGGAATGTTTCTTTACGTTACAACTTCTAAACAACCTTTAAAAATTTTCTTAAAAACGGCATTCTTACCCAAGAGTGCCGTTTTTTTATTCTTTTTTTCTATATTTGTTAAAACTAAAAAAACTAAACATGTATAATTTCATTCAAAAACTTCATTCGGGCTGGGCGTATTTGGCTCTATTATTACTAATCTTTGCTGTTGTCAATTCGTTTTTAGGCATGAACTCCAAAAAAGAGTTTACTGCTAAAGATAGAAAAATAGCACTTTTTGCATTAATTGCAATTCATATTCAATTGGTAGTTGGATTCATTTTATATTTTGTTTCTCCTTTAGGTAAAGATAGTTTAGGAAACATGAAAGATGCTGCTTTAAGACTAACTTCTTTAGAACATCCATTACTTAATCTAATTGCAATTGCTTTAATTACAATAGGTTGGTCTAAACACAAAAAATCAACAACAAGCACTGGAAAATTTAGATCAATAGCCGTTTTTTATGGTTTAGGTTTGGTTTTGATTCTGCTAAGAATTCCATGGAGCATGTGGTTTTAACTTCAATTTTTAAAAACGTTGGTTGATTTTTTTGAATTTATTAATTGTTTTTAAGTAATGGCATAAATTTTTTGTGTCAACTTTTACTATGGAAAGAATTCCTAATATTACTGGATTTAGATTTTTCTTAGCTGTGTTGGTAATTATTTTTCATGTATCAGAATTTTGCTACAAACATAATATACCGTTTTATAACTCTTTACCTATTTTTCATAAAGGATTTGAAGCCGTATGTGTTTTTTTTTCTTTAAGTGGATTTTTAATTATCCGACAGATGTATATCGAAAGAACGATATCCAAGACTATTTCGCTCAAAAACTTTTATTTAAGAAGAGCTTTTCGGATATTTCCATTGTATTTTTTGATCTTATTTTTTGGATTGACCTATTACAATTTCATACTTCCAAATATGGGTTATATAGGTGGTTATAACACTAATTATAATTTGATTGAAGGAGTGCTACTTTCTGTTTTTTTTATGCCCAATGTTTTTGCTATTTTATATAGACCTGGCGGTATCATTGAAATTTTATGGTCAATTGGTATTGAAGAACAATTTTATTTATTTATTGCACCAGTTTTACTGTTTCTTCCGACAAGAAAAATAATTCCATTTTTATTGGGTTTTACAATTGTTTTTTTTCTAATATATTTTAACGTTGAAGGAAATATTTTATATAAATATAGTATGTTGTTTTTTTATTTTACATCAAGTGGTATTGTGTCGATTTTGTTACTAAAACATCCTCAACTATTTGATAATAAATTAGTAACTTCTATTGTAGTAACTATTTTTATACTTTATTTTTCAACAAATTATTTTGTAAATTTATTTTCTAATTGTAATTACCATCTTTTCAGCATGTTGCTTTTTTGTATTGTAATAGGCATATTAAGCTGTAAGCCGTATTTCATTTTAAACCATCGCACGACAACATATTTGGGTAAAATATCCTATGGAATTTATCTTTATCATGCTATTGTTATTCAATTTATAGGATTAATTTATATAAAATTTTTTTCAAATTTAGGGCTCGATTATTATCTTACAGTTTTGGTTTATAATAGCATGGTATTATTGGCAACTATTTGTATTTCGCATTTTTCTTACCAATACTTTGAGAAATTTTTTATGAATTTATATCATCACAAATCTTTATCTATAAAAAAACTTCCTTCAAAACCCTTAAAGAGTTAAATCAATTTTACAAGTTCGTTTGAAATGAAATGATCCTATTTAAAATTCATTCATTTCTTTAAAAATATCTTGGTTTATGGCATCAATATATTCTAAAAGTTTTTCTTTTCCGGTTCCTTCTGTTGATGAGGTAATGAAGTATTGTGGAAGTTCTTCCCAATTGTTAGCTAAAAGTTGTTTTTTGTAGGCAGCAATATGTGAGTCGATTTTGGTTTTGCTAATTTTATCCGCTTTTGTAAAAATAATACAAAACGGAATTTCACTTTCGCCAAGATATTCTATAAATTCTAAATCAATTTTTTGAGCTTCCAATCGAATGTCTATTAACACAAATGCACAAACCAATTGCTCTCTTTTTTCAAAATAATCGGTAATAAACTCTTGAAAAACATCTTTGGTTTTTTTGGAAACTCTGGCATATCCGTATCCTGGCAAATCAACCAAAAACCAATTAGAATTAATTTTAAAGTGATTTATTAATTGCGTTTTTCCTGGTTTTCCTGATGTTTTTGCCAAATTTTTATGATTGGTCAACATGTTTATCAAAGACGATTTTCCAACATTGGAACGACCAATAAAAGCATATTCGGGCAAGCGTTCCAATGGGCATTTGCTTACATCTGAATTGCTAATAATAAATTCGGCGGTATTAATTTTCATGATATTTTTTTGATTCACTCAGAACCATTTTAATCTTACAAATGCTCTTTTGCTAACCAAAGATCAAGTAATCGATTGAACTCATCAGGATGCTCCATCATAGCCGCATGACCGCATTGGTCAATCCAATATAAATCGGAGTTTGGCATCAATTTATGAAACTCTTCGGCAACTTCTGGTGGCGTTACAGCGTCATTTTTACCCCAAATTAAACAAGTTTTAACGTGCATTTTTGGTAAATCTTTAGACATATTATGACGAATGGCACTTTTGGCAATGGTAAGTGTTTTTATAACTTTTATTCTATCATTTACAACATTAAAAACCTCATCAATAATTTCTTTGGTAGCTATTTTTGGATCATAAAAAACGGCTTCAGCTTTCTTTTTGATGTAGTCATAATCGCCTCTTTTTGGATAACTGTCGCCCATAGCACTTTCGTAAAGCCCTGAACTACCTGTAATTACAAGTCCAGCAACTTTCTCTGGATACATTTTTGTATGATATAATGCAATATGACCCCCAAGTGAATTTCCTAAAAGTATCACTCGATCAAAACCTTTATAGGTAATGAAGTCTTTGACATATCTAGCAAAAGCTTTTACGTTGGTTTTTAATATGTTTTGAGTGTAAAGCGGCAATTCAGGAATAACCACTTTATATCCTTTTTGTGAAAAGTAGCGGGCAACACCTTCAAAATTACTCAATCCTCCCATCAATCCATGCAAAATGACAATCGGAGTTCCTTCGCCAACTTCAATATAATTGTATTTTTTATCTTTTATTGTAGTCAAATCCATTTTATTTTGGCTTTTTTCAATTGTTACAAACATACATATTTTTTATCGAATTTTAGTAAAATTTGGGTGATATTTTTTAGGGTCTTCAAAAAAACACAACTTTCCATCTATACCCTGTTTTGCATACTTGTCCGGCACTATTTTAATATCTCAAAAAGCGTAATTCAGAATAAGAATTCATAAAAGTGGTAAAACTTATTAACAAAGTGGAATTTTGTGGTAAAAGGTGGTAAATAATTTTATATTTTTGCTCTTTATCCTTAAATTAGAATTAGTTGAACTCATTAATAGGAACATACGAGTGTAAGGTTGACATCAAAGGAAGGCTGCTTTTGCCTGCTCCTTTGAAGAAACAACTTACGGCTTCGCTTCAAGATGGATTTGTTTTGAAACGTTCTGTTTTTCAGCCTTGCTTGGAACTTTATCCAATGTCAGAATGGAATTTAATGATGCAAAAAGTAAATAAGCTCAACAAGTTTGTTAAAAAAAACAATGATTTTATTCGTCGTTTTCAAGCGGGAGTAAAAGTGGTCGAAATCGATGCTTTAGGACGATTACTTGTTCCAAAAGATTTGACCAATTTTGCTCAAATTACTAAAGAGGTTGTGTTGTCTTCTGCCGTAAATATTATTGAAATTTGGGATAAAGAGTTGTATGAAAAAGCAATTGATGATTCTATAGGAAATTTTGCAGATTTAGCTGAAGACGTAATGGGAACTATAAATGACGATGAAAATGGAATATCATAATCCAGTTTTATTGATAGACACCGTTGAGGGTTTGAATATTATTCCTAATGGGGTGTATGTTGATGTTACCTTCGGAGGCGGCGGACATTCAAAAGAAATTTTGAGTCGATTAGATTCAAATGGGAAACTTTTTGGTTTTGATCAAGATGAAGATGCGTGGAACAACAAATTACAAGATGAAAGATTTACTTTAATTCAAGAAAATTTTAGATATATCAAACGATTTTTAAGGTTTTATGGGATTAAGCAAGTTGATGGAATTTTGGCTGATTTAGGGGTTTCATCGCATCAATTTGATGTTCCAGAAAGAGGATTTTCAACTCGATTTGATGCTGGTTTGGATATGAGAATGAGCAAAAAAAACGATTTAGATGCCTACAAAGTAATCAATGAATATGACGATGCTAACTTAAAAAGAGTTTTTTTAGATTATGGTGAGTTGAAAACGGCTCCGGCTTTGGCAAGAACAATTATTGAGGCAAGGGCAATAAAATCTATTAACACCACAGACGAATTGAAATTGGTTTTACAACGTTTTTTGCCAGAACAATTTAAAAATAAAATTTTAGCTCAAATTTATCAAGCTATTAGAATTGAGGTAAATCAAGAAATGGATGTCTTGAAAGAATTTTTAGAACAATCTTTAGAGATTTTAAAACCGGGTGGTCGATTGAGCATCATTTCCTATCATTCTTTAGAAGATCGATTAGTAAAAAGATTTATGAAAAACGGATTATTTGAAGGCGAACCAGAACGTGATTTCTTCGGAAATTTTTCGGTGCCTTTCAAATTAATTGGAAAACTAATTGTTCCAAGCGATGAAGAAATTAAAATTAACAATAGAGCTCGAAGTGCCAAATTGAGAATTGCAGAGAAGAAGTAAACAGTGTTCAGTCGCAGTGTTCAGTCCCCGCTCTCGCCCGAATCCTTTCGGGTGGAAGTAAAAATAAAGCAGGCTTTAGAGTTGAAAAAAATAAGAGTATAAATGAAAATTGGAATTTACAACATATTAAAAGCAAAATTTCTTGTCAATGAAGACGCTACTAAAAATTGGCGTTTCATTGTGTTTTTGATTGTACTTGCCATAATCATGATTGCAAACACACACCGTTTTGAGCAAAAAGTATTCAAAATAGCCGACTTAACCAATGAAGTTAAAGAATTACGATCAGAGTTTGTCGATAGACGCTCCGAATTGATGAAATTAAAAATGGAATCGACAGTATCCAAAAAGATGGAAGCTCGAAATATAGTTCCCTCTCAGGTTCCTCCACAAAAAATAAAAGTTAAAAAACCAGAAGAAAAAAGTTTCTTTAAAAAAATATGGCAATAGAAGATAAACATATCTCTTATAGAATTTATTTCATGGCGTTCATCATCTTTTTGATGGCGTTGGCTATAACCATGAAACTCACTAATATACAATGGGTTGAAGGAGACTATTATAGAAAATTAGCCAAGGACAGAACGGTTCGAACGTTTATAATTCCTGCCAATAAAGGTAATATTTATTCTGCCGATGGAAGCTTGTTGGCTACCTCAATTCCAAATTATATCATTCGCTTTGATGCCATGGCTCCAAAACCTGAAGTTTTTGAAAGCAAAGTTGATTCTTTAGCAATGTGTTTGTCTAAATTATTAGGAAATTCGACCTCTCATTATCAATCATTATTGCGAAAAGCACGAACCAATAAAAACAGATATACTCTAATTGCAGAAGATTTAAGTTATACAGAATATGTAGAAATAAAAAATTTTCCTCTTTTCAACAAAGGAGCCTATAAAGGTGGAATTATTATAGAACAAAAAACGATACGCGAACATCCAATAGGAAAAATTGCTGAGAGAACCATTGGCTATGAGAGAATTGACGAAAAGGGCCAACTCAAAAGAGTAGGAATTGAAGGAGCTTTTGGAAAATATCTAAATGGAAAAGACGGAAAAATTTTAAAACAAAAAATTGCTAAAGGACAATGGAAACCCATTCGAGATGTAAACGAAATTGATCCTCAAGATGGCTATGATGTCATTTCCACAATAGATGTTTATATTCAAGATATTGCACATCATGCCTTGTTGAAACAACTCGAAGAATTTGACGCTGAGCATGGTTGTGTTGTGGTTATGGAAACTAAAACGGGTCAAGTCAAAGCCATTTCTAATTTAGGCAGAGATGCTATTTCGGGCAATTATTATGAAACCATAAATTATGCCGTTGCTGAAGCTCATGAACCTGGCTCAACATTTAAATTAGTTGATATGATAGCACTTTTAGAAGATAAAAAAGTGGACACATCAAAAGTTTACGATAGTCATGGGGGAGTAATTTCTTTCAGAGGCGACAAAGTTCGCGATTCGCATGATGGTGGCTATGGAAAAATTTCTTTAGGTAGAGGTTTTGAAGTTTCATCAAATACAATATTAGTTCAGGCGGTTTATGAAAATTATAAAAAAAATCCCCAACAATTTATCAATAGAGTCAATAATTTAGGTTTAAATAAACCAATAGGGCTACCTTTTCAAGGCGAAGGAAAGCCAATTGTCCATCAACCCTCAGATAAAAGTTGGTATCCAAACATTTTACCTTGGATGGCTTTTGGATATAATGTAACAATAACACCTCTTCAAACGTTGACTTTGTATAATGCCGTGGCAAATGATGGCGAAATGGTAAAACCAATTTTTGTTTCTGAAGTTAAAGAATGGAATAAAACGATAAAAAAATATGATAAACAAATTATCAATCCGAAGATTTGTTCTGAGGTAACCATAAAAAAATTAAAAGCTCTTTTAAAAAATGTTGTGGAAAAGAAAGGAGCTACTGGATATAAATTATATTCAAAAGATTTTTCAATGGCAGGAAAAACAGGAACTGCTCAAGCTAATTATGGAACTGATGGAGGTAGTAAAAAGCATTATATTTCATCTTTCGTAGGATTTTTTCCAGCCGAACATCCTAAATATTCGTGTATTGTTGTGGTTCATGAGCCCAATACCTCTAAAAATAATTATTATGGAGTTGACGTGGCTGGACCCGTTTTTAAAAGAATTGCACAAAAAATTTTTACAGATGCTCCTTCAACAAACGAAATAAATAATATAGATAAAAAAATTGCAAAACAAGAAACTAAATATCAAGAATATTTCACTAAAGCTCAAAATATAAAAACTAAAATCCCAAATTTAAAAGGAATGCCCGGAATGGATGCTATAGCACTATTAGAAAATTTAGGAATTAAAGTCAAAATAAAAGGAGCTGGAATTGGAAAAGTAAAAAACCAATCCATCCAAGCTGGCGAACCAATTATAAAAAATACAATTATAACCTTAGAATTATCATGATTGTTTTAAAAGACATATTATATAAAGTTGCAATTGAAGCTGTAAAAGGTTCAACCGAAATTGCTGTGAATAAAATCGAATTTGATTCGAGAAAAATTCAAGAAAATGATGTTTTTGTTGCAATCAGAGGAACTATTTCTAACGGTCATGACTTTATTGAAAAAGCAATTAATTTAGGTGCAATAGCAATTGTTTGCGACACTTTTCCAGAAGTTATTGTAAATGGAATTACTTATATTCAAGTAAAAGACACCAATGCAGCATTGGCTTTTATGGCTTCCAATTATTATGATAATCCGTCGTCAAAACTAAAATTAGTTGGAATTACAGGCACCAATGGAAAAACAACAATTGCCTCTCTTTTATATCAATTGTTCAAAAAAGCGGGTTGTAAAGTTGGTTTACTTTCCACAGTCAAAATAATGGTTGATGAAGTGGAATATAAAGCAACACATACAACGCCCGATTCGTTAACTATAAATTATTATCTAAATGAAATGATTGAAATGGGTTGCGAATATTGTTTTATGGAAGTGAGTTCACACGGAATTCATCAAAAACGAACTGAAGGATTGCATTTTGAAGGAGGTGTATTTACCAATTTATCGCACGATCATTTAGATTATCATCCCACTTTTGCTGAATATAGAGATGTAAAAAAATTATTTTTTGATAATTTACCAAAATCTGCTTTTGCATTAACCAATGTTGATGACAAAAACGGAGTTGTAATGATACAAAATACCAATGCAAGAAAGTTGACCTATGCTTTAAAATCTTATGCTAATTATAAAGCTCAAATTCTTGAAAATCAATTATCTGGACTTTTGTTAAAAATTAATGAAAATGAAGTTTGGGTAAAACTGATAGGAACTTTTAATGCTTATAATTTACTAGCCATTTATGGAACTGCTATTGAATTAGGATTAGAAAATCTGGAAGTTTTAAGATTATTATCTGAATTAGAAAGTGTTTCTGGACGTTTTCAGTTTATTGTTTCTAATGATAAAATTACTGCTATTGTTGACTATGCTCACACACCCGATGCTTTAGAAAATGTATTGAAAACAATAAATGATATTCGAACAAAAAACGAACAATTAATTACAATTGTTGGTTGTGGTGGCGATCGAGACAAAACCAAAAGACCCATAATGGCTAATATCGCAACGAAAATGAGCGATAAAGTTATTATTACATCAGATAATCCAAGAACAGAAAATCCAGCAACAATAATATCTGAAATGGAAGCAGGAGTGGAGCCTCAAAATTTCAAAAAATACATGTCAATTGAAGACCGAAAAAACGCCATAAAAACCGCTTGTCAATTAGCAAACTCAGGCGATATTATTCTCATTGCAGGAAAAGGTCACGAAACCTATCAAGAAATTATGGGTGTAAAATATGATTTTGACGATCTGAAATTAGTGAGTGATTTTTTGACCAAATAAACAACATTTTTTGATTTTAGAAATTTACCTTTTAAACTCATAAACTATTAAACCATAAACTATGTTATACTATTTTTTTGAATATTTAGATAAAACGTTTGACATTCCAGGAACAGGAGTGTTTCAGTATATTACGTTTCGTTCAGCGGTTGCGTTGATTTTATCATTAACATTATCAACAATTTACGGAAAAAAAATTATCACATTTTTAAGAAATCAACAAGTGGGCGAAACCGTTCGTGAACTTGGTTTAGCTGGGCAAACCCAAAAAGCAGGAACACCAACAATGGGGGGACTAATAATCATTTTTGCTACTTTAATACCGGTTTTACTCCTCACAAAATTAAATAACATCTATATAATTCTACTAATTGTAACCACACTTTGGATGGGAACTATCGGTTTTATTGATGATTATATTAAAATTTTCAAAAAAGACAAACAAGGCTTAAAAGGAGTTTTCAAAGTTATTGGACAAGTAGGTTTAGGAATTATTGTTGGTTCGGTTTTATATTTTAGTCCAGCCGTTACAGTTCGTGAAAAATCAGCAAAACCAATTACTTTT
>Ga0316608_1000777_pt1 | contig 13845 bp, 9 predicted proteins | sample MIS2016152B_MG_FD_207673 | JGI IMG/M metagenome (GOLD analysis project Ga0316608, IMG submission 207673) | Microbial mat bacterial communities from Middle Island sinkhole, Lake Huron, Michigan, United States - MIS.2016.152B | ecosystem: Environmental > Aquatic > Freshwater > Lake > Sediment...
AAGGTTTCAAAGACATTGTGCTGCAAATTATGTATCCCTTGTTATAATAGCGATTCCAGCAAGTCCCCGTGGCACAGAGGATAGCGCGACCCCCTCCTAAGGGGTAGGTCACAGGTTCGACTCCTGTCGGGGACACCAATCAAACATCCAACAACGTTTTAAGAAGTCCACGCAGCCCACAACTGGCAACGGTTAGTGGGTTTTTTATGCCTATAATGTCTAAAAACATCCATTGATATAGCGTTGCCAAGGATGGCGGCGCGGTTGATGTGTTGAAAAATCACAGCGGCTTTTTTACATCGCATTTATACGCTGCTTAAATTCTCATTCAACGCAGATAAAGAATTCGCGATTAATTATTTTCACCGTTTCCACACTTACCCACACAATACGCTTAACCAAGTCGATGATATAACGCGGGTTTTCGCTCTGTTAGTCTTAAATAACGACCACTTCATCACTAAACGTATCTTCAACTCTTGCGCCATTGCACAGCACTGAATAGACCATGCAGTTTAGTTTGTGTTTTTGTGATGTTACGATTTGCGTAAATTCAGGTGATAAATGGCAATCGCCGTCTGAAATCATCAATACATCGGCTTTTTTATAGTCTCTTTGCAACGCAATAACTTCAAATGCGCGTTTCAGTGGTGATTCAAAATCCGTACCGCCACCAAAACCTTGCTGCAAAAATGCCAGCAATCCTGCCGCGTTATTTTGTCTATCCATCGAAAATTCTCGAATTTCACCTGATGCACCAAACAATAAAACGTGCAACGAACGGTCTTCCTGTTTCAGAATATTGGCAATCGCCAATAAAAGGGCTTTGGCTTTTAACATCGGCGCACCATTCATGCTGCCAGACGTATCCAAACACGCAACCACAGGGCCTGTGCGTTTCTTAGTCTCTTCTATTTCTTCACCGCTATTAAACGTCACGCCTTGCAATTCGTAAGTCAGCAGGTTTTTTTCCAATAATCGAGCATAAAACAAAGTTTCCAGCGTTTCATCGTCCAGATTCAATAATTCACTGGGTAACATCCGCATCACATCATCACTGCGGTGTGTGCCATAGACTTCGCTTTTACTGGCTTCGGGGATTTTGACCTGTTTCTTTTTTTCTTCCGAAATGTAATCGCGCCCCATTTTGTGAGCGAGTTCTTTAATCTGCTGGTTATTTTGTAACATTTTGGCTAATGCTGAAAAATCTTCGTTACAGGCTTTCAATTCTGCATAAGAAAATTTTGCATCAGGACAGGAAGCTAGAAAAACTTTAACTTCTTCGTATTTTTGCGAAATATCAGCGAGGTTTTGCCGAAAACTGGCTAATTGCTGGCGTATGGCTTGCGGGATAGCTTCATCGGCAATTTCGGCTTCATACTCTTGCGTTGCCATAAGTTCCGTGCGGATTTGCGCAATGCTTTTTTCATTCAACGGTTGATTGGCAAAAAAATCTTGATAGGCTTGCCAATCGGGTTCGGGCGTTGATTCTTCTGCCTCATTGTCCCAATCCCACAATCGCCATTTAGTCGCTCCCGTGTGTTCCCGCGCGGCGTTTTTAAGGGCTTGCATCGTTGGTTCCCACGTTTCACCGACACTTGAAAATGAAAATACCTTAGAAAAAAACGACTCATCGTTTTGTCCTGCATAATTGACACATTTGGTGGAAAATTGGTGACAGTTTTTAATTACCAAGCCATAAAAAGCGCGTTCGCCAACGTGTGAATTTGCGCCGTGTGCGACAGCAGAATCACCGACCGCGCCGTGTTTATCGCAAGAGACATAAATTTTACGTCCTAAGGTACTTTTGGAAGTAAAACTGCGTGGGCTAGAGCGTTTCACTTCGCTTTCAGCCAAACCATCGACCACAATATTCGAGATTTTGCCATTGCCCACATAAATGCCGGAATGTTCGACTGCCAGCCACAAATCGCAATACAGCACACTGCCTTGCACGGGAGTAACTTTTTCGCGAAAGGTACTATCAATAAAATACTTCAGCGACTTGATACCTATCGGCACAGCCGCGTGCAGTAGATTCAGCCCAGACTTGGCGAAATTAACCAACGTAGAGAACATAGCTATTCTCCTTACAGCCAAATATTGGCGTGTATTTGTTGGGTGAGTAAATCCACCGTATCGGCTTGTGGGGCGGCAGGTTTTGCTGGCGACTTCGGTTTTGATATTGCATTCACGCCCACTGAACGCAAAACCGGATGGTCTTTTTGTGCATCCCATTGCCAAACCGTGTCAAAATCCCAGCCTAAGGTATGTTCAAACGTGCGTTGATTAAATAATGCTGCGGAAATGCTTTTGCCATCTTTCTTCTCGTCATTTCGTGTGGCTGAATTGCTGTCAATGGAAATGTTATTTTCCAGTGTTGAGCTGTTTTGAATGTTGTTAGCAATGCGCCCAGCCCAGCTTGTGTCTTTCAATTCAACTTTGCCGATAGCAGACTGGCGAATGGTACTGGCATCGCAAGTAGCCGTAATCCCAAAAAAACAACTAAAAGAGTCTAGTTTGACTTTCCCAGTCACCAAACACCGCTTAACAGCACTATTTTTCAGAATGTGGGCAACGCTGCCTCTGCTGTCGTAGAAGACGTTGGCATTTCCAGATACATTCATTGCTACCAAGCAATCCGCAATGGTACTCCTTGTCGCCGCTGCAAGAATTAAAAAGTCACCCGATTGGCAAACTGTAATGGTGCTATCGGTTGCGTTGCTACCAATCAAAGAGCCACTCGATTGGCAAGCGGTTATGATGCTACCCGTTGCACTACCAACAATTAATAAGCCACCCGATTGGCAAATTGTAATGGTGCTATTGGTTGCGTTGCTACCAATCAAAGAGCCACCCGATTGGCAAGCGGTTATAACACAGCCTGTCGCACTATCAACGATTAAGCTTTTGTCAGATTGACACCCCTCAATATGGCTACCCGTTACGTTTTTGGCAAGATTCAAACTGCGTAGCTTAAGGTTTTTAACGCTGGATTGTGCTTGGATGTTTTCAAACAGTGAAAAGACGGTATCACCAACTTGCTTGTATATAACAATATGCCCACCACCATCATAATGCCCTTGTAGAAGAATGGTGTGCCAAGTAGTGATGGCTGTACAGTCAATATCAGCCGTTTGCAAAAAATAATAGCCTTTCGTACCAATGCCATCCAAGCCCATTAAATCCTGCACGTTTTCAATCAAAATCGGGTCATCTGCTGTGCCTAGCCCTTTATAACCTTTTTCCTTGGCGTTCTGTTGCCCCGTTTTTCGCACCATCGCGGATGATGTTTTGAGGGTTAATGTGGTGCTTTTAGCGAATACAGGAATCAACGTTTTGCCGTCATTGGCTAATTCATAGGACGGTACATCATTTTCCAAAGCCGCTGGTTTTGGCACAAGTTGGCTATAACGCTGAATTGTTTTCAAAATCAGCTCACGCACTTTCAGCGCGTTTTCCTGATGATTCCATAAGCAATCTTTCAGCAATAACACATCCGATAAATCCAGTTGCTTACGCCCATTGGTCACAGCAGACACGCGCAACAAATGCAGCACTTTTTTCAAACGGCGGTCGGATAATTGTTCACGGCGGTCTTCTTTGAACGTTTCTTTATGTTGAATCCAGATACTTTGAATCGCCTCGGCAATCTCTGGCGGAATCGTCACGGCTAGCAAGGCGTTTTTAATGTGAGCTAACTCATCAGCGGTGATTTGCGTTTTTATAGTTAGATTTTCGGTGTGTTCAAATAAGCGCAACAGATTTTCTTCATTAACATAATCGACAAAACTACGCACTAAAAAACGGTCATAAAGCGCGTTGAGTTCTTCTTGGTCGGTGGGCAGTTCATTAGACGCGGCAATCAGGGCTTGCAATGGCACTTTTTGCGCTTTTGCACCGTTGTGATAAAGACGCTCGTTCAAAATGGTCAACAAGGCGTTCAGAATAGACGAACTGGCTTTGAATATTTCATCCAAAAACGCGATTTTCACGCTCGGCAAATAGCCTGTCGTGTTGCGCTTAAAGCGGTCTGCCTTGAGTTCGCTAATAGATAACGGGCCAAAAATTTCTTCAGGTGTGGAAAACTTGGTGAGCAAGTATTCAAAATAACCGTTGTCGTTTTCATGACTGAAACTTTCAGCGATACGCCTTGCAATCAGGCTTTTTCCTGTACCCGGCGGGCCAATCAAGACCAGATTTTCTCCTGACAATACCGTCAACAACGCCGTTTTGAGGGTTTGCTCACGCTCTACCAGTCCATAGTTCAGTTCGTTCAGTAACGCTTGGATTTTTAATTTCATTGAATTTGATACCTGACAGTAGGTTTTAATCTCATTTTGGCACATTTATTCAGTGCCGTTATTTGATGCGGTCTTAAAATCTTTTGAGGTTTTAGCGTAATGCTTTGGGGGCGGTTAATGCTAAACGTTGACCAGTCTACTGGACTATCGGCTAAATCAATGCCCTTATTTCCCCATCTGTATTGCCATTCTCGCCATAACCAAACATTTTCTTTCGTGTATTTATCTGAAAATTGCAGGTCAGTGATTAGGTAATTAGCAAATAACCTTTCAAATTTATCGCCTAAATCGCGGTTTGAAGTGGCAAATTGTCTAAATTCTTCAAGGATTGTGTGAAGGGTGGTTGTCATTTATAAGGCACTCAGAAACATGATTAGGTCGTGAAAAAAGGGCAATGTCAGACTTTACTTGAGAAAGGCTTTACTAAGCAACAAATAGCGCAAATCATTTCTGATTGCTTTAATTAACCCCCAAAATCCCCACATTTTGGCAATAAGTTCACTTTTCAAAGGTACTTTTGTGTACAATTCGGTGTAATTTTGAACAAAAACCTAAGTAGCCTTTCTGAAATTAGCAAAAACCGCCTTGCTGTTAGTCGTATTTTCAATAAAATCTGCCCTCCATTGCAGCATTTTTGCCCAGTAAATCCATTAAAATCGAGTAGAAACAATAATCTATCAAGGGTATAAATGAGGGTATTTATAAATAGATGTGTTTTTAAGTCCTTTATTATCAAGACGTATGCTAATTTATTCGATGTCTGTCGGGTCTTATAAAAGTAAATCTTTCTGCGCGTTGCTTAAATCGTCGCTTTCCTCACAGATTTACGGTCATTTTTTTAATCACTATGAATTAAGCTGTATTCTGTTAAAGTTTAGGTACTATTTTAACTAAAAATAGGCGTATTTTTACCCAATGTTTAAACGTCATAACCAGCCCTTAAGGGCTTAAAATATCAAAGAGTCTTATCGTCTATGAACGCATTAACCTTGAAAAATGTTTATAAAATAAAACTTTACGAATTACATCAAGAAGCGAATGCGCCATTACTGGCTGAAATAAGCACCTTAGTTGCACCCGAGGCACAAGAGGTTGCCCAGCACTTTTACCGACGAATGTTAAACAATGATCATGCGATGAAATATTTAAGCCATGATGAGGTAAAGTTTCGCCTACACGCCAAAATGACCGAATGGATTATTGACTTATTTAAAATAAAATCCACCGAAACTGAAATAGAACAACATATTGAAAAACAAATTCAGGTTGGTATTATTCATGCTCGGATTGGTTTACCTATTTCGTTGGTCAGTTATGGCATGACCCTAATTAAAGATTATGTTTGTGCTTTATTAATTGGTTCAGATTTTTCCAGAGAAAAGCTCTCACGCGCCATTATGTTATTAGATGGCTTAGTCGATAGTTCGCATTCACTTATTAATGAAAGTTATATTGGTAATACCGTCGTCGGGGAAAAAAATGCCCAATCATTTCGGCTACATATTTCAGGGCATACGTTAGCGTTTGATTGCGAAAGACTGCGCAGCTCATTACTGGATTGGTTGCGTGGTGTTTTGATGGCATTACATCAAAATGTGGCTGAATTAGAATCTATCCCGACTATTTATTATTCTGATTTTGGGTTATGGGTTATTCATAAAGGAAAGTTAATTTTAGGTGACAGAGGTGAATTGACCAATCTTTTAGCCTGTATTGATGATATTGATAAAATTATGCAGCAGTTAATCTGCTGTAAAAGAAATAACCTTCCTTTTACCCTAGAAATGAATCAATTAAGTCAGTATGTTTCGCGGGCTATTTGGTTATTAGGCAATATTTCTAAAGAAATTGTTGAAATTGACAGCGGACGAGATGTATTAACCAAATTATTTAATCGGCGTTATTTAGAAACCGTGATGCGCCATGAAGTCGAATTTAGCATTAAATATAAACTGCGTTTTGCAATGGTGTATGTGGATATTGATCATTTTAAAAAGGTTAATGACTGCTATGGGCATGAAAATGGGGATATTATTTTAACGGAATTAGCAGAATTACTATTACAAAGAGTCCGGAGCAGTGATTTTATTTTTAGAATGGGCGGCGAAGAGTTTTTAATTGTTATCAGTGATGTTAAACAAAAAGAGGTGATGCAAATCGCTGAACAAATTCGCAGCCATGTTGAAAATTATCGTTTTAACTTAACCAATGGGACACGGCTTGCGCTCACGGTTAGTTTAGGCGTGTCAATTCACGATGGGCATCCTGATTATACAAAAACCATGAATAAAGCCGATACCGCGCTTTATCAATCTAAAAACAATGGTAGAAATCAAGTGAGTTATTTATGAATTATTGGTTAGTGCGTGCAAAATGGGGCGTAGAAAGTAAAAAAGCGGAATTTATCAATAATGATGAATGGATTAATGGTTATGCCGATAAATATTTAGAAATTGTTAAGCGGGTTGAGACGGAAGATATTTTATTATTAGCGGAAGAGTCAACGATTACACATTACGGAGTGTGTGTTGATAATCCGAAAGATGGGCGGCATTTGACAGTTGATAAATGGGAACTCTTGATAAATCCTATTGAATATCCATTAACAGAATCCTCTTCCAAGCCTATTGCTCAAATTAATGATGATGACTTTATAAAACAACTGTTAGGTATTATTGAAGGAACTAAACTTTCTCAAGATGTAAAAATAACTAGCATTGATATTGAAAACTTTACTGTATTCAAAAAAGAAAAGTTAGAGTTTTCTGATGGGCTGAATGTTATTATTGGTGAAAATGGCTTAGGAAAAACGCATTTATTAAAGCTGCTTTGCGTATTAATAGATACCTATAACTTTCATTTTTTAATTAGATTTCATTTAGAAAAACTTAGAAGTATAATTGAATCAAACCTAAATAATATTTTTAAGACTGATTCTTTAGAACATTTAATTTCATATAAACAAGTTGAAAGTAAAGCAATACTTAATGTAAGCAATCATTGTGTTGGTTTTTCTGTCAATAGTGCTGGAGAAATTATTGCTCATAAAGACCTCTCCGTTAGTTTTGAAAAAAAATATGTTTTTATTCCTGCCAAAGAAATTCTTTCTTTTTATGAAGGCTTTATTTCCTTGTATGAAAATAGAGAAACATCTTTTGATGCAATTTATTTCAACTTAGCACAAGCATTAAGCCCGTCTAATTTAAAAAATATCGAATCTTATCCAATCGAATATAAAATACTCTGTAAACTTGAAGAAATATTAGAAGGCAAAATACTATTAGAACGTGGACGTTTTTATTTAGTTTCACATAAAGATAGTCGTAAAATTGAAATTTCGTTAATTGCCGAAGGCTTACGAAAAATTGGCATGATTGCGCAATTATTAGCAAATGGTTCACTCACTAAAAACAGCATTTTATTTTGGGATGAACCGGAAACCAATTTAAACCCGCGTTTAATTCGGAAAATGGCAGAAGTGTTAATGGAACTGAGCCGCGCTGGAATGCAAATTTTTATTGCTACACACAGTTTATTCTTAGTGAAAGAAATTGAAATCTTGCGCAAAAAAGAAGATAAATTGAAATATTTTGGCTTAGGCTTTGATGAAAATAAAGAAATCAGAGTCAGTCAAAGTGAAGATTTTGAATATTTAGAAGATATTGTTATTTTAGATGAAGCTTTTAAACAAAATGACCGTTTTTTAGCCAAAGAGGATGACTAAATGGCGATTGAAATTCAGGAAGGAAATCTTACTTTCAACTTTGAATTTAACGCTATAAAGTTTGATGATAGTCAATATTACAGAGAACACTTTAGCAAAATAAAAAATGGCATTGCGGCTGTTGATATTTTGGCAGTTAATGATGATATTGGCTATTTAATTGAAATCAAAGATTATACGCATCCCGATACGGAAAATTTAACGATGACAAATCTTGTTGATACGATTGTTTCTAAAGTTATTTCAACGTTAGCCGCTATGCTCCCTATGAAAAACAATGCTAATAATAACGATGAAAAACAGATTGCAGCCTTATTTTCTCAATCAAATAACATTAAAATTTTTTTTCATATTGAATTGCCGCCACCCAGAAATTCTTTAAAACAATCTTGTTATGATTTAAAAGAAATAGAAAACTTACTGAAGAAAAAATTAAAACCCATTGATGCTCATCCTAAAGTCGTTTCTAAAGGAAGTCTAAATGGATTTCCTTGGACAGTTACACGTCAATTGCCATGACTCTACAACAGTTTAATCCCATCAACACCCAACTTTTAACGGGCATCAATTTAATTGAAGCCAGCGCAGGCACGGGCAAAACTTACGCCATCGCCATGTTAGTGTTGCGCTTTGTGGTCGAAAAAGGACTCACCCTTGAGCAAGCACTTGTCGTCACGTTCACCAAAGCCGCCACCGAAGAACTCAAAGACCGCATCCGCGCCCGTCTTGCCGAAGCGAAACGTGCCGTCAATGGCAGAACCCAAGGTATCGACAGCACCATTTTAACTTGGCTGGCGCAATTAAATCTTGAGCGCGACCTCATTCGGCAACGCCTAGAAACCGCGTTACTGACTATCGACCAAGCGGGAATTTTCACTATTCACGGCTTTTGTCAGCACATGTTGACCGAACACGCCCTAGAAAGTGGACAATTGTTCAATCTGGAGTTGACCGCCGATATTGAGACCTTAAAACAAGACTGCGCGGATGATTTTTGGCGGCGTGAGGTGTATTTGCGTTCACCGTTGGAGGCGGCGTTATTAACGGCGGCGTACAAAACCCCAGACGCGCTGCTGGCGAGCGTGAATCATGTGTCGTTAATCAATCCCATCGCCCCCGATTTTGAGCCTTTGAGCAGCGCGTTAGATAAATTGTTACACACTATAAACCAATCAAATCAAAAACTTAACTATTGTTTAGAAGTTTTGCAAACCCATTTTGCGGACAGTAAATTTAAAGACAGTTATCTAATAACCTTTGAAAAAAGTCACCCATCGTTGAGTGCGTGGCTAGCCGGAGACACACTCGCCTTACCGAATGACGAGGCTTTGTCCTTACTCAACACGACTTCCGTTATGCAAGGCTTAAACGGGCAGAAATTCCGCGCCACTAAGCAGCAATCCGGCGATGAACGTAAAGCTGAGTATGTCGCTGCATTGGGTCTGGACAATGGCATCTTTGATGATTTATTACAGCAAATTCAACAGCTTAGTGTTATTTTTCGCCGCGCATTATTGGAAGACTTGCGTACCCGTTTGGACAAACGCTTACAAGCAGAAAGTTTATTATCCTTTGATGATTTAATCAGCCGTCTCGCCACTGCCTTGCAACAGGACACGGAGATTTTAACTTGTGCCTTGCAACAACGCTTTCAGGTCGCCTTGATTGATGAATTTCAAGACACTGACCCGCAGCAATGGGCGATTTTTTCCACCCTGTTTCACACGCCGCATCACGCTTTATATTTAATCGGCGACCCCAAACAAGCGATTTATAAATTTCGCGGCGCGGACATTTTTGCCTATTTATCCGCGCAACGCCAAGCGGAACATCGCTTTACGTTGGCAAATAATTGGCGGTCGCATCCCCACTTGGTTGCGGCGGTGAATGAATTATTTAAACGGCAACAGGCCTTTTTGTTTGCGGAATTGGAATTTCATCCAGTCACGCCCGCCCGTACAAAGGAGGATGGTTATGTTTTCTATCAAAAACAAGCACTTGCACCACTAATGTTGTGGCAATTAGCACAAAGTGAGAGTGAAACGGGCGATTGGACAAGTGGTAAAGCAGCAACACAAATTCAAGCGGCAGTGGTGAATGAAATAGTCAGTTTGTTGAATGACGATTTTTGTATCAACAGCGAGCGTGTGCAGCCAAAAAATATCGCCGTGTTGGTAAGAACGAATGCGCAAGCTCACGAATATCAAATTGCCCTCAATCAAGCGGGGGTTCCAGCGGTGTTGAATAATACCGAGTCGGTGTATAGTTCTGCGCAAGCGATTGAATTATATACGGTATTACAAGCAGTCGCCGACCCCAGTCACGAGGGGTTAATTAAACACGCCTTAAGTTCAGACTGGTTTGGTTTGAATGGACAGCAGTTTTATCAGTTACTCAACGATGAAGCCGCGCTGGAACAGTGGGCAATCCGCTTGCAACACTATCAACAACGCTGGCAACACTACGGCATGATGACCATGATGCACGAGTTATTGGCACAAGAGCAGGTGTGGAAAATTTTATCGCGCTTGCCGCAAGCCGAGCGGTTGTTGACCAATATTCAGCATTTAATCGAATTATTACAACACGTTGAGCAGGAACACCAATTTAGTCCACATAAAACCCTCGCGTATTTAGCTCACGCCATCGAATATGCAGACCACAGCAGCACCGAAGCGCAGCAATTACGTTTGGAAAGTGATGCCGATGCGGTGAAAATTGTCACCATGCACCGCTCCAAAGGCTTGGAATATGACATTGTATTTTGTCCAGTGTTGTGGCAAAGCGGTGATGCCCGTTTAAAGCAGGAAAAACAACAAGTTAGTTGTCATTCATTAACCGATATAGGCTCGGTGGATTTTGAAGCGCATAAATTGCAAGCCTTGCAAGAACAAGCCGCCGAAGAATTGCGCGTGTGTTATGTGGCAGTGACGCGGGCAAAATATCGCTGTTATGTGGCGTGGGCGAATGTGCGCAGCAAAGACAGTCCTAATCAGTCGGCATTGGCGTATTTATTTGATTTTGCCGAGGACGGTTTTGCCGAGCAACAAGCGAAATTAATGGCGTTTTCCAGCCAATTACCAGCGGTTTTCGATTATCAATTGTTGCCAGCGACTAATGAAATATCAGCTATTTATCAATCAGTTAGTGAAAACATACCCTTACGGGTCAAGCCGCGTCAGCGACATTTTTATCCGACTTGGCAAATGAGTAGTTACACCGCCTTAGCGACTTTATCGTCCAGTGCGTCCGCCGAATTGCCGACCGATAAAGCCCAAGAAAGTGACGAAATCAGTGGTGCGGATGAGGTGATATTAGCCTTGCCAAAAGGCTCTCACACGGGAAATGTGATTCATAACTTATTGGAATTTAACAGTTTTAACAAATTAGCCGACCCACAAACCGATATTAGCGCACAGCGAGATAAAACCTGTGCGCGGTTTGGTTTGCAGCTAGAACAACCAGAAATTATTGACCAATTATTGCGCAGCGTGGTGAGTACGCCATTGTCGGCAACCGATGAAAATTTTTGTTTAAAAAATATTAGTCCTGCACAATGCGTAAAAGAAATGCCGTTTTATTTAGCCGCGCAAGGATTAAATATCAATCATATCAATGTGTTATTGCGCAATTGTCCTGCGTATCAACCACTGACTGAGAAAATGCTGGCGGGGTATTTGACTGGCTTTATTGATTTAATTTGTCACTACCAAGGGCGTTATTATGTGATGGATTATAAAACTAATGCTTTAAGCGATTATCAACCACATAATTTAATCGCCGCAATGCGTGAGCATAATTATGGTTTGCAATATTGGCTATATAGTGTGGTGCTGCATTTGTATTTGCAAAATCGTGTGCCAAATTATAGTTATCAACACCATTTTGGCGGAGTGCGGTATTTATTTGTGCGTGGAATGCAAAAGGATGTGCCGATGAGTGGCGTTTATGCGGCGTTGCCTGATTTGCAAACATTGGAGGCATTGTGTCGGGTTTTAACTAATCACTGAAAGGTAGCTGTATGATTTTACATATCCCTCATTCTGGAATTAACACATTAGGACGAAATATTGAAGCGTTCGATATAGCAGAATTAACTGATTGGCATACTGATAAAAATGACTATCCTGATTTTTGTATTGGAACGACAGAACAAACGCCCATAGAGTTGGTTGATTTAGTTAGCCATTTCTTAAAAAATTACACCGTGACTTCGGATTGTTTCTCTATAGCTGCCATTTAATAAGCCTTATAATGTTCTTTTTACATTAAGGATTCTAGCGTTGTTCACGGATACTCAAACTCGCAAATTCCCACACATTCGATCTGTTTGGACGCTACTAGGTTACAGCGTGATGATCGTTTTTACTGTCGCCGTTTTTCTGCTGATTCGCAGTCACGGCGAACTACTCAAAGCCCCAAAACTGCCCAATGCTGAACTTGCCATCAATGCAGGCAAAAGCAACGATATATTTCTGCATGTATTAATCGCTTTGGCGGCGATTATTTTGACAGGGCAACTGTTGGCAAAACTGTTTCGCTATTTAGGACAACCGCCCGTGATCGGCGAAGTGGTGGGCGGCATTTTGCTAGGCCCTTCACTACTTGGCTCAGACATCTCAGCACTGATTTTGCCACCGTCCATTGCGCCGTTTTTAGGTATCATTGCCCAACTTGGGGTGATTTTGTATATGTTTTTGGTGGGTTTGGAATTAAATCCCACGCTGATTCAGCACCGTGCCAGCGCGATTGTCACCACCTCCCACGCCAGCATTATCATGCCTTTTTTACTAGGCGCGTTATTGGCGTTGCCTTTATATCCGCAACTTTCTAACAGCCATGTGTCATTTACCAGCTTCGCGCTGTTCATCGGGGTGGCGATGTCGATTACCGCTTTTCCAGTGCTGGCGCGAATTTTGGCCGATTACCGAATGACGCATACTAAACTGGGCGCGGAAGCGTTAAGTTGTGCCGCGATTAATGATGTGACCGCTTGGTGTTTGCTGGCTTTTGTAGTGGGCATCGCCAAAGCGCAAATGGGTGATGGTTTATATGTGACCGCTGCTGCTCTGCTGTACACCGCTTTCATGTTTTTGATGGCGCGACCGTTTTTAGAATGGGTGACACAGCGTTGGCATACCGAAGCGCATTCTAAAACGCTAGTGACTTTCATTTTTTTCGCCTTGCTATTATCTGCGCTGACCGCTGAAGCGATTGGAATTCACGCGATTTTTGGCGCGTTTTTGCTGGGCGCAATGATTCCTCATGACAGCACAGTTGCACAGACACTGACTCGTCAACTGGAAAGTATTGTCACGATTTTATTATTGCCTGCCTTTTTTGCCTTGACCGGAATGCGCACTCGTATCGACTTATTATCAGATGTTAGCCATTGGCTGATGTGTGGGCTGATTATTTTCACCGCAACGGCAGGAAAGTTTGGCGGCACCGTCGTTGCGGCGCGATTAACTGGATTAAGTTGGAACAACGCCGCAATGCTGGGTACGTTGATGAATACGCGCGGCCTGATGGAATTGATTGTGTTAAATGTCGGCTTAGATTTAAAAGTGATTTCACCGACGTTATTCGCAATGATGGTGCTGATGGCTCTTGTCACGACCGCGATGACTTCACCTGTGTTGCAAATACTGAAAGCGCGAACCATCGCTGGCTCAAAAGATGATATGTTGACTGAGATTAATCCCGCCTCACATACAAGCGGAATAGCCACATCTAAACGAGTGAAAAAACGCGCTTATTCAAAGCGGTGATTTGTGTATAACAAAAAAATTTTAATCTCTTATAGAACTCGATAAG
>Ga0316608_1000778_pt1 | contig 13842 bp, 12 predicted proteins | sample MIS2016152B_MG_FD_207673 | JGI IMG/M metagenome (GOLD analysis project Ga0316608, IMG submission 207673) | Microbial mat bacterial communities from Middle Island sinkhole, Lake Huron, Michigan, United States - MIS.2016.152B | ecosystem: Environmental > Aquatic > Freshwater > Lake > Sediment...
CTTTTTTTGTGCTGGTCAACAAATGAATGGCAATAAACCAATGCCTTAGTGGAAGTTTGCTTCCTTGCATCACTGTCCCACTTCGTAAAGTAGTTCTTGTTTTGCAGGTTTTACATTGATATTGTTCGACAGTCGAAAGCCAATAATGGTCTTTGCTGCCACATTTCCTGCATATAACTCCTTCTTGGTCCCGAACTGCTTTGAATCTTGACCTACAAGATTGCTCATCCGGAAAGTTTTCGATAAATTTGATTAAATTCATGTCAGGTTTGTTTTCCTTAATATAATCTTTATTTATCTTTCCTGATAGTCATTAAACGTTTTATTAAAATTAACTGACAAGACTATATAAAATAGAATAAGTAGTTTAAATTTAAAGAGTTTTAATTGACTATCAAAACGTTTACTAACCAAGGTGTTGTGGACGTAACAAATCATTTATAGTTTTAACCGGATTAAAAGTTTCAATAGGAACTTCAACAAAGGCAGTGTTCCAGAAAGCCATTGCCCCATTCCATAGACCAGGAAGTTCTAAAGCTTTTAATTCTTTTCCATCTTTCGACTTAAGAGATATAAATCCGGTTTGCGAATCACGGTATTTAAACAGATTAAAAGGCTTACCAAATCTATCCTTTGTGGAACATACCAAATCTACAGGATTAAAATGTGTTGCTGTTTCCAGGGCATTTTTATGGTGAGGAATACTGAGGTCAAATTGAGAGCTTTCAAGAATTTGAAGCGATTGGGTTCCATCGTGATGTTTAACCCAAAATGGTCCCCCTCCGGGCTCTCCTTCGTTTTTAACCATTCCGCATACACGCAAAGGACGGTTTAAAATAGCTTTAATTTGGCTAATTTGTTTTTCAGTTGAACTATTGAGAAAATCATCACTGAATTTAAACCCTAAATTAAACTCAATAAAGTTTACAATATCAACTATTGGGGCGATTGGTTCGTTATCAATAACTTCAAGGTAGTGATTGATTTTATTTTGAATATTGATAAGCAAACCCGCCAAAGCTTTTTTATATTCGATAGTAGTCTTTTTTAAACTATCGGGAACGACATTATCAATATTTTTTATAAAAATTATATCAGCATTTATGTCATTCAAGTTGTCTAATAGGGCTCCGTGTCCTCCCGGCCTGAATAGGATAGCACCGTCTTTTCCCCGGAAAGGTTCATTAAATTTGTCAACCGCCAGTGTATCGGTAGAAGACTTTTGTTCCGAAAAATCTACATTGAAAGATACAGTGTATTTTGATTCGTACCTGGTTTTTATTCGGTTAAGTAAATCTAAAAAACCAGGTTTATGTTCAGGTGAAACCGTGAAATGAAGGTTTACTTCATTGCCATGCCCTGTAGCATATAATACACCTTCTACCAAATGTTCTTCAAAAGCTGTGCGGGCAGTATTATCATATAAGTGAAATTTCAAAAGCCCTTTAGGTAAATTTCCGTAGTTTAAACCGTTAGAGGATAAAATAGAATCTATTATAGTCTCATATAATCCTTCCTCTTTAGTTTTAACGAGTGAAGAATTCTTCTGGATAAAGACTTCTTCCAGATCTTTATACAAAGCTAGACTAGTTATTTTTTTGACTATTTCAGAAGTATCATTATTTAATTCCTTTGTTTCAATAAATTCAAACAAAGCTTTAAACATCCTACTAGCTGCTCCCGATGCTGGTACAAATTTTACAATGTGTTTATTCGATTTTTGTTCATCGTATAATTGTCCAAATGCTTTTATTTGAGCGCTGGATAATACTTTAATTCCTTCTCCGCTTATTGCGGGTTTTGTAATTATTAAAGTTGGAAACCCATTTTTAAAGTACTCAATTTGTTCCAAAACATTTTCCTGTGATATTCCTTTGGATTCTAGTAAATTAATATCGGTCTGTGTAAGCATAGATATTTTATTTAAGATGGTTAATTTCTGAAATAGATCAGGTGGAATCGTTCTTTTTTATTAAAACCAGTTAGTACCAAAATTATAAAATGGCCATGGAATTGCAGCAAGAATAATGACAAAACCAATTAAGTAATAAATTATAATAGCATTATATTTTTTATTATCTTCTAAGATCTTTTTTGATTTTATGTAACCAATAGTTATTAGAATAACAGCCACAAGCATTGCTGAAAAATGTTCTACCAAAAAAAAACGGGTTAGTGACGTCTTCATCGCCAAACCACTGAAAATGACTTTTGGACTTATAGCATAAAGAAAAAAGCCCAACAGAAACTGTAAATGCAGGATAATTAATGTTACTAAACTTGCTTTCTTTAATAACGCTGAAAAAGGACTTTGCTTGGTTTTGTTAAAAATAATCAGGAACAAGGTAGTTACAAAGGAAACAATTATTGCCCATCTGAGGATAGAGTGCGAAACGACTAGTAAATTATACATAATAATTAGTTTTTTTCTTTTCAAACATCAATATCCTTCTTAATGTTCAACGAATTTATCAATTAAAGCGATATTCTCTTATAAATTTAAGATATAAAATCCCGATTCGAAAGAAAATGGGTAATAAAAAGCATTGTATATTTTCTAAATGAATACTGGGAGTTGGTCTAAAACTTGTAAGGATGTCTTAAACGTAATTTTTATGAAAGCTAACCAAACAGTATTTAAAAGTTTCATACTCTTTTCTATCATATTTTTTTTCAGTTTATTTATTAAAGTAGATTCCTTTTCACAGTCTCCAAAGAGGTTAAAACAACTAAAAATTAGATCGATTGATTTATATTTAGATAGTTCGTTTCTACGACTTCCCGGATATACTTTTCCTATTGCTATAAAGGTAGTTGCCGCAGACGGTTATTCCAATTTTTCAAAAGGATTGGGCGGAGGCCAATTGCGCTGGAATAATTTTAATGTTACTGTAAAAGGAGGGGTATTTTCCAATGGGAAAGTTTCAATTTCAAATAAGCTTTATCCAGGCGATTTTATTGAAATTGAAGCCCAATGCATAGATTTTCCTGAAATTCAGATAAAAAAAATGGTGAAGTTAAATTTTATCGATAGCCTGTCGATATTTATGCCCAATTCAATTCAGAAAATACCAGGAGCAAGATTTAATGTTGGTCTTAATTTGCATTACGATAATGGTTGCAAAGAAACCATTACTTCATGGAACGGCAATTCCAAATTGGTCAATGCTTTGAAATTTCAGTTTTCTTCTTCAGGCGGTGAGATTAAACAGAACCGATTTTCGATTAATGCGGATATAGACCAAATTCAAAACCATTTTGTTTGGCTAAAGGGAGAGGCATCCCGGTTTCCATATGCCAATGATTCAGTTGGCTTTTTATTGGATTATATTGGCGATTATCACTTTTATTCAACAGGATTTGACGGTTTGGCTGGCTTTAGCGGTTCCAGTGGTTTAAATGGTCTTTCGGGATCTGAATCTCGCAATGGTCAGGAAGGTCAACTAGGAGAAAATGGAAGAGATGGACAACATGGTGATAACGGTCGCGATTTAACAGTGTTTTGTAATGCTTATTTCGATTCCATATTAAATACTCAGTTGATGTATGTTGAAGTAAGTGAAAATCACAACCAAAATGTTTCAAAATATTTGGTAAACCCAGATGGTGGAACAATTCAAATTATTAGTAAAGGCGGCGATGGAGGAAAAGGAGGAGACGGAGGGGATGGAGGCAATGGTGGAAATGGAGGGGATGGCAGAAAATATACTATTGAAGTGAAAGATACTTCGGGGGTTAAAGTAATTGTTTGTTACGAGAAAGGAGGGAACGGAGGCTCAGGTGGAGCTGGGGGCAATGGTGGATATGGAGGTGAGGGCGGAAGAGGTGGTGATATAAGCATTTATTACACGGCATCAGCGAAGCCATTCTTGGGTGTTATAAAGGTTGAATCAATTCCGGGAAATGGAGGTTTTGGTGGTAGCAATGGGAAGGGTGGTAAAGGTGGAGATGCAGGGTCTAATGGAGACTCTTGTGGTTGTAATGGGCCTGATGGCCAATCCGGAGAAAACGGCTACGAAGGCTCTTATGGCAGAATAACCTGGATAGAAGAATGATTACGCGATTTTGCTTTTAAATTTTATTCATTTATGGGTTTAATTCTTGTGGCCATAAGTGAAGTTGCCAGTCCCAGAAAAGCAATTAATGCAAACGACCATTGCAAACTAGATAATTCCGCAACAAAACCAATGATGGGAGGGCCTATTAAAAATCCGGAAAAGCCAATAGATGAAACAGTTGCTATGGCAACACTGGGGTGCATAATTTTTGATTTGCCGGCTAAACTATAACACAAAGGCACCACTGAAGAGGTTCCGATTCCTACCAGTAAAAACCCCGCAGTTGCAGCAATAAGGTTAGGAAATATTACTGAAATAAGCAGGCCGGATGTAATAATTATTCCGCTAAATTGAAGGATCCTGGAAGTTCCAAAACGGGTTACCAGCTTATCGGCAGTAAAACGGCCGCTTGCCATTGCAAACATAAAGGCAATGTATCCTAATCGTATTAATTCTTTGGGTGGATTGATTACTTTTTCAAAGTAAACACCGCTCCAATCAAACATAGTTCCTTCACAAATCATGCTTCCAAAAGCGATCATCCCCAAGCTTAATATATATTTGTCGGGTTTTACAAAGCTTCGCTTTTCTTTCTTTTTTGAGGCGCTGCTAATATCACGAGGCATTGCATAATTTCGCATAGTTAGGAATAAAGTAATAACTATTCCATAAACAATACAAAAGTGAACAAAAGGAGAAACCTCATACCCAACCATAAATGTGCTTAGAAGTCCTCCGGTAAAACCTGCCAAACTCCAAACGCCATGAAACGAAGCCATTATACTACGTTTATATAATCTCTCAACACCAACGCCTTGTGTGTTAATAGAAATACCGCAAAGATTAGCAAACATACCAAACAAGAATAACGCTGCAATAAGTTGCCAAATAGCAGTAACAGCGCCTAATCCCAATAAAGTTGTAGGATAGAGGAATAGTGCAAATGAAAGGATTCTTTTACTACCATAATTGCTTACCAAAAAACCGGATAGCCCCATTGCGGTGAGCTGTCCTATGGGTAATGCAAATAAAACTGCCCCTAAACCAGCTTCGCTAAGGTGTAATGCGTTTTTTATATCAGGTATTCTGCTGGTCCAACTCGAAAAAGAAAAACCAAGTATAAAAAAGAAGACACTTACAGCAACTCGATAATATCGTTGCGTAGTGAATTTTAGTGAAAAATTCATTCGCTCAAAATCAAAGTCAACACAAAATTCTATGAGGGGCAAAGGTATAAAAAGAATTTGCACGTAGCTTTATAAGATAATTGGAACATTTGATTCAAGAATATCCTCTTAAAAATCGATTTCGTTTATAACAATTGTCTTCTGCCAAAATTGTATATTTGAGTTACACTTTATTTACAAAGAAACATGAAAGTTTCCCGTTGCCTGGTTCAATTAATGCTTATTACAAGTTTATTTTCAAGTATATCATATTGTCAGGAGAGTTATAATATTCCATACATAAAAAACCTTATTGTCGATGGTAAACAATTCGATTGGGAGGTAAATGGTTTTCGGGTAGAAACGATGTGTTACCCGGATATAAATTCAGAAAATTTTCCGGAAGCAAATAGTTTATATGCTGCATTTCGTATAGCATGGAACGAGGATGGGTTCTTTGTGCTTCTCCGGGTTATGGATGATAAACTGGAGGAAGCAGACAATATAAATGATCTTGATCTGTATGATTCGTTTGAGGTTTTTGTTTCAGGCATTAAATCAGAAAGTAAACTGATTCATTTAGGGGTTAGTCCGGGGGTTGATGACAAACAACCTAATATTCGTTTATTGAATATAAACAAAGAAAACAGTTCCAATAAGAAAAAAACGGATTCCTTCGAAGCCAGACGAAACATAATTCCTGGTGGAGGATATTTGGCAGAAATGATTATTCCATGGAGTTTATTAGGGATTAGTCCGAGTCAAAGCACAAAACTTAAATTTCAACTTTTTGTAAACGATAAAGATGGAGATTTATTCGAGAAAAAATCCTGGTTCCCATTCATAACAACCTACAATAATTTAAATGCAATGAATCTCTTGCAGTTGGGTGATTTACCAAGTCCGGCAGTATTAACTTCGGCATCCTATATAATTGAAAATTTCAGAAGAATAAGGATTGAGGCGACTGCAACTTCTGAATTTACAAATAAAACTATTCGTGTAAATCAACCAGACGGTGCATCAATTTATTCCGATTTCAAACTAAATGGTCAAATGGTAAACAGCTACCTAACATTACCAATCAACATATACAATGAATTGGGAAGCATAGCTTTATTATGTGATGATAAGCCTTTTTACGAGATTTCATTAAAAAATATTGAAATGAAAAAGGAGTCCTTTTTTAAATCTCAGCAAATTAGATTTAAATCGTTTGTATTTACAGGAGAAAAATTCCCGGTTTGTAATTTTGAAGAACCCAGTTTGGTAGAAGACCTTATAGGTCCTTATCAAATTGAAGTTCAATATTTCGATTCATCCTTTCGTCCGGTAGTCAGAGCAATTCATCCTGGCCGATATGGCGCTTCAGTAAGAGTTAATACCACTACTGGTAAGACATTTCAGTTTAATTCTACACTTTTTAAATTGGCGAAACCAATTGATTTTTCAGCTATATCGGCAAAAATAGATATTGATCCTATATCGCAGGCTTTAAACTGCGACACATCAATAATCGAAGCGAATAAAAGTGAAATGATTAGTTTGTTTATGAGATTAATGGAAGATAAATTGTCAACCAATGCACAAGCTGCTATATATTTTGCTGGAATTACTGAAAAAAAAACAGGCGATAAGAGTTTTTGGAGAAATAATCCCCGCAATAAAAATCTAAATTGGTGGTTCGAATGTCTTAAATCAAATAACAATAAAACAGTACTTTATAATCACAAAGTATATTCTCCGGAAGGCTGGGATCAGCATAAAATTAATAAATTACCCTTGATTGTATTTTTGCACGGGGCTAACTCAGTGGGTGAAGATTTTGACAGGGTTCGTAACGAAGGCCTTGCAAAGTTGATGGAAGCAGGGAAGCACCTACCATGCCTGGTTGTTGCTCCTCAATGTCCGGACATGGACGTATCCTGGATTCCTGCTAAAGTAAAATACCTGATTGATTATTTAAAAACGCAGTACTCAATTGATGAAAGCCGAATTTATATAACAGGACTTTCCATGGGAGGATTTGGAACCTGGGCTACTATAGCAGCTTATCCACAATTATTTGCAGCTGCTGCTCCAATTTGTGGGGGTGGTGATCCCTATGATATTATACAATTAAAAAATCTTCCTATTTGGTGTTTTCATGGTGGTGCTGATAATGTTATCCCTGTAAAATATAGTCAAAACATTGTTAAGGCTTTAACGAATATAAACGCAAATGTTAAATTAACTATTTACGATGGGGTTGGTCACGATTCGTGGACCCAAACTTATCAAAATGAAGAATTATATAAATGGATGCTGAAGCAGAAGAAACAATAGCCATTTTAAAATTTTGTTATGATTCAAAAAGTGATTACCTATTCTTTGGAAATGAACGATATAAAAGAGTTTAAACCCAAAGAAGGATTTAAAGAAATGTTTGAGGTGATAGAGACTGCCGCGGATGTATTTGTCAATTGGGCTGTTTTTGTGGGTGTTGGCCTTCCCTGGAAATGGAATAGCCGCTTAAAATGGGGAATCGAAGATTGGAATAGCTATTTTCAAAATATTGATTCTCATACCTATTTGGTTTTTAATAAAAAAAGGCTGGTTGGTTATTTTGAACTTGAATTGCAAAATAATCGCGTTGTTGAGTTGAAATTTTTTGGCCTACTCCCGATGTATTTAAACGAAAAAATGGGTGGCCACTTACTTTCTTTGGCAATCGAAACTGCTTGGAATATTGGAGCCCGGCGAATTTGGGTTCATACGTGTTCCAATGACCATGCTGCAGCGCTAAATAATTATATTTCAAGAGGATTTAAGCTCTTTAAAGAAATGGAGGAGGAGGAAGATGTTCCTGAAAAAGCGGAATTATTGGAAATGACCAATCGTTTTTTATCCAATTATTTTGATTTGAATTCTCACGGAAGGGCTTAGTTTTTTTGCGAAATATAAATACTTGTTTTTAAACATTTCGTAAATGAAACCATTCTGCCTTCAATTCCAATTCGAATGAGAAAAATCAATAGATTAAACTATTAATAAGTGTATTTTTCCATGTCGTTTATTAAAACTAAAAAAGCACTATTAATAACTAAAATTTATGAAATCAGAAGATTATATTGCCAAGGAAGAAAAATATGGAGCCCATAATTACCATCCGCTACCTGTAGTTTTGGAAAGAGGGGAAGGAATTTTTTTATGGGATGTTGAGGGAAAACGTTACTACGATTTTTTATCAGCTTATTCTGCTGTAAATCAAGGTCATTGTCACCCAAGGATTATTAATGCCATGATTCAGCAAGCGAAAATATTGACATTAACCTCTCGCGCATTTTACAATAATGTTTTAGGAGAATTTGAAGAATATATTACAGGCTTACTTGGCTATGACAGGGTTCTTCCGATGAACAGCGGTGCAGAAGCCGATGAAACCGCTATAAAACTATGTCGTAAATGGGCATATTTAAAAAAGGGAATTCCCGAAAATCAAGCGAAAATAATAGTATGTGAAGGAAATTTCCATGGAAGGACAATAACAATTGTATCCATGAGCAACGATCCCGATTCTTTTAAAGATTATGGGCCATTTACACCAGGATTTGTTAAAATACCATATAATAACATAGCCGAATTAGAAAAAGCATTACTTGACCCTCATGTTGCCGGTTTTGTGGTAGAACCCATTCAGGGAGAAGCCGGAGTGATGGTTCCGGATACCGGGTACCTTAAAAAGGCTTATGATTTATGTAAATCTAAGAATGTATTGTTCATTGCCGACGAAGTGCAGACCGGCCTGGCCCGTACCGGAAAAATGCTAGCCTGCGATCATGAAAATGTAAAGCCTGATATTTTAGTTCTTGGGAAGGCATTATCGGGTGGAGCAATGCCTGTAAGTGCTGTTTTGGCCAACGATGAAATTATGCTAACAATTAAACCCGGAGAACACGGATCAACATTTGGTGGAAATCCCCTGGCATGCCGAGTTGCTATTGAAGCTTTAAAAGTGCTTCAAGATGAAAAGCTGGCAGAAAATGCAACCCGGTTAGGGGAATTATTTCGTAAAGAAGTTTCTAACATTAAATCGGACATGATTGAATTGGTTAGAGGAAAAGGATTATTAAATGCAATTGTAATAAAACCTAAAAACGGTAAAACCGCCTGGGATGTTTGTGTGAAGATGAAAGAAAATGGCTTATTGGCAAAACCTACACATGAGCATATTATTCGTTTTGCCCCACCTTTGGTAATAACTGAGCAACAAATTAAAGAATCTATCGAAATCATTAAAATATCACTCGAAGCAATAAATTAGTTTAATGCTTTTGATTTTATTTTGATATAATTCTGAACCATTTTTATTTTTCTTAAAATTGTTGAAGTAAAGAAATGGATGTGGATAGGAACACTATTCGCATCCTTTTGTTAATAGGGAGAAGATGTTTTTTGATATTCTATGAATGCAAAAAAAGGCTGATAAACGTATTCATTTAATTAATGTTTATAAACTTTAAGATAAATTCAAACAATGTTTTATATGTACAAAAGCTTAATTTATAAAGGAATGGCATTAGGATTAATGTTAGGCGCTATATCTGCCTGTAATAGTGATAAACCCTTACCCGCGATTGATTTAAAGAATCTAGATTTATCAGTTAATCCTCAGGTTGATTTTTACCAGTATGCCAATGGCGGTTGGCGAAAGTCTAATCCATTGCCTGAAGAGTATTCCAGATATGGTTCATTCGATAAGCTGCAGGAAGATAATGACAAAATGCTCCATAGTCTGGTCGAAGAATTAGCAAAAGCCCAGAATCCCGTCGGCTCTGTTGCAGAGAAAATTGGGAATTTTTATGCCTCCGGTATGGATATTGCCAAAATTGAAAGTAATGGTACAACCCCGCTTAAACCATTTTTCGACCAGATAAATGCCGCAGCATCCTTAGTCGAAATTCAGAAAATAATTGCATCCTTTCATAAGATGGGTATAAATCCCCTTTTTAATTTTTATGGAGAACCAGATAGTAAGAACAGTTCCATGATGATTGGTGTTTTATATCAAGGAGGTTTGGGATTGAGTGATCGGGATTACTATATAAGCAATGATAAGCGGGCAATCGAAATTCGAACAGAATATCTTTCACACTTAAGGAAGGTATTTACATTACTGGGAAATACGGCAGACGAGTCATCAGCAAAAGCAAACCGAATTTTCGATTTGGAAACCCAATTGGCAAAAGCTTCATTTACCCGCCTCGAAGAAAGAGATCCTGAAAGGAACTACAATAAAAAAACAATCGAAGAGGTTAAAAAATTATATCCATCCATAAATTGGGATACATTTTTTGAAGGGATAGGAATAGCAGCACCTGCCGAAATAAATGTAGCGCAACTTAACTTCTTTTTAGAATTGAATTTATTATTGCCAAAAGTGGAGATGGCGACCTGGAAAGATTACTTAGCCTGGAATCTGCTTCAAGGAACATCGAATTATTTGAGTTCGGTTTTTGTAGAGGAACATTTTAATTTCTATGGTAAGTTTTTATCAGGACAACCAAAAATTAAGCCTCGTTGGAAACGAGTACTTTCAGCAACAAATGGAACAGTAGGAGAGGCTGTTGGCCAAATATTTGTAGAAAAATATTTTCCGGCAGAAGCAAAACAACGGATGTTAAATTTGGTTGAGAACCTTCGTGCTAGTTTGGCTCAGAGAATTGAAAAGCTTCCATGGATGGGCGATTCAACCAAACTCAAAGCCTTGGAAAAACTCGCCGCAATTCGCGTTAAAATTGGATATCCTGATAAATGGCGCGATTTTAGCAGTTTAAAAATTGACCGGAATGCTTATGTACTAAATGTTCTGGAAGGGAATAGTTTTGATAATCAATATAATTGGAATAAAATTGGCAAACCGGTTGATAAGGATGAATGGTTTATGACCCCTCAAACAGTAAATGCTTATTATAGTCCAAATATGAACGAAATTTGTTTCCCAGCGGGAATATTGCAACCGCCGTTCTTTTTTATGAATGCAGACGATGCTGTTAATTATGGCGCAATAGGTGTTGTTATTGGCCATGAAATTTCGCATGGTTTTGATGATCAGGGACGTCTTTTTGATAAAACAGGAAATCTCACCAACTGGTGGACAGAGCAAGATGGTCAACTTTTTAAAGACCGTACCCAAATTTTGGTAAATCAGTTTAATAATTTCACTGTTCTTGATACTGTTAAAGCTGATGGAGAGCTAACTTTGGGAGAAAATATTGCTGATTTGGGAGGTTTAAATATTTCGTATTATGCTCTCCAAAAAGCTTTAAAGGAAAATTCGGTTAATGACAAGATTGATGGGTTTGCACCCGAGCAACGCTTTTTCTTAGCTTATGCTCATGTTTGGGGACAAAATATCAGAGAACAGGAAATTCTCCGTCGCACTAAAGAAGATGTGCATTCTATTGGCGAATTTCGTGTAAACGGCCCATTACCGAATATGCCGGAGTTTCATGCCGCATTTGATGTCAAACCCGGAGATCCCATGTATATTGATGAAAACAATCGTGCAGTAATTTGGTAATTAGATGGAAATTAAAACTTGTTCATGGCCAGGCGAAAATCGCTTGGCCATTTTATATCACGACCATGAGTGGGGAGTTCCGGTGCACAGTGATCAAAAGCATTTTGAGTTTCTTTTATTAGATGCTTTTCAAGCTGGACTAAGTTGGAACACTATTCTTAATAAACGGGAAAATTTCAGAGCGGCTTTTGATGATTTTGATTTTGTTAAAATATCAAATTACAACAAGGAAAAGGTTGCAGAGCTAATGGCAAATTCCGGAATAATTCGGAATAAGCTCAAAATAGAAGCCACTATAAAAAATGCAAAGGCATTTATTGAAGTTATTAAGCAACATGGTTCTTTCGATGCCTACATTTGGGAACTTACCGGTGGCAAACCAATAGTGAATCATTTTTCGCAATTAAACGGTGTTCCCGCAAAAACTGATCTTTCCGATAAAATGAGTAAAGAATTATCTAAAAAGGGATTTAAGTTTGTAGGATCCACCATATGCTATGCTTATATGCAGGCAGCAGGTTTTGTTAATGACCATTTAGTTACATGTTTCAGACATAGCGAAATTCAGAAATTTTATTAGGGATTTCCGTAAGTAAATACATATTAATATTGATTTACTAATTTTGCATTTTATAAAAGCTGAAAAATGCATTATATAGCAAAAGTTTTAATATTTATTGGACTTGCAGTTGCCTTTATTGGAATTCTAGTATATTTCTTTGGCGACAGACTCTCCTGGATAGGTCATTTACCAGGAGATATTCGTATTGAAAAGCAGAATATGAAATTTTATTTTCCAATAACTACCATGCTAATTATCAGTATCATTGTTACGGTTATTATTAAGTTTATACAAAAAATCCTGCAATAGATTAATATGAAAATTGTATTTCTTGATTCGCAAACAATGGGTGATGTCCCTAATTTTTCTGATTTTCATAAATTTGGTCAGTTTATTTCATATCCTTTAACTTCTCCTCAAAAACGGATAGAGCATATTCATGATTCAAATATTGTTATTACATGTAAAGTTGTAATTGATAAAGAAATAATAGATGCTTGTCCATCGATTAAACTAATATGCGTTGCAGCAACCGGGACAAATAATGTTGATGTTAACTATGCAATTTCAAAAGGGATTCAGGTAAAAAATGTTGTTGGATATTCAACAGAAAGTGTAGCACAGCATACTATTGGTTTGATTTTGAGTCTGGTAAATCGTGTTTCATATTATAATAAATTTGTTACATCAGGAGAATATTCAAGAAGCGATATGTTTACGCATTATGGCTCCTCATTTTTTGAATTGAAAGGTAAAACACTTGGAATTATTGGACTAGGAAATATAGGATCCAGGGTAGCAGAAATATTGAAAGTTTTTGGGATGAATATTGTATATTATTCAACTTCAGGAAAAAATAGCAATACACAACACCCGAGAATTGAATTAAATAAGTTGTTAAGTATTTCAGATATAATATCCATCCATTGTCCGTTAAACAATCGAACAAAGAATTTAATTTCCCGTCAAAATATAGAATGTTTTAAACCTTCAGCAATTTTAATAAATGTTGCCAGAGGGGGAATTGTAAATGAAATGGATATAGTGAATGCTATAAATAACAAATTAATAGCAGGTTATGCAACAGATGTTTTTGAATCAGAACCAATTTCAAAAGATAGTTCTTATAAGAAGTTGATAAACTATGATAATGTAATATTCACTCCTCATATAGCCTGGACAAGCCTGGAGGCCCGTTCCAATTTAATAGAAAAATTAATTGAAAATATAGATTATTATATATTTGAAAATCAATAATATAACTTGTCAATAATGAAAAGACAAGAATTAACCTTTTCAATTAATAATCGTAGAAACCTGCAAAATTCTAATTTTGGTAAAATATTTCTGAAATGCGTGGAGTATATACAATAGCTTTATTAGTGTTATCAAATGTTTTTATGACTTTTGCATGGTATGGCCATCTTAAATTTAAAGAACTAAAGTGGTTTGAGAATTTGGGGCTCGCAGCTATAATTCTGTTAAGTTGGGGAT
>Ga0316608_1000779_pt1 | contig 13839 bp, 7 predicted proteins | sample MIS2016152B_MG_FD_207673 | JGI IMG/M metagenome (GOLD analysis project Ga0316608, IMG submission 207673) | Microbial mat bacterial communities from Middle Island sinkhole, Lake Huron, Michigan, United States - MIS.2016.152B | ecosystem: Environmental > Aquatic > Freshwater > Lake > Sediment...
TTGTCTGAACGAAATAATTGACAAGGTTGGATTTTCACCAACTCGATCTTGCAATATGAATCTGGACACACCAGTTAACGATGTTTAATATTACAAGTTGAACGTTTAAGGTTGTGAAAATGAATAAATTAATCACATTGCAATCAGGTACAAACTAACGAACCCACAAATCATCATTATTGGGGTATCCATAGAGTGTGGTGCTGTAGCCTCAACAAAAGTAATAACTGGTGGAATAATGATCATTGCAAGAATAAACTGATTTGTAGAATTAAAATGAGTATAAAACAATGCTATAATTATTAGGCTGCAAATAAAAACGCATGCACTCCCAGCATATGATCGGACATATCTTTTTTTTAAAAACCAGGAAGGTGCAAGATATGTTTTTTTCCCAAAATAGATGCCTACGGGCTCTGCAAGTCCATCACCTATGCCAATGATACACACTATAATTAAAACGAGAGCTTCTTCATTAATCTGCTCAAACAATTGTTTGAAAATGATAACGAGAATTAATCCAGGAAGGATATTTCCCGAGACTATCCATTTTAGCGTATTTGGCCTGTCTTCGGGCCTGTCCAGAGAATTAAACTGAATCATAAAAAACCGCGAATGTTCCCTAATTGGTTTGATAAGCAAAAGAAAAACAAAAAGCACCAAAAGAGATTCCCAAATTGTATGTAAAACTCCAACGGGATGGAACTCACTTCCTGCATCACCTAAATTAATCAAAGGAACCAAATAGGCTGCAAAATGTTGTACTTTTCGCGTATAATTAACTTTAAACCATGAATCTTTATTGGTTTTTATATAGCCTTTTTCATCTACTTTGCAGTAATGGCGGCACAAAAGTCCACTACAAAATGACATTATTGATATGACAAGAACTTTAATAAAACAATACAGAAAAAAGAAATATTGATTGAACAGTTCCGGCTGAAGTATAATAGTTGCTATGGTTAAAATAATAAATGCACCAATCCATCCAGAGAGAAATACAAAATCAAATGTTTTTCTCCAATTTAGGGAGTAGTCACCTGATTTTTCGCCTGGCAAGATTATTTTATCGGTCATTTCAATATATTAAATGATATGTTTTCATAATCCGATAGAAAATGAATCGGGAATAAATTGTTGTTTGATATCGTCAAAATTAACATTTAAAATTCATTTGCTGATAAAAAAGCTCCATTTTCTTTCCGGAGCAATTATCATAATAATATTAAACCTATATAATATGCAAAGTCTTCTGGAAATGATAAGTTAATAAATTTTAAGTACTTCATATACAGTCGCATAAACTTCAAATCGCAGCCCGTAACAATATTACTCTGAAAAAAATTGAAATCCTGAAACCACCGAAAGCATTCATGCAGCCCCATAACTCACAACCCTCTAATCTATTTCCCTAACAATTCAATCAGTGCACCAATATTTTCCTTTGCTACCAGAGGATTTTCATTAAAAGGATTATTGTTCAATGTAAGCAATCCTGTTCTCCTGTTTATTCCTCTTAAATAACTGATATTTACAACATAAGAGCGATGAGTTTTAAAAAATCCTGATGCTGCTAACGTTTTTTCAATGGTTCTTAAATTTTCTACAATAGTTTCGGTATCTCCTTGTTTTAGATATAATTCGGTGTAATTTCTATCTGCTTTAAACCAAAGTATGTCTTCAGGTAAAATCCAAATAAAACCATTATCACTTTTAAAATGAATTTTGTTTTTTACATTCTGTAATTCTTCAACTCTTTTACCGAAATTATTACCAAATTTAAAGTCCTTATATTTTTCAATCACGCTTTTTAACTTATGGCTGTCGACCGGTTTCAATAAAAAATTAAACGGGTAATATTCAAATGATTCGGCTGCATATTTACTATGAGCCGTAACAAAAATAACATCCAGATTTAGTTCTGGGAGTGCTTTAAGTTCATCAAGCAATTCAAAACCGGATTTTTCGGGCAGGTTAATATCTAAAAAAACCAGATGAGGACGTTGGGAAAAAATAATTTTACGGGCATCATCCACATTGCTAGCTTCCCCAATAATTTCAACATTATCAAGCATTTGTAATTGAAGTCGCAGGTTTTCACGTACAATTTCCATGTCGTCGACGATTAGGGCTTTTATGGTTTGGGGATTTTTCATGGGGTTAAAAGTTTGAAGTTTTGAGTTTTAAGTTTTAAGTTTCAAGTTTGCAAGTCCCGAGATTGGATTTTGTCCGAATTAACTCGCAACTCCAAACTCGCAAACCTCCTAATAACTATACCTAAACTCATTCGGAATGCAAATTTCCACAATGGTTCCGGTACTTGTTGAATCAATCTCTGATTTATCTTTTATTTCAAATCCTAATTTATATTTATTCCATGAGTTATACAAATTAAACGTTTCAGTGATAGTTTTCATTCCTATTCCTTTTTGTCCGTTTTTCTTTAGCAACGATTTACTGTACCCAATTCCATTATCTTCTATTACAATCCGGGTATAAATGCTGTCTTGGGCAACTTTTATTTTTATTTCTCCTTGGCCTGTAATGCTTTCAATTCCGTGCTTGATAGAGTTTTCGACGAAATTCTGCAAACTCAGCTTTAACAAAATAATTGAAGTATCCACAGCAGGCTCAATTTCAATTGAATAATCAAACCTGTCGCTGTGGTTTATACGGTTAAGCTCACAGTATTCCTTTACAAATTCCAATTCCTCACTAAGTGTCCTTGTCAAATCATTGTTGTTCCAGTGTACACGAAGCAATTGCGAAAAACGGACAATAATATCGTAAATACCCACTTGTTTAAGTCGCAGGGCAAAAGTTCCGGTAGTTGTAAGCGTATTGAAAATAAAATGTGGATCGAGCTGTGATAGCTGGGCCTGCATCATTAATTTGTGCTGTTGGTATTGCTTTTGCTGTTTTTCAGTTCTGCTTTTAACTATCAGTCTGATTATCCATAAAAGACATAAAACAAGAATTGAAATGGAAACAATTAAAAACCAAGCTGTTTGCCAGAAAGCTGGCTTAATAACAAAACTATACGAAGCTTTTAAAATATTTTCGGATTCCTCGCCATTAGCAGCTTTTACATAAAAAGTGTATTTTCCTGGAGGCAAATTGGCATAAACTGCTTCCTTTGCATTTCCATATTCCGACCATGTATTATCATATCCTTCAAGATAATAGGAGTATGTTACAGGATTTGAAAAATAAGCCCCGGAGAACTGAAATCTTATTTTGTTTTCCCTATGAGATAATTCGTGAGTTGAAGTATCGCGACTGTGCCAAAATGCATCGTCCATTATAGACATGCTTGAAATGTATGGTTCAACAGCCACGTTTTTGAAACTAAGATGTCTGGGATCAATCTGTATCAGTCTGTCGTTCAACGGAATCCAGACCATTCCGTTTTTGTCTTCACAAAATCCGTTTTGTGCACATTCGTTGCCCGAAAAACCATTATTTGCATTGTAGAATTTTATTACGGTTTTGCTTTTGCTGTAAAAGGCTTTTAAATCCATAGCAGCCATACCCGAAGTTGTGCCCATCAACAATAAAGAATCTCCCACCTCGTGCATGGCAGTTATAGCTTTATTTTTTAACGAAGGATGTTCAATTTTGGTAAAATCCTTGTTGTTGTAAAAATAAAGTCCGGCCTCGCCGCCAAACCAGAGGTTGTGCCTTTTATCATGCACAATATCAAGCGCATTGTAAGGAAAATCCTGAAATTCTCCGTCCCTGAATTTATAAATTCCATGCCTGTGTGCCAAAAAATAATTGTTAACTGTATCTTTTTCAATTTCAACAATGTATTTAAGTTCTTGTTTATTCCTTGAATCAAAAATGATTTCTTTTTTATCATTTTCAATCATTAATCCTTTAAATCCGTAGAAGGTACATTTTGTAAGTGTATCATAATACAAACCATATGTAGAGCTAGCAAAAAAATGATAATCTTGGGCAAACCTGCTTCCCTTTTGGATGACAGCGCCATTCGTATTTCCTCCCCATAAAATAGTACCATCCGTTTTTACAATATGTGAGATTAGAAATCCCAGGTGAACCTTAGGAAGATAATTTGAAAAATTTACAAACCGATTGTTTTTGAATTTATATATTTCTCCGCCATAAGAGCTTAACCAAAGATCTTTTCCATCAAACACAATTCCTGGATTGTCAGGTGCAATTCCATAATCTTCAAAAATAAAATGACGAAACGCTTTATCGGACAGTTTGTACAAACCATTTTCGGTACCAAACCAAGTATTGTTTTCTTTGTCTTGTAATACAGCAGATACGAATGGTAATTTAAAAGTGTCAAGCAACTTGCCTGAAAAATTATATTGTTTGATTATATCTCTATTTTTTTGATCTATCAGATATATTCCAGATCGATTAAAAATTGTTATCGCAAGTTGTATTTCTTTAACAATTTTTGTTAAGTTCCCATGAAAATATTTATAAATAGCATCAGTCTGTAAAAGGTATAGAGTATCGGCAATGGAATAATATTGTAAAAATTTAATATTAAATTTTACTTCTTTTAAATTTAGTTTTTTGTCCAAACTATTTATTTTGCCAAAATTTATACTATCAATTTGAATTGTCCAAATTGTATCGTTTGCATAACAATATCTTGTATTAATCGATTCATATTTTTTCAGGATTCGATAATTACCATTTTTAAATGACAAAAGCGCTGATTCTTTAGGTTTATCCTTTATCGAGGCTTTGATAAGAATTGAATCCTTTGCATTTGTAAAATCTAAATCGTTAAATTGTTGAGGTTTTGGATAGTTATTTACCTTATTTCCTTTAATCCCTGTCAGGCCTGCACTGGCGATACACAGCAATATTTCACCATCTCCGGTTTCAAAAATTTGATGAATATCTCCGGGCAATATTCCTTCTTCCTGTCCAAATATTTTAAAATTTTCACCATCGTATTTAGCTGCGCCAAACTTGGTTCCTGCCCAAATATTTCCTTTGCTATCTTGGAAAAGGCTCATAATTTGATTTTGCGGCAAATTGCTGGTTTCGGTATTGTAGATTGTATAGCGGTAGGATTGGGCAACAACTAAATTAGACCAAAGTATGAGAAGGATACAAAACAATAAATATTTTTTCATACTTAATCTAAACTTAAAATACAGATATATAATTATTTACTAAATTAGAATGGCTCTGACGGTAAAACGCTAAACTCTCAAATTTTTTCCTTTCTTTACATTATACGTAAGCTTATAAAAAAAGTTTCAATTTCACGGAATTTTTTCAATATGAGGGATTATGCATAATAAATGTCAGATTTTTAAAATACACTACATATTGGTTATTAGCCTCTTATTAGATAAAAAGTTTGGATAAATATTAATTTCATTCTATTTCAAAAAAATATTTGATTTTAAAAACTCTGCATCCTCAAATAAAAACTCAGGGTAATCGCATTCAAAAAAAACAAAATTAACACGTGAACTAAAGGATGATGAACCTTAAGTGATTAGGCGAGTTTGATCCGCATCCAGGAAATTGCGTTAACAACCTTTTACAAATTTTCAACTTAAAAACAATTAAAAAATAAATTTGTGAAAGCTCAATCTGGCTAAAAAACAATTATAAAAACAGATTAAACTACAAAGAAAAAGGCGTTAAAAAAGATTGACGTTGCCGATTGTAAAGATTCAGCAACGCAATAATATTAATCGGCAACATTCAAGATTTTAGCCTTTTGCGGCGTAGTTTTAGCAAATTTCATGGTAGCGGTGACCTTTTTTGTTACTTTTTTGGGTGGTAGCCAAAAAAGTAAAGAAAATATTAATTTTATCAAAAAGTAGTTAATCGTGCGAACTAAATTTTAAATGCGATAGCCCTGAGTATAATACTTATTCTAATTTTTTGTGATTCTTATTTAAAAATCCAACTTTCCAATTCCATCCTAAAAAGAAATAAATACAACAATTATCAAATTGTCTCTAAATACTTGTCAAATAATTAATTTGATGTTGTAATTTTGCATTCTGAATTAAAGAAAATCATAAAACAATTGAAAGACAAACAAATATGAGCGAAGTGCAAAATATTTTTTCAGAAATTAAAAATAGAGTACTGGTCCTGGATGGAGCTATGGGGAGCTTGATTCAAGGATATAAACTAACAGAGGCCGATTTTAGAGGAGAGCGATTTAAAGACTATCCAATTGATTTAAAAGGGAATAACGATTTATTGTCACTTACAAGGCCAGATGTCATCCAAGCTATCCATGAGCAATATCTAGAAGCTGGTGCTGATATCATTGAAACTAACACTTTTAATTCAACAGCTGTTTCGCTTGCTGATTATAAAATGGAGCAATATGCCTATGAATTTAACCTAGCTGCGGCTAAAATAGCTAAAGCTGCAGCTGAAAAATATACCAAAATAACCCCTGAAAAGCCGAGGTTTGTTGCAGGTTCTATGGGGCCGATGAACAAAACAACTTCCATGTCACCCGATGTAAATGATCCTGGATATAGAGCTGTTTCATTTGACGATGTTTCTGAAGCTTATGCAACACAAGTAAGAGGGCTTTTGGATGGAGGAGTTGATATTTTATTGGTCGAAACCATTTTTGACACATTGAATGCCAAAGCAGCACTTTTTGCAATTGACAAAGTATTAGGGGAAAGGGAATTAACTGATTTTCCTGTTATGGTATCTGGAACTATTTCTGATAGGAGTGGCAGAACACTTTCGGGACAAACCCTCGAAGCTTTTTTGAATTCATTATCGCACATTAAACTTTTATCTATTGGATTAAACTGTGGATTTGGCGCTCATGATTTGAAGCCTTATATTGAAGAATTATCACTTAAAGCCCCTTTTTATATCAGTGCTCATCCTAATGCAGGCTTGCCTAACGAATTGGGACAATATGATGAAACCCCTGAAAAAATGAGTTTTCAGATAAGCGAATATCTTGATAATCAATACGTAAATATTATTGGGGGCTGTTGTGGTACAACTCCGGCACACATCCGCGAAATTGCAAAATTGGCTTTTAAAGCTGCAAAACATACAGTTCAGGTTATTAAACCAGAAACACAATTGAGCGGCCTCGAAGCACTCACAATTAACAAACAAAGTAACTTTATTAATATTGGTGAACGTACAAACGTTGCTGGCTCTATAAAATTTGCAAAATTGATAAGGGAAGGCAAATACGAGGAAGCACTTGCAATTGCCCGCAATCAGGTTGAATCTGGAGCCCAGATAATTGATGTTAATTTGGATGATGCCATGCTCGATGCTGAAAAAGAGATGGTCAAATTCCTTCATCTTTTAATGGCCGAGCCTGATATTGCAAGGGTTCCTGTAATGATTGATTCATCGAAATGGAACGTAATTGAAGCTGGATTAAAGTGTTTGCAAGGCAAAACTATCGTTAATTCTATCAGCTTAAAAGAAGGTGAGGATAAATTTATTGAACAGGCTAAAAAGATCAGAAGATACGGTGCAGCTGTTGTTGTAATGGCCTTTGACGAAGAAGGACAGGCTTCGACTTATGAAAGGAAAATACAAATCTGCGAGCGCGCCTATCATATTCTTACTCAGAAAGTAGGATTTCCTCCACAGGATATTATTTTTGATCCAAACATTTTAACCATTGCGACCGGAATTGAAGAACATAACAATTATGCGGTTGATTATATGAATGCCACCAAATGGATAAAGGCTAACTTGCCACATGCAAAAGTTAGCGGTGGTATTAGCAACTTATCATTCTCATTCAGAGGTAATAATATTGTTCGCGAAGCAATGCATTCGGCATTTTTATACCATGCAATTCAAATTGGTCTGGATATGGGAATTGTAAATGCTGGAATGCTCCAGATTTATGATGAAATTCCAAAGGATTTATTGGTATTGGTTGAAGATGTGATATTTAACCGCAAACCCGAAGCCACAGAAAATCTAATCAATTTTGCTGAGAAAGTTGTACAATCGACTGATAAATTGATTGTTAAGGATGATTGGAGAGAAAAATCTGTTCAAGAACGTTTGAAACATGCATTAATTAAAGGAATTACCGATTATATTGATGTAGATACCGAAGAAGCACGGAATTGTTATCCATTTGCCCTTGAAGTGATTGAAGGTCCATTAATGGACGGTATGAATGTAGTTGGCGATCTGTTTGGTAGTGGCAAAATGTTTCTACCTCAAGTAGTTAAGAGTGCTCGGGTTATGAAAAAAGCTGTGGCTATTTTATTACCTTATATTGAGAAAGAAAAATTGTCGCAGGGAAGGAGCAATTCTGCAGGTAAAATATTAATGGCAACTGTAAAAGGTGATGTGCATGATATTGGGAAAAATATAGTGGGCGTGGTTTTAGCATGCAATAATTTTGATGTGATTGATTTGGGTGTGATGATTCCTGCTGATAAAATATTGCAGGCCGCAATTGACAATAAAGTTGATATTATTGGTTTGAGCGGTCTTATCACTCCATCGCTCGAAGAAATGGTGCATGTAGCAAAAGAAATGGAAAAGGCAGGAATGACAATGCCTTTGTTGATAGGTGGTGCTACTACTTCAAAAATCCATACTGCGGTTAAAATAGCACCTGGTTATAGCGGACCGACAATTCATGTACTTGATGCTTCGAGAAGCGTTGGAGTTGCCAGTAAACTTATTTCTGAAACGGATAAAAAAAGCTTTGTTCAGCAATATAAGGATGAATATGAGCAAGTTCGCGAAGGTTACGTTGGTAAAAACAGAAAATTTGTTGATCTGAATACAGCCCGTTCTAAAAAACCAATTTTTAAATGGTCGGAAAAAAGCATATTTAAACCAAAATTTATCGGAATTAAAGAATACGAAGATTATGATTTAAATGAAATCAGGAAATTCATTGATTGGACATTCTTCTTCCATGCATGGGAGTTAAAGGGAAAATATCCTAAAATATTTGAACATCCTGAGAAAGGCCTGGAAGCTAAAAAACTGTTTGATGATGCCAATAGCCTGCTCGATGAAATTATCGCTAAAAAAATGTTGAAAGCAAAAGCGATTATCGGAATTCATCCAGCAGTTGATGTAGGCGATTCAACTGAACTTTATACCGATGAAAGTAAAAAAACAGTGTTGGCAAAATTTCATCATTTACGACAACAAGTTGATTTAGAGGAAGAAGATGGCAGCGGACAATATTTATCGCTTGCCGATTTTATTGCCCCAAGAGAAACCGGCCTGACTGATTATATTGGTACTTTTGCTGTGACAACAGGAATTGGAACTGACGAGTGGGTTAAAAAGTTCGAAGCAGACAACGATGATTACAATGCGATTATGATGAAAGTGTTGGCCGATAGATTGGCCGAAGCTTTTACCGAATTGATGCACCAAAAAGTCCGTAAAGAAATTTGGGGCTTTGCGCCCGATGAAACTTTCGGCCTCGAAGATCTATTGAAATCTAAAAACCAGGGAATCCGTCCTGCTTTTGGTTATCCTGCTTGTCCGGATCATTCCGAAAAGAAAGTTTTGTTCGATCTGCTTGATGCCAATAAAAAAATGGGATTGGTTCTTACTGAAAACTTTGCAGTTTGGCCGGCAGCCTCTGTTTGCGGATTAATCTTTGCCTCACCGGAATCAAAGTACTTTAGTGTGGGAAGAATAACCAAGGAACAAATTGAGGATTATGCAAACCGGAAAGGAATTTCTATTGAGTTGGCCGAAAGGTATTTGAATACTAATTTGGGTTATTAGAATTTAAAAATCCCAGTAGTCTCCGACTTCTGGAATTTTTTCTTCTCTTTAATTGTAGAAATAAAATCTAGTATTCTGTCAATATTAAAATGACGGAAAGCGTGGACACTTTCTACATTGCCTTTTTTGTGTTTAAGCTGTCTCGCTTGCACATACATGATATACATTACTCCATATTTATTTGCAGTTCTCTATTAATTTTTCTCAGCGCTTGTATTTTGTATATTCTACTAGCGCTGCGATCTCATGGGCATAAGTGAATAAACCGTGAACAGTATAATAATACTCCAACAAGTATAAGTCAATCAATAAGAAATTTGATTTATTTATACTTTTACCTCATTGTCTACTCCTTTCCAAAATACTTCCAAAACTTGTATTTCCTTTTTCTTTAAAAAAATCCACTTTGGAGGGTAACATTTTCTTGCCGATGGTAATATATTATAAAGCGGAAAATTATTGTATATCGGTTTTTAGATCGTATAATTTGTAATCAATTAAGTAAAGTGCACAAATTTAGATAGTTACTATAATTAAACAAAGATTTCATTCATATAATATTTTTTTTCTACAATTAAAGAAAATGATTAACAAATTAATAATTAATTGACAATGAATGGTTTAAATTAGCCTTAACCCATAATTATGAAAATGCGTGCAAGTATTTACAAATATTGTAGTCAAACCTAAAAGCTAAGCCTAATAAACAAAAACTAAAACTAACATCAATCCAAATAGGTTGGTCTGAGAAAGATTACAAGGTAATTATTTTTCAGGGGAGGATTTATACGTTACAATGGGGTTTCCTCTCCCAGGAAAATCCAATAGTGACAAATGAAAAAGCCCCATCCCGCTGTATGACCGCAAAATCAATCTTGGGATGAGGCAGTCAAACCTAAGTTTAACACATAAAAGTAACGGAAATGAAAAAAAATGTTTATTAAATGACAGAGGGTATGCGTGGAAATAAATATTAAAAGTCAGCCATCCATCTCGATAAATCATATTTTTGCAATAACACCCCGTTGAGTTGTTACAAAGGCAACTCAATGGTAATTAAAATACAAATACATGAAAAAATTTATCGGTTTATTTATTGCATTGTTGGCCTTTTGCTTTTGTCTAAAAAGCCAAACTTCCAACTGGAAAGTCTATAAAGAATCAATGTCATTTTGTAACAACAGTTTTGCAATTGCCGATAACAATTATTGGGTGGCAACAGATTATGGATTGGTTAAATATAATAAAACCAACAATTCTATTGCTATCTATGATAAATCCAATTCACCATTGCTTGATAACAATGTAAGCGAAGTAGTGAGTGATATGGATAACAATATTTGGTGTGTAACCGGGAGTGGTTTTGGGAATAAGCTTAATATATTGCGTTTTAAAAATAATATTTGGGAAAATTTTATCAATTTTCCCAATATGCCAGCCTTAAAAATAGAACTAACAACTACTATTACCGGAGAACTTATTTTTACAAGTATCGATTCTATTTATTGGTTCAATGGTCAAATTTTAAAATCAATGGAAATGGCCTTTCTATATTTATCAAACGTTTGGATATATGATATTGTTTCAGACAAAAACCAAATTACATGGGTTGCTACCAACTGGGGTTTAGAAAAAATAAATTTTGAAAAAAATGAAAAGGAATTAATAACAAAAATGGAATGTACCTCATTGGCAATTGATAAGGATAATAATTTATGGGTTGGTACCAAAAATTCAGGAATATACAAATATTCAAATGGCATTTTTGAAAACTATACCAAGCTTAATTCAGGTTTGCCAAACGACTCTATATATTCAATGAGATTTGATTCTACAGGTAATTTATGGTTGGCAACTTCAGGTGGCCAGGTTAGGTACAACGGATTACAATGGGAAAAATACGATTTAATAGAACCGGATATCTACAGGGAAAAAAGGCTGAACTTTATAGCAGGCAAAAATAGCATCCATTATATCTGGAAAGGAAATGCCATAAACTTTGATGGGCTTAATACCATTAAATATAAGATTGGTGATGTTAAAACAACTCTCCTCTCGCGTAATATTAACTCATTGGCATTTGATATTAACAATAAATTATGGATAGGAACTTACGATACAACTTTACAATGCTTAAAAAACGATGTATGGGAAAACTATTGTATAAACGATTCCCTAAAACTCAATTCTGTTTTCTCATTGGTTTATTCCGATAGCTCATCTATTTTTTGGTCAGGACAAGGTATATTAATTAAATATTCCTATAAAGATAAATGGTATGTTTGTAATACCCAAAACAGATATAAATCAGATGCAATTAAGCTCGACAAATCTAATGCAATATGGGAAGCTACAGAAAATGGTTTAATAAAATATTATAATGGCAGCAAAACAATATTTAATAAATCAAATTCGCCTTTGCCAACTAACAATATTGCACGCCTGGCGTTTGATAAAAACGAAAAATTACTGATAAGTACATTGCCAAGGGTAACTGAAAAAGGCGTATTGATGAGTTATGATGGCAGCAATTGGAATACATTATATACTTGCACTGATAATGAAGATTGGGTTTCTTCAATGGTATATGACTATGATGGTAATTTATGGCTCGGCGTTCCTTCTAGAGTTAGTGTAAGTGCTGGTTATGGTGGTGGTATTATAAAATACAATGGTACAAGTTTTACCAATTATAACATAAGCAATTCACCGCTTTCGAGCAATTCGGTGTTTTCCTTAAATATAGACAGTGAAAATAATCTATGGATCGGTACTTATGGCGGGGGCTTAGATAAATTTGACCGTGTAAATCAATGGTCTAACTTTAATGTAAGTAATTCGCCTATCCCATTTAATAGCATAGAACACATCGTAATTAACTCATTAGGTGACATTGCTGCAAGAGTTCAATTTTTTGGATTTATTTATATTCCAGCTGATTCACAAACTAACATAAAGAATAACAATTCAAATAATTCTGATGATAATTTTTGTGTTTTTCCAAATCCTTGTGGAAATTTTTTAAATGTAACGTTTCAATCTCAAGATATTAACCATAAACTAATTATTTCAATATATCAAATAACAGGTATAAAAGTAATGGAATATATTTTTGAAAATTTCAATAAATCTGATATAAGTATCCCTGTAGATTCTTTGAAAAATGGTACATATATTATTCAATTTAAAACAGGCATTATAGACAGGAAAGCATTGTTTATTAAAACCAATTAAAAACATATCGCAGCTTCGCTGCAAACAAAAAAATGGAACACTGATGACACTGATATTAAGGATTGCCACTGATTTTTTTATAAAAACTTTGCTGAAATAACTATGTTTTACAATGTAATAGTATAACAAGATGTACCGATTTATAATATTTTTTGTATTTATATTGTTCGCTTGTACTAAAGAACAATTAATTAAGGAGGAAACCAAAGTTTATAGCGAATGGGAAAATTATTTTGTCGAAAGTGATCACAACAGCTATATGGGGATTTACTCTTTAGCAGTGAACAACAATGTTTTAATCATGTCTGCATATAAGAGGATTGACTTCACAATTGATTATTCTGCAATATTTACATTTAACAACGGTAAAATAATCGAAATTGATTCAGCAGACTTCTTATCCCTTGATCAGTCCTTAAAACCCATAAAAGGTATAAATGGTGAACCGGTTTGGTATAGCAAAAATTTATTTATAAAATACGATAAGAACGAAGAACCGTTCTATGCATGGCAGATTTATGATTTTAACAATATGCTGGAATCATCAAAAATTAAGCTCGATAAATATGGCAATCTTTGGGAAGCCTCGAATGATGGGATAAATAAATTTGATGGGCTGAAATGGACCAGGTATTTTAAAGGCAATATATTTTGGGCAATTTGTTTCGACAAGCAAAATAATTTGTACGCCAGCACTATGTCTGATTTGGAAGAATGTGGTGTTATTCTTAAATATAATTAGTGCCTGAACGGAAAAGGGGAAAAGTTCAATTTTTAAAAAATAACGGCTGTTGCATATTTCGTTTTTTGTTCATTTTCCACTGCTTTTATTAAATTTTTTGTCAGAATTTCGGGAAAAAA
>Ga0316608_1000780_pt1 | contig 13818 bp, 12 predicted proteins | sample MIS2016152B_MG_FD_207673 | JGI IMG/M metagenome (GOLD analysis project Ga0316608, IMG submission 207673) | Microbial mat bacterial communities from Middle Island sinkhole, Lake Huron, Michigan, United States - MIS.2016.152B | ecosystem: Environmental > Aquatic > Freshwater > Lake > Sediment...
GCTCGCAGCTTAGAACAAAGCAAAATCATGGCGTTAGATGCAGGTGCAGATGATTATTTAACCAAGCCGTTTGGCATCGGTGAATTAAATTCGCGCTTGCAAGCTTTGTTGCGGCGTATTTCCAAAACCGCACCGCAAGAATTATTTGTCACCGGCGAATTAACCATTGATTTAGGTAAACGCAAAGTATTTGTTGCCGAGCAGGAAGTCAAAATCTCGCCAATTGAATATCGCATCTTAAGTATTTTAGTGAAAAATGCCGGGTTAGTGGTGACACAGCGGCAATTGCTAAAAGAAATTTGGGGGGCAGAACATTTAGACGACAACCATTATTTGCGTATTTATATGCGGCAATTGCGGCACAAAGTAGAAGCCAATCCCGCACGACCGCGTTATCTATTAACCGAAACAGGGGTTGGCTATCGCCTGTCTGAAAGCTAATTTATTTTTCATTTTTTAGGAGGCTATCATGTCTTCAAATCCAAGTAATAAACAACTCAATCACAAACAATTAGCCAGTTTAACCTTAGGGACAATCGGCGTGGTTTACGGCGATATTGGCACGAGTCCGTTATATACCGTTAAGGAAATTTTTCATGAACACCTAACCATGAATTCCACGCATATTTTGGGCGCGTTATCGTTGATGTTTTGGTCATTGATGTTAGTTGTAACGTTGAAATATACTATTTTTATTATGCGAGCTAATAATAAAGGCGAAGGCGGGATAATGGCTTTAACCGCATTGGTATTATCAACCGCAAAACAGAACTCAGCCAAACAGCATTTTGTAATGATTATGGGCTTATTAGGCGCGGCATTATTTTATGGCGACAGCATTATTACCCCAGCGATTTCGGTATTAGGCGCGGTGGAAGGCTTAAATGTGATTGCCAAACCATTAGAGCATTTTGTCGTACCAATTACACTGTTTGTCTTAACTTTTTTATTTTTAATTCAGAAAAAAGGCACCGCCAGTATCGGCAAATTATTTTCCCCCGTGATGTGTATTTGGTTTATCAGTTTAGCAATTATGGGGATTAATCAAATTATTAAACAGCCCCATATTTTATTAGCCATTAATCCATATTACGGTATTCATTTATTAGCCGAATTAGGCTGGCATGGCTTTTTAATTATGGGGTCAGTGGTGTTGGTTTTAACTGGTGCGGAAGCTCTTTATGCCGATATGGGACATTTTGGCTTAAAACCGATTCGTTATGCGTGGTTTAGCTTTGTGTTTCCCGCGCTGCTGTGCAATTACTTTGGACAAGGTGCGTTATTGTTGCAGCATCCTGAAGCGATTGAAAATCCGTTTTATTTGCTTGCGCCATCATGGGCATTATATCCGCTGTTGATTTTATCTACCTTAGCCACCGTGATTGCTTCACAAGCGGTGATTTCTGGTGCATTTTCCATGACCAAACAAGCCATTCGTTTGGGTTATTGTCCGCGCATGACAGTTTTGCACACCTCAGAAAGTGAAATTGGACAAATTTATGTGCCAATGATTAATTGGTTGTTGATGTTTGCGGTATTTGTTTTGGTGTTAAGTTTTGAATCCTCTTCAAGTTTAGCGTCAGCTTATGGCATTGCGGTCACAGGGACAATGCTGATTACCACCATCTTGTCGTTTATGGTGATTCGCACACTCTGGCAATGGAATAAAATCCCCAGCTATGGATTTTTAATCTTCTTTTTCAGCATTGATTTTATTTTTCTCGCCTCAAATAGCTTAAAAATTTTTTCTGGTGGCTGGCTGCCGTTAGCGATTGGCGGTTTGTTATTTTTATTAATGATGACATGGATTCAAGGACGTACTGTTTTAACCCACGCTTTAGAAGAAAAGAAAGTTTTATTTGAAGAATTGGAAGAAAAAATTAAAATTAACGAATTAGTCACCGTGAAAGGCACGGCGATTTATTTAACGAAAATATTGCATGGTGTACCGCAGGTTTTATTGCATAACTTGGAACACAATCACGTTGTACATGAAAAAATTATTGTGCTGACCGTGACAACAACGACTGAACCCTTTATTGATGATGCAGATAAGCAAATAAAAATTCGCGCTTTTGGTAGTGAGGGGCAGTTTTATCGCATAAAACTTTATTTTGGTTTTATGGAATCTCCCAATGTATACTCTGCTTTAAATTTAGCTATCAAAAAAGGGCTGGACATTGATTTGGATGGCGTGTCATTTTTTATTGGAAATGAAGATATTGTTTTTAAACCGCGTAGTCAATTCCCCGTTTGGAAGCGTGAGATTTTTTTGTTTTTATTCAACAATACAGGAAGTACCATTGATTTTTTCAGTCTTCCTGTTGAAAAAGTGATTTCTTTAGGCGTGAGAGTTCAGTTGTAAGGCTACATAAAATTTCAATTTTTAACTAAATGTTAAACATAAAAAACTGATTATACTTAGTGTCGTCAGTTTTTATTTATCGACCCTACATAATACACAATCCAATTATTTATTTTCAAACATAAAAAAACCGATTACATTGCTACAATCGGGTTTTAGATTTAAGAGCTTGGCACAGCTTAACTTTCAGCATGGCAAAATCAAGGCAAAAACTCCTAACAAAACGTTCAAATTTCCACCGCTGGAAAAATACATATTTTCATCAATCATTAAAACAGTTTGGCTTAATTTGAGAAACTTCCAATCAATACCATTCGTCACAACGCCATAAATAACTTCAATCTCATTTTGTTCCTGCTTATTAAACAATTGCGCCGCGACCATCTCCGCCCCAGCTTGCGCCAAACCTTCTTCAATACTACGGTTCTTTGCCTCAACGATGCACACAATCGGACTATCTAACGCTAATAAGCGGCTTTTTCCTGCCACAATGTAATCACAAATGCCCGATAATTGCTCATTAATAGTTAAGCTGCAACCAGAAAAAATGGTAATACTTTGCTGTGAATGCTCATAGACATCAAATAAAATCGGCGTGATTAAATTTTCAGAGCGAGATTTTTCTGAAAATGTTGAGGGTAACATCTTGGCAACTTCCAAACTGTGCAAGAGAAAAGCACTCGGAGGAACTTCTTGAATATGCGGAAATAAATCAGTGACTTGGTAAGTAATTGCCAATTTTTTAGTCAATTCTTTGAGCGTTTGATAATCCGAATACGACATAATTTTCTCCTTTTTTACAAGCATAAAAAAACCCATTTTATCATACGATAAAACGGGTTTTAGATTTAAGAGCTTGGCACAGCTTAACTTTCATATTGCAAACTGCTTTCACTTAAATCGGCACTAAGCCGTTTCACTTCTTAAGTTCTGGTATGGGACGGAAAAGTTCACTCTCGTTATGGTCATCAAGCAAACTGAACTCTTGGGCGGTATCAGCCTGTTATCCTTAGGCAGTCCTTTTATCCGTTGAGCGATGGCTTTTCGATACTACCCGAAAAAACTTGACAGCCCTTTTTACAGTCATATACTCAGGTATATTATTTTACTGAATGAGGTCAACACCATGTTACAAACCAAACCTGCAAAACTATTCAAAAACGGAAATTGTCAAGCCGTGCGTTTGCCAGTGGATTGTCGGTTTAACGTCAATGAAGTGTTTATCATCAAAAACGAACAAACTGGCGATGTGTTGCTTTCTACCAAGCCTAGCGTCAATGTTTGGGAAGAATATTTTAGCTTTACGAAAACACTGACGGATAATCACAGCTTTATGGAAAGCAGAGAATTAAATCAGCCCCCGACAGCAGCGGGTATTTTCGATGATGTGGCGGCATAACCACTATGTTTTATATACTAGATACCGATATAGCCAGCTATATCATCAAAGGACAATACCCACAGTTGCAGGCTAAACTGGAATCAGTGTTACCTTCACAAATTTGTATTTCTGCAATGACCAAAGCCGAGTTATTTTATGGACTAAAAAAGTTGCCAAAGAATCACCGTTTGCATATTTCAGTGAAGAAGTTTTTAGAAATTGTGCAAACGCTGGACTGGAACGCAGAAGCCGCTGTTTGGTACGCCGATATTCGCCATCAACTGATTAGCACTGGTCAGCCGATTGGCGAAATGGATATGATGATAGCTGCACACGCGCTGTCTGTGAGTGCGGTGTTGGTTTCAAATAATCAAAAACATCACAGTCGTATTGATGCGCCGTTAATGTTGGAAAACTGGCTTGATAACAAGTGAATTGAGTCCCAAGACTTTTCCATACAGAACCACCGGATCACCTAGACCCTCTTTCGTACCTGCTCGACCTGTCCGTCTCGCAGTCAAGCAAGATTTTCATGCGAATCAGAATATAACGCTGTAAGTTAATCTAAGCTATAATCAATTATACAGATCGATTTTTCATAACGTGAGGCTAGAATGCGTAATATTAATGCTTTACAAACTGAGTTTTTTTCCTCTATTGAGCAAGTGAACTCTATTGAGCAGTTGGAAAAAGTGAGGGTTTTTTATCTGGGCAAGAAAGGTGTTATCAAAGACCTTTTTGCTGAAATGAAACTTATACAAGACAGTGAGCGTGTTACCTATTCCCAGCAATTAAACGCTTTTAAACAATACATAGAAAGCACTCTGCAAGCTACTGAATGTGCATTAAAAAAGAAGGAAACGGATAGAAGAATCAAAGAAGAATGGGTTGATCTGTCTTTGCCTGGCACAACCAATCAACGTGGGGCCCTGCATCCATTAACGCAAATTGAAAGAAATTGCTTAGATGTACTTTATATGCTTGGTTTTAAATTTGTGGACGGACCAGAAGTAGAAACTCCTTTCCATAATTTTGATGCTTTAAATATTCCTGAGCATCATCCAGCACGAGACATGCAGGATACATTCTGGTTAGATAATCAACTGTTGTTACGCTCTCATACATCGACAGTTCAGATAAGAGTTCTTGAAAATGAGAAAGAACTTCCAATTAAAATTGCATCACCTGGCAGGGTATATAGAAATGAAGCTGTTGATGCTACACACCTTGCATGTTTTCATCAATTTGAAGGTCTGTGGGTAGATGAGGGGGTGAAGTTTTCTCACTTAAAGGGAATGCTAGAGTTTATTATCAAAAATATTTTTGGTAATGATTGGGATTATCGGTTTAAGCCTAAATTTTACCCTTACACCGAACCATCAATTGGCGTTGATATTCGTTCAAAAACAAAAGATGCTAAATGGATTACTGTGGTTGGGGCGGGAATGGTTCACCCCAACGTGTTTAAATTTACAGGGCATGATCCAGAAAAAATAAGTGGTTTTGCTTTTGGGCTAGGTGTCTCACGCATGGTTACTATGGCGCATAAAGTAGAAAATATGAAAAGTTTGTACGAGGGTGATCTACGTGTTCACCAAAATTTAGCCCGAAAAAAATACATATAGAAGGAAGCTAGTCAATGAAAATATGTGTCGATAGTTTGCGTAAATACATAGATATTCCAGCGGATGTTCGTGAGCTTCATGAACTCATGGAAGATATTGGGCTTGAAATTAAGCGAGTAGATAATTTAGAAAACAATACCGTATTTACACTAGAGCTTCTTGCAAATCGTGGCGATCATCATTGTTATGTCGGCGTGGCAAGAGAGATACACGCTAGAACAGGTGGAAATATTCGCATTCCTCAACCGCGATTCCAAGATAAAACAGAAAACTTAATTAATGCCGATGTTAAAACAGATAAGTGTCTTAATTATGTTTTGGCAGAATTCAAAAAAACAAAAGGGAACGAATTTAGTCTTGATGAAGACAAAAAAAGAATGATTGAAATATCGGGTACAAATTTAGTATCCGCTGTTGTAGATGTCACAAATTTTGTCAATATCGAAATGGGTCAACCGCTTCATGCTTTTGATGCCGATAAAATCAAAGGAAAAATTCAAGTAAGAGAGGCTGGTAGCAGTGAAAAAGCAAGGCTACTTTTCTCTGAAGATGTTTGCGAAGTTCCTGAAAGAACAATAGTCATTGCTGATGATGAAAAGATATTAGCTATCGCTGGTGTTATGGGGTGTGAGGAGTCAAAGCCAACAGAGGAAACAACCCGTATTTACCTTGAAAGTGCTACATTTGATCCTGTAAAAGTGCGAAAAGCAGCTCGCCATTTTGGAATTCAATCACAGTCTTCTACACGCTTTGAAAGAGGGGCAGACCCTGTGCTTGCGGTTACTGGAATAGAAAGAGCAGTTGAGTTATTTGAAGAGGCTGGCTGGAGCTTGGCGGCTCCGATTTCAATTGTGCAGAAATGGGATTTTGCAGAAATTTCACTTCAACTTAGCATCGACAGTATCAATGAATATTTTGAGTCAGCGTTTTCCGTAGATCAAATCATACAAATTCTGAAACGATATGGTTTTTCTGTATCACAAACATCTGCTAATAATTTTTCAGTCTTAGTTCCATCTCACAGAATATGGGACATTAAAGATTCAAAAGATATTTATGAAGAAATAGCACGAGGAATTGGCTATAACAATCTTCCGTCATCTGTCCCCTCAACGGCTGCCGGGATTCAACCGCAACAAAATCAGCTAAGAAAGGAACTCATCGAAAATACGCTGATCGGTGAGGGGTTTTATGAGGTTTTTACCGATGGTTTTTATAGTGATGCCCATCGTAGCAAAATGGAAATAAAAGAAGGACACCCTTTGTGGGAGCATGTTAGCATCGTTAATGCTGGGGATCGTTCTTATTCATTGTTAAAAAATAATAACCTTGCACAGGCTATGGAGTTAGTTCTTACCAATGTCCACGTCAAAAACACCAATATAAAAGCATTTGAATGGACAAGAACATTCCATCCTAATAAATCTGCTGAAAACGGTCTTTGTGATGAGAAAAAAGTTCTTTGGCTCATTGCTTACGGTGAAAACAAAACACCGAACTGGAGCGAAAAGAGCAGAAATGTTGATGTTCACTACATGAAAGGACTTATCGAAGAATTTTCCAATTTACTCAGTATTCAGCTTGAGATTCGGCAAACTGAAAATGATGACATTTTGCCAGTCGGTCATTGTCTGCATCCAACAAGAAGAGCTTCTGTTTTTTTACAAAATAAGCTGGTTGGTGTTTTTGGAGAAGCGCATCCTGACGTTATTTCTTCCTGGGGTATAAAATCCGGTCGCCCCTGTTTTCTTGAGTTATCGCAAGAAATTTTTGACTTCCCGCCATCAGAAAGGGTTTATGTTACACCCTCAAATCTTCATCCGGTTATTCGAGATGTTTGTTTGCTCTTGCCACAAGGCTTACATACCCTTGAGGTTGCTAATTATTTGAAAGAAAGTTCGGATTGGATTTCTGAGGTCAATGTTTCGGATTTATTCAATTCGCAGGCTACTGACAATAAAAACGCGGTCACTTTTTCGCTAAGTTATAGTTTAGAAGTTGCGCAAAAAAGTAACTTTACGGGTGATGAAATTAATCAGGAAACAGACCGCATAGTTGGAATGACTTTGGAAAAATTTAAAAATTTCCAATTAGAAAGAAGATAAAAAATGTTTGAAACTGATTAAACGTTTTTTTATGTAAAAAGGTGCGAATGTAAAAAGTACAATATACGCTGTAACGTTGTTTTGTATTATTTATATTCGCATCAAATTTTTAAATTCAAATCAATATTGATATATGGCTGTTGATAAATTTGAAGGAACACTAGCTCCCATAGCCGAACATATTTTTGGTATGAAAGATATTTTCTTAAATTTATGCAAAAAATATCAAACTCCATTTTATGCGTATGATAGTGAAGCTATTGACAAGTCTGCAACAAGATTTTTTCAAGCCTTTAACTCAAATATCCCAAAATTTAAATATTATTATTCTGTTAAGATAAATAGCTATGAAAAAATTTCTTCCAGAATTATTTCATTAGGAGCAGGTCTTGAAATAGCTAGTTTAAGAGAGTTATCAATGGCTTTAGAATCGGGGTGTAAAGATTTACTTTATTATTCTCCAGGAAAAACGTCAACTGATCTTAAAGAAATTATAAACCATCGACAAAAAATTATATTACATATAGATAGTTTCAGTGAGCTTAATAGAATCGCATCTCTTTTATCTTCCTTAAATTCTCCTTTGAGAGCAGCAGTAAGAATTAATTTTACAAAATGTAATAATTGGTCTAAATACGGAATACCTTTAGATGATTTGTTATATTTTTATGAATGTGCTAATAAAATTAGTGGATTAGATATTCAAGGAATTCATTTTCATACTTCTAGGAATCTTACTGCCGAACCGTATGTTCAATCTATTAAAAAACTTGGTATGTATATTAGTGAGAATTTCTCTGATCCTTTAGTAAAATCTCTCAAATATATTGATTTTGGTGGTGGCTTTGAAAGAAATGCAGAAGAAGGAAGGTATTCTTGGTCTAAAATTTCAAATTCTAATAAACCATGTGGTTTTAAAAGCCTTGAATCAGACTCTATAGAGACTTATGCTAATGAGATAGGAAATGCTATTAAAAAATATTTAGCCCCACTTATTGATGTCTGGTACTTTGCAGAACCAGGAAGATATATTTGCCATTCTGCGATGCACATTGTTTTATGTGTTGTTGATATTAAAGATGATATAGTCGTTGTTGATGGTGGAGTAAATCTAGTAGGTTGGCAAAGATTTGAACATGAGTATTTTCCAATTATTAATCTTACTCATCCATCATATACCGAAATTAATGTAGAAATTCATGGGAATTTATGTACCACATGGGATTTTTGGGGGTATAAGTGTTATGCAAGTCATTTTGAAGAAGGTGATATATTAGTAGTAGCGAATCAAGGTGCATTAACCTGGTCATTGGCTCAGAATTTTATTCAACCAATTCCGCTTGTTCATAGTATGAGGTAATTATGATTTACACAAAAGAATATATAGAAAGCCTTTCTTATCCAGATTTTGTTGGCTTAATCAATCAATGGAATGTATTGCCAGGTGCGCATACTACTCTATCAAAATGGGGAACTTTCTCACACATGGACGAGACTTCTAAAATATTAGAAGTGGCTTGTACAACTGGTTTTTCATCTAGGGAATTAGCACTTCGCTTTAAATGCACCGGAAAAGCTTTTGATCTTTCAGAGACCTCAGTAGAAAGAGCAAAATTGAATCTCAAACGCTATACACCATCCGTTGATATTTCATATTTTCGGGCTGATGCTTTGACATTGGAATTATCTGAGAAGTTTACTCATATAGTTGTAGGAGCGTCTTTAAAATTTATACCAAATCCAGAGATTGTTTTAAAAAAGTGCATTGGATGGTTGGAAGATGAAGGAGTAATTCTTGCCTCTCCTTTTTATATTAAAGAATCTATTCCTAACGATTTAATAGTAAAAGCAAAAAATGTTTTTGGCATTACACCCACTACAGAAACATATAAAGAAGTTATGCGGCTATATAGCGAACTAGAAATATTATATGAAGATAGATGTGATATTTTTCAAGAAACAGACGAAGAAATAAATAATTATTGCCACCACACTATACATAGAGCGTGTGATATGCTTAATATTAGTGATGATTCTGTTTATTTATCAATGATAGATAGATTGCGTGAAATTCGTAATATGTCTAATTCTTTGCGTCCATATCAAAGCTATTCAGTACTTATTTTACGTCATCGTAATTGTGTTCACCCTCATCGTTATATAGAGTTATTTTAATGATATTATCAGGCAAAGCTATTAGTCTTGCTAGAGAAGCTAACGATATAATTATTGAACCTTATAATAAAAGTCAAATAAATCCTAATAGTTATAATTATCGTTTAGGAGAAAATATAAAAATATACACTGGATTTTCTGATGGTATTCCAATTTTTGAAGATTATGTAATTCCTTCGGAAGGTTTTGTATTATTGCCTGGTCAAATGTACCTTGGTCATACTTATGAAAAACTTGGAAGCAAGAAATACGCAATGTCTCTTATTGGTCGTAGCTCTATAGGAAGATTAGGTCTTTTTATGCAGCTCTCTGCTAATCTGGGTCACACTACTTCGATACACTGCTGGACATTAGAAATGTTTGCAGCAAAACCAATTAGAATTTATCCAAAAATGATTATAGGTCAAATTTCTTTTTGGACTAATTGCGGAGAAGTCAGCGAATTTATCAGTGAATACATAGCCACTTCTCTTCCTACAGAAAGTCTTCTAAAAAGATAAAAAAAATGATATTAACTGGCTTAGAAATAAAAAAACAAGTTGAAATTAAAAGAATAAAAATTTCTCCATTTAATTCAAATAATTTAAGTACAAATTCCTATGATTTGCATCTTGATTCAATGCTAATACGCTACACATCGGAAATATTAGACCCACGTTACCCTCCTAGTTATGAAGAATTTACAATTCCCGAAACTGGATTTGTTATGCAAAAAGGTGATTTTTTTCTTGGATGCAGCAAAGAGGTAATTGGAAGTGATTATTATGTCCCTTTAATACACGCTAGGTCTGGTATTGCTAGGTTAGGGCTTTTTGTTCATGTTACTGCTGATTTAATAGATATTGGGTCGCATGGTCAAACAACATTCCAGTTATATGCTACTTTACCTGTCATTTTGTATCCCAATGTTAGTATTGCGCAAGTATCATTTTGGGTTCCAGAGGGTGAAATAGAGCTATATGATGGTAAATATCAGCGAAGTAAAGGCCCTATAATATCAAAAGTTCATCAAGATTGGACTGACCATAATGATAGATAGCTATTTAGATAAAAAAAATAAACTTACAGATGAGTTTATCAAATTCTTTTCTAACGCTAAATTTGAAATACACGCGCCAGAGCCACTAATTCCAAAAACCGATAACACTATTCTTTTCACTAACTCCGCCGTCGCAACACTTAAGTCATACATGCGAGAAGAATCACTTTTGTATCCAGGGTTTTGTGTATGCCAACCTTGCCTACGAACACAAGGACTTAGTGATATAGAAAATCAAGAATATATGATGTTTTTTCATATGGCGGGAGCATTTTGTACTTCAAGATATTATGATAATTTTGTTGAAAATATATACGAATGGTTTACTAAAATTATTTCTATTGATCCGAAAGATATAGTTTTTCACATGTCGAATGATCATAATGATCTTGCTGAACCTTGGAATAATTATGACATTAAAATTTTAAATAACCAACGACCTCAAGAAGAGTATGAATGGTCTTTTGGAGTTGAAAATGTGTATGGGCATGGAATTACTTTTGCATTTCGTCAACATGATAATTCTTTCAAAGACGTAGGCAATATTATGGCTTTTTATTTAAACGATAAAATATTGGCTTATGGATTAGGATTCGGAATTGAAACAATTATGTCTCGAATTGAATCTTGTCGTTTTCCATTAAATATGTCTATTATAGGAAATATAATATCATTTACCAATGATAATAAAGAAATGCGAGTGTATGCTGATTTATTACAATCTGCAATAGTTATGTTTCGTATAGGTATTTCTCCTGGAAAAAATGGAAAACGACATGTGTTACGATCTATACTTAAGTCTCTTGTAAGCATTATAAATGATCTAAAAATAGATATTGATACGGTTTTATTACATGCGAGTAAATTTGAATTATTAGAGTTTATTTCTGGTAATTATGCCACCTGTGCTTTAGAAAATTTTTTAAAATCTAAAAAAATTAAAGAGACAACTAATATAATAAATCAAGATATTTCAATTGTAGTAAATAAACCTATAAATATAGAAAGTATAGAAAATAAAATTAGCTTTTTTTTAGGTGATGATATTAAAAATCTAAAAAGTATAGAGTGTATTAGTGTAACTGATTTTGAAGAACTTCCAATTTCTGCAAAAAAACGGCTTGGCATCCACGAAAATCAAGTAAACTTATTAATTAGACTTTCTTTCACTGGAATAAAAAAAGAACAAGCAAAAATATTTTCTGAATATATTTTTAAATTAGTTAATCAAAAATGAAAAATTTATTAATAATAACGTTTGATATTATATATCCCAACGAGCCACTCATTCCATATCCTATTGGTAGCATTATTTCATCTTTAAAGAGCGATGCTTATATTAGAGAAAGTTATAATATTCATTATAAATCATTCAATATTTATGGTGGTAATTTATTATCAATAAAAGAAATAATAGAAATCCTATTAAAAATAGTAAATTTAAATGATATTAATATAATTGCACTAGGTTGTTATTATTGGAGTGAAAGGTATATTAACCCTTTAATATTTGAATTAAAGAAAAATGGATTTAATGGAAAAATAATACTAGGCGGGTATCAAATACAGCCAAAAACATGTATAGATGACTATCCGTTAGCCGATTATTACATAGTTGGATACGCCGAATTATCTATTATAAAAATATTAAAAAACACAGAGGAAGTTAATGAAAAAATAATTCAAAATAATATTGATCTAAATAATATTCCATCTCCATACCTAACTGAAGTTATTCCTATATCTAATTATCAAGGAGAAGTTCTTCTTGAAACAAAAAGAGGGTGTCCTTATAGATGTACTTTTTGTGCGCATAAAGACATTATTTCTCATAAAATATATAAAAATAATTTAGAGAAAGTATTTATGGAACTACTTTTTATGAAAAACCATAATGTTAAACAAATAAATATAGTTGATCCAATTTTCAATATGGGTAATGATTATATTGAAATATTGAAAGAAATGGTTAGAATAAATATTAATTCATTTTTAACAATTCAAACTAGATTTGAATTAGTTAAAGGCGATATTGGGAAAACTTTTTTAGAGCTTTGCTCACAACTAAATGTTCGCCTTGAGTTTGGATTGCAAACTATTAATATAGAAGAAAACATTATAATCAATAGGAAAAATAATATTGACCAAATAAAAAAAACTATCTCAGAACTAAATAATATGGCTATAAAATATGAGATAAGTTTGATTTACGGTCTACCTAATCAAACTATATCTAGTTTTAAAGAAAGCGTTAAATTTGCAAACGATAGTGGCTGTCAAAATATAAAAGCGTTCCCATTGATGCTTTTAAAAGGTACTGAGCTTTTTGAGCGAAAAGAAGAGTTTGGATTTAAAGAAGGTCTATGGGGTGAATATAACCTACCAGTTGTTATGGAATCTAACTCATTCTCTTTTGATGATTGGAAACTAATGGAAGAAATCGCCTCATCAATTCATTGTCTTTGACTTAACTTTGTTTTGTATTAATTACCACCGCCCCTGCGCTTTCAAAATTTCTACAATATCCTGCGGAACAGCATCGCCAATCTTATCACCGTGCTTTTTTCCGCATCTCGGCAAAATACTCTACATTATCAAATTTAACCGCCTCTGGCTGAGGGTTTGGCTTTTTTATACGCTCTTGTAAGCTTTTACGGCTTGGCAAGCTGTTTCTCGCTGAATTCAAAGGTTAAATGCGTCACCCTGCGCCCTGTTTTGCGCTGCGTCCACGAAATTTTATAATTTGAATAAGCATTTTTAGTCATCAGACATAAAAAAACCCGACCGCATTTCTGCAATCGGGTTTTAGATTTAAGAGCTTGGCAATTCCCTACTTTCACATGGCAAACTGCCACACTATCATCGGCACTAAGAGGTTTCACTTCCGAGTTCGGGATGGGATCGGGTGGTTCACTCTCGTTATGGTCACCAAGCAAACTGGTGTAGTCAACGTATCTTGACTGTTTTGGAAATCTGTTTCAGTTCTCTAGTTTAAAGCTTTTATGTCGCTTATATAATCAACCCAAACTGATTGGGTGTTATAGGGTCAAGCCTCACGGGTAATTAGTACACGTTAGCTTCACACATTACTGCGCTTCCACACCGTGCCTATCAACGTTGTAGTCTCC
>Ga0316608_1000781_pt1 | contig 13817 bp, 8 predicted proteins | sample MIS2016152B_MG_FD_207673 | JGI IMG/M metagenome (GOLD analysis project Ga0316608, IMG submission 207673) | Microbial mat bacterial communities from Middle Island sinkhole, Lake Huron, Michigan, United States - MIS.2016.152B | ecosystem: Environmental > Aquatic > Freshwater > Lake > Sediment...
ATTTATATGAAACTTTTTTATACGAAAATATAATTAAAAATATTAAAATATTGTTACTTTATGTTAATTTTATTTGGCTAACTCAATTTTTCCATCTTATTTTTACTTTAGGGACGCACACTAAATAAACTTTTTGAAATTTCGCAAAAAATAACAACCGAAGGAACAGAAAATGAAAAAGGAACCGGTTTAGGTTTATTACTTTGTAAAGAATTTGTTGAAAAACACAGCGGTAAAATTTGGGTTGAAAGCGAATTAGGAAAAGGAAGTGATTTTAAATTTACAATACCTTTGTGTAATGATTGACAAGTTTAGAATTTTTAAGGGCAAAAGATGTTTGCACTTTGCTTTTTCAACATTTGAGCAAAAGAAACAGAATTGCAAAAGCAAAGAGCAAACGATTTTTTTAATTTTTGTTGCCCTTATAAACACTAAACTTTTGGTGCTAAAACATGAAAATTCGTGCTAACACCAACAAAAACAAACAAATAAAAGTAAAACGGCTACGCCGTTCTACTTTTATGAATAATTTGATAGAAAATATTTTGGATTTGTAAACTGAATTATTAAATTTGATAGATACAATTAATAACGTAACTAATTGAATGACAAATAAAAAATGCTTATAACATGGTATATACGATAATTGCGGGCATTTGCGGTAACTTGAAACATTTTGCAAGTAATTTACATTTTACGTTATTGTAACATTTGTGCCTTGAAATCCCGCAACTACGTATATACCTGCTCGTTATAGCTAATAAAAATTTAAAAATGAAAAGATGAACCAACAAAAATCATTAATCAGGATATCAGAACTTTTGACAAGATTTCAAGTTCAAGTTGGAATATTAAATGCAAATGCGTTATTAGATATAAATGTAATTGCACAAGATACGCTAATTCCAATTTTTAAAATTGTTTTTGATTGTCCTGATTTATATAATGCAGACCATTTAATAGCTAAAAGTTTTCCTGCAATTGATTTAATTGATGAAAAGAAAAAAGTTACATTTCAAATTACATCGACTTCAAAATCTGCAAAAATTAAAAATACTTTGGAGAAAATTGTTACTCATCATTCAGATAAATTTGATTGGAAACACTACATTTATATCATAACTCAAAAGCAAGATAACTATGATAATAAAATGATAGAATTAGCAACAGAGAAAAAATTTGCTTTTGATAAAAGTAATATTTTAGACGCTAGCGATTTATTTAAAATGATTGCAAATTTGACATTTGATAAAATTAAAGAGATTGAAAATTATTTAGAATTACAATTCTCTGATATTAAATTTAATGAACAAAAATTAGATAATTTCATAGAAAATTTGCAAAGCAAATTAAACAATGAAGCTTTAACACTTGAATTGGAAGGCATTAAAAAAGCAAAAATAAATTGGATAAAGAAAAAGTTATTTTTTGAAGAAAAATTACCTTTTGTTTCAGGCACAGCACAAGAATTTCAATATGTCAATGAAATAGAAACATGCACTAACAAAATAAATGAGTATAATAAGAAAATTTCATTTCTATTAAACCAATTAACAGATTAATATGGATATTAACGAACAAATTAAAAAGTTAAACGAAGCCAAAAATAATTGGTTGACAAAAAAATACAGTTTAATGGCAAAAGAACCTAATGCCATTGGTAACGAACTTTCCCAAATAGAACAAGAACTAGATAAAGCAAATAAAAAAATTGCTGAAATTGAAAATGAGATAAATTCTTTAAAAAATCAAATAGAAAAGCCATTTTTAAAAGAAGAGACAATTGAAAATGTTAATAATTTTTCATTTGAAACAACGAAATTTTCTAAAAAAAGTAAAGAAAAAGAAGTTATCGATTTATATTTTCAAAAAGGAGAACTGAATTTTGATACAAGTTCAAATGATTATAAAGATTTTTTGAAAATAAAAGATGAATTAGATGAAATGTTGCAAAAAATTGGTGTAAAAAACGAAAAATTAATAGACAGTTCTTTAATTCATAAAAATGATTTCATTTATCATTTAAGCGATAAAATAATTTTTAAAGAAATATTGACAAAAGAAGAAGAACAACAAATAAATTCTATTAGAACAGATTATAAAGATGAGATAAAACGATTTAAATGGTTTGATAGAAGTATAATTATTAATTCATTGGTTTTAAGTTTAGCACATAATAATAAATTTGATGTTAAAAAAGCAACTTTATTACTAGATTTTCTTGCAGAAAATGAAGAAAATGAAGATGAACAAAATTGGCAAAGAACATTAGTAGGTCTTGTTTTAATTTTATGCAAAAATCATAATAAAATTAAAAAGTATCCTCTATTTATTGCAAAATTAAAAGAGCTACAAAACTTACCGAAGATACAGTTGGGTTTAGAAAAAATTGAAAATATACTAAGAAATCAGCATTATAAGGAACTTCCTTCATTCAATTTTAGTAACATTCCTTTTTTTGAAATGCCTCAAAATTGGTTTATACCTTTTCATACTGAAAATGAACTATTTAAAAGAGCAATAGACAATGCTTCTACTTCAATAAATATTGATGAATTGGAATTATATTTGAAAAATATACCATATTCTAATGCTTACAAATATGCAATTTGTTTATTCGTAGAAAAGGGTATTATTAAAGAATTTCCTCCCTTAAATAAAGAAGAAAAAAAGAATTGGAAAGAAATTAATAATGAACTACTTCGCCTTTCTTTATATTTTCACCCTTTTCAGCAATTAATTAATGAATGGTATAATTTTTTTTCGTCATATCCTCAACAAAAATTTAATAACTTATTAGAAGAAAAAATAACAATTTATGAAACAAGTTTGACCGATATAATTTTAAGTCAAACTAATCGAAATAAATTTAGTGCAGCTCTTGATATTAAAAATAAAAGATGGTCGGTTGCAATAACTAAACTTGAAAAAGTTCTTGAATTTAATTCAAAAGAAGAAGAGGTTTTATATAATTGTGCTATATGTCATACTGAACTTAAACATTTTAATGAAGCTATAAAATACTGGGAACAACTTGAAAAGTTGCTTCCAGAAAATAATCTTGCAACAATAAATATTGGAATATGTTATTTTCATGCTGAAAATTACAAAAAATCATTAAAATATTTGGTAAAAGAAAAGAAGGCTATAATCGAAAATAATAAACAAATATTAAATATTATCGCTATTTGTTATACAGAAACTGAGGAATATGAAAAAGCTATTGAATTTTATAAGGAATTAGAGAAGCTTGACATGACAAATTCTGACGTTAAATTAATGATTGGAAATTGCTATTGGGAAAAAGATTATATGAATGAAAGCATTGATTATTATTTAAAAGCAAATGAATTGCAAAAAAATGATTTTAATATTTTGAATAATATTTGCGGAGCATATGGTGTACAAAAAGATTATATAAATGCTGAAAAATATGGTAAATTAGCTGAGAAAATAAATAGAAATGGGAATTTAATAAATCTCGCAAGATTATACTATGAATTAAATGACCTAAATAAATGTATAAATTATTTAAATCATTCTTTAAAAGTTAGTAAAAATTCTGAAACGCTTGCAATTGCTGTAAATATATACTTCAATTTAGGTGATTTTAATAACGCTAAAAAATATGTAGAAGAATATCTAAAAATTACAAAAAAATATGATATTGTAGTATTTTTAATATCAATTAGCATAAAATACATTGATGAAAATCAAGAAGAAGCAATAAAAGAATTTAAAGATTTATTCGAAAATGTTAAATCAGATGATAAAATTTCAGGGATTTTTGATAAAATTTATAAGGGGTTTGAAAGCAAAGGTTTTTCCAAGGAAGATTTTGAACAACTGAAAAATAAGGTATTAAAGAAATAAAAAAATAGCTATAACATACAACATGCGATAATTGCCTGTTTCGGTGGAAGTTGTGTGCGAAAGTGCAAAAACAAACAAAAGTAGAAAATTGAAACGAACGTGCGGACACTCAGGCAACTACGCATGTTGTTTCCCGTTATGTTCAATAAAAACTAAACAACGATTGATAAACAATAAATAATGTTACAAGACTATATACAAAAACTTTCTACATATTATGACCAGCTTCTTCCGATTGAAAAGGACGCTGTTTCATTTCTATTAGTCTTGACGTTAAACAAAAAAATTAATGACGGTATATTAGATGAAGAATTTTCAATTATTGATTTCAAAGATACTTTGAACGAAATTGTAACCGTAACACAAAATGCGGATATAAACAGACAGCCAGAACCATTACAAAAAAAATTAAGTCATTATTTTTTGCATACTACAAAATCATCTGATTTCAATAAACTTGTTTTGACTGAATATGCAAAAGAATTTTGTCGTTTAATAGACAATAAATTAGATAATGTTTGGCTGAAAAAAACATTCCTTGAAAAAGTTAAAAATTTGATTGTCTTCAAAGAAGAAGAAATAAATACAATTGATGAATTAGAATTTTGGTATAAAACAAGATTTGAAGTAAACTCAAAAAAAATAATTCAATCTCATTTAGATGATTTGCAACGACTTGTTGATACAAAAGTTAATGAATTATATCCACTTTTGCGTAAACATCACGACAATTTAAAAACTCTGATAAATGAATTTCTCTTAATTTTCATAGAATTAGGTGAAAGAGCAACAGAAATGTCAGACATTCTAAATTTTAAAGACAGTCTAATAATAAGTGTTAGAAATTTGCATTATAAATTCCTATCAATTCCATATACTTCTGAAAATTATGAAAAAATAAAACTTGATACTGAAAATTATGAAAGAATTGAAAACCAGATAACAACATTTTTTGATAAAGTGGATAGAAGAATTTTAGCAATAAATGAAAAAATTGGTTATGCAAGAGAACGATTAAAAAATTTACACCAAAATTTTCAATTCAAAAATGAATTTATACGTAGAATTGAAAATACTTATCAGTATTTATTGGAAACAAGTTATAACGAAAAAGGCGAAATAAAAACCGAAAATAAATTTAATAAAACAATTCCATACTTTAATGAAAAATTCATTCAAATAAAACATATTAATTTTAATTTTGAAATTCGTCCTGATATACCAATCATTGATTATGATACTGAATACCAAGAAAAACAGAACGAACAACATAAACTTGAACTAAAAAAAGCTGATAATATTTCACTACATTTTGACAGATTAAAAAATGCAATAGAAAATGGTGAAATAATTGATTTACAGAATGAATTTTTTGAAATATTAAAAACTGAAAATTATTTTGATGTAGCTTTGAATATTTATTATGATTTACTCTCATATTTCTCAAAGCAAGAAGATTACAACATAAATATTTCAGAAATTTTGAACCGTGAAATAATAGAAGACATCGCAATATGGAAAATGAAAATAAGCAAACAGAACAATTAAGCGAAATTGATTTTTCGTTTCTTGCAAAAGAAAGTTCACAAAAATATTTTGCGGAAACAGATTTTGCACTTAGACAAGGCAGACATATTCAAAACAATGACATAGATAAACAACTTTATTCATACATAGAAAGCTATTTCGATGAATTGAAACTTTATTATCAATTTTTATTAGGCATGGTTCTAAAAGAAGATTATTTTGATACTGCAAAATATTATTATCTTGATTTTGAAGAAGAGAGTTATGGAAAATTTGGCAGCCAAAGGACAAAAGTTATAAATGACAAATATTTATTAATCGGAATTTTGTTTTTAAATTTATACAATGAAAAACATTTTGAAGTAAAACGCACGAATTGGAACGAAATAACAGAAATAATAACAGAAAAAGAAAAAAAAGATTTGTGGCTTAGATTGTTATTTCCAGATGTTCGGAATAGTCAAACAGCTTCGGAATGGAAAAGGGTAAAAGGCATTTTCAAAAATACAATTGATGAATTTGCTGAATTAGGTTGGGTTAAAATTATTGACAAGCAAGAACTTGAAATTGAAATAAACCCAAGTATTTATCGAATTGTAAAACTTTACCCGACAGAAATTGAAAATATCAGTTTATTAAATCAAAAAAATGGATAATTACCCAAGAATATACTCAATTAATACAGTTGGAATTAGGCAACATTATAATTCTGATTATCTTTTGCACCCGATAAGGACTGATTTTACAGGCAGAAATGGTGTTGGGAAATCTATCATTGCAGATTTATTGCAACTAATTTTTATTCCCAAACGAGATGATTGGAAATCAGGTGGAACAGATGATAGCTCAGGAAAAAATTTACGTAAAATTGAAACAATTCCTTTGCAAAGAAATTATATACAATTTGCTTATGCTTTTGTAAATATAGAAAAAAGCAAAGGTCGTTTTGTAACAATTGGCGTTTATATTCCACGTAACACAACGCCATTGAGACCATTTATTGTTTCTGCAAATCCTGATGTTGAAAATATTAAATCATATTCAAAACCTTTATTTTCAAGCGATTTTATTGGAACAGACAACCAAGTTTTGAATATAACAAATGAAGAAGTTGCTCGTCATTTACACTCAAAACACGATTTATTTTTACATTCATTTTACCAAAATGACGGAATAATCAAATATCATTCATTACTTTACAATAATTTAATTTTAGATATTGACCTAACAAAACAATCAAACTATCAATCTTTTGCAAAAGTTTTACAATCATTTGCAAGAGCAAAAACATTAAATATTAGTAAATCAGCAAGTTTAAAAGAATTTTTATTTGAAGACAATGCTTTTATCAAAAAACTGTTTGATGACCAAAAAGTTGAATTAATTGATAGAATGAAACAATATAGGGAAACCGATAATCAAATTCAACTACTTTCATTAAAACAAAATGCACTTGCAGAATTAAAAAAACTTGAAACAAATCAAAGCGAAGCATTTCTAAATTATCTAAAAGCAGATACATCATATTCGTATTATTTGTTTGTTACAAAAAAAGAAGAAAAAGAAAAAAATGAAACCAAATTACAAAAAGCGGTTGAAAATCAACAAAAATTAGAAAAAGAAAAGATTGATTTAGATATTGAAATCCAGAAAAGTGATATTGAATATAAAAGAGCAGATAAATATTTTACTTTTCTTACCGAATATTTCGCACAATATTCAGATTTACAGAACAAAATACAAGAAATTAACAATACCAACAACTTGTTAATTGATTTAAATAGTTTACAAAATAAAGAAGAAACTGAAATAAAAAACAACATAACTAAGCTTCAAACAAAACAATTTGAATTACCCAAAGACGATAAAATTGCTGAAATTGAATTAGTGAAAGATAAATTCAACGAAAAAATTGAAAAACTCAAAAAATTTGAGAATATTAAAATTTATAAAAATATAGAACAACTTTTTACTGATTTTGAGAATAACAATACACAGTATTTTAGCAGTATTCAAAGTATTGAAAAACAAATAAAAGAGAAAAAAGAATTACTTGAACTATATACTAATAAAAAAAGTGGTTCTTTGTTTAATTGGGCAATTAAAAAAGAACAACCATTAAATATATATCAAGAAAGTATTTTATTGTATTTCAAATCATTGAATACAGAAAAAACAAAAACTTTCGATAGATTTACAATTAATCCAGAGAAATTTCTCAACTCAACATTTGAATTAGTCGAAAACAAAGGTTTTTGGTTAAAAATCGGGGAAATAAACGAATTTATTCCTATCGTTGAAAAACAGTTTTTTGAAAACCCCAAAAAACTTGTCGAATTAATTGAAAAAGAACAAAACCAAATAAAAGAAGAAATTAAAACTTTAACACAAGAAATTTCAAATCTCAAAAAGCATGATTTTAATAGCTTAACCAAATTTGCTATTAATCCCGATTTATTACAATTTCCAACATTTGAGCCAATAAAAGAACTATTTGGATTACATAAAGAAAATGAAAATCAAAATTTTCTTCAACTTTTTTTAATTGCAAAACAAAATTATGAAAATATAATACAGAAAAAGGGAGTTGTTGCAAAAGAATGTGAACTTTTACAGCAAAGTATTGATGAAAAAAGTTTAAGTATAGAAAAACGAAAAAATGAAATAAACACTAAAAATGAACTACTTGTCAAAATCCAAGATGTAGTTAAAACTTCACAGTTAAACTTAGCATCTAAAAAATCGGAAATAGATTTGGATTTTGAAACATCAGAAACACCTAAAAAAATTGAAAAATTCAAAATAGACAAAGATACTTTCAGTAAAAAATTAGATGAACTACGTGAAACAGATAAAGAAATTCAGGAACGACAAAAAAAAGCTATTGAAGAATTTACAACATGTAATACAGCTAAAACAACATTAGAAAGTGATTTTGATAAAGCAAAAAAGGTAATTGAAAGTAAATTAGAAACTTATCGTAATAGAAGCAGTTTTGAATATGATAAAGAAACGAAAGAATTTAGTTTTGAAGAAGTTACATTATTAAAAAGTAATTTTGATACGGCAGAAGAAACGTATAAAAATCGTTATTTTGAAGTTGTAAATCAATTTGAAGAAAGTCAAAAGAATAAAAACGAAATACAAAACTCAAATTTTAATTTTTACTCACTTGAAAGTGTGTTATTAGGCAGTAGAATTAAACATTTCGACAAAATTTCGGAAGAATTGAAACAACTAAATGAAACGGTAAATACATTTGCAAATCTTCAAAAAGAAATTGTTTTAAATGTATTTACAAGCGTTGATAGTCTTTACAAAGAATACGAAAAACAAATAAACAAACTTAATCTGTATTTTATAAATCGTAAAATTAGCGATGACTTTACATTAAATATTGAATTTAAACCTAAAAAAAGCACAAATAAAATTGACGGAAAAAACGAACCAATTATCAATTGGGTCAGGCGAATGAAAGAAAGTGCAAAAAGCAGAGATTTATTTACAGAACAAGAAAAACCAGAAAAATTAATTGAAACAATTGTCGAAAAATTTTATGATACAAAAACTATTGATTTTAACGAACTTATTAATCCAAAAACGTATTTTGAATTGGAAACAAAATTCATTGATAAAAACGGCGTTCCACATCCACCAAGTTCGGGACAAGGTTATACAGTAATCGTTTTAATTTGTATAGCTCGAATATTTGTAATTAAACAAACTGATAATGTTCATAAAGGGATAAAATTTGTTATTATGGAAGAAATTGGAACATTAGATGATGTTAATTTTGAATTAGCTACAAAAGACGGATTTCAAGTAATAACAATGAACCCAAGACCATACAGTGTTTATTCTGAACAAGGTGCTTTCGTGCATATGCTCACAAAAGGAAAAGAAGACAGCGATATAAATTACAAACAATTAAGCGTTTTCAAAAAGAAAGGAATACAAGAAGATTTACAAGAATACATTTTAAATTCTGCAAAAAAATGAATTGGAAGCACTTAAAAATATTACATGATTACTATGAACAAAAATTAAATTCTATAAAACAGGATTTGCTTAACGAACCATTGTTAAATCAATACAATAAATACGGTTATTTTTCATCGGAACAATTTAACGAGTATAAAGGAATTTATGAAAGTAAGCATCTTAATGAATTTTTAAAAATCAATAATTTTTTACAAACTAACAATATAGAAGACAGTAATTTTGAAATTGAACAATTAAATATTTTACAACAAATTTACAACGATAAAGAACAAATTATTGAAACAGAAAATATATCACGAAAAGAAATTTCAACAAAATATTTCAACGGTTCTAAAATATTAAAGAAAAATTCAAAACTTTATGAAGCAGTTCTTCAAATATTAGAAATTCAAAATCTTGCGGAAGACGAAAATGATTTACAATATTTATGGATTTTACACCCAAAACTTGAAACAAAAGCAGTTTTATTATGTGAAAATGACAATTATATAAGAACAAAACAGAGAAATGATAATATTGAAATTTGGTATGCAGGCGGAGCAAACACAAATAAACTTCAATATGTTACAAAATATGATTGTCCAAAATATTATCTTTGCGATTGGGACAACAATGGATTAACAATATATCAACGGATTAAAACTAAATATTTTCCTGAAATTGAATTAATAATTCCAAACGAACCAATAAAATTTCTTGAAAAGCCGAAAAATCATTGGAAATCAAAAATGGATTATTCCTTGTTTTCAAATCAAGCAATTGAAATAGTTAAATATTTAGTTAATAATTCTTTGTGGATAGAAGAAGAAAGTATTAAATTTGATATTAACACATTAGCAAAATAGTAAAAATTATTATTATTGCTTTTGCGGTAAAATTGACAAATTTAGCACTTTTAAGGGCAATCGGTGTTTGCACTTTTGCTTTTTGCATAGTTCTAAATTTTAGACATTTGTAGTTAATATCAAAAAGCAAAAGAGCAAACGAATTTTATAATTTTTTGCCCTTAAAAAAACTAAATTTTGGTGCGAACTTTTAACATTTGTGCAAACACCAACAAAAAAAAAGAAAACAAAAAAACTGCGGCTGCCGCCGCAGTCATATTGTTGATAATGTGAATAATAATTAAATTGCAGTTGTTAATAAATTTTTCGATAAATTTGATAACTTACTGATTGATAGATAAAAAAAGAAAATAAATGAACATAACATACAACATAGCGATAATTGCGGGCTTTTGTAGTAGCTTGAAACAGAAGTGCATAAAAGAAACATTTGTGCTAATTTGAAACATAAGTGCCTGAAAATCCCGCAACTACGCATGTTGTTTTTCGTTATGTTTTATAAAAAAATGAGATAGTGGGAAATCACAGCAAAAAAGAAGGATTATTAGTGATTGATTTTATTGACAAATTTGGTAAAATATTAAATTACCACGTTGTTAATGAAGAAAAAATGTTTCACGGTCTTAAAGATACACCTATTTTAGATGTAACTTGGAGAAAAGATTGTGATGTTAGATTTCCTTTGTTCATTTTTGAGATTGAAAGCGAAATAACAAAATCTGCAACTGATAATGCTTTCAAAGTTTTCTCAAAACCAACATATAAATATCATAAACCATTATTTTTCTTTCATATTTTTATCAGTTATCACGAAACACAAAGATTAGAAAGTTTAATTGAAGGATATAATAAAGAAAATTATCAAAATTATATTTTAAACAGTTCCGATAATTACATTAATCTAATATTTGATATTTTAGACCAACATTCAAGGATAGAAAGCAAGATTGATTTGATTAAAATTTCAAACTTATTAATGGAATTCAATGATTTAACAGGATTAACAATTGAAAGTTTTTATCAAAAATTTATATCTGAAAAATTTCCTGATTTGTTCGTAAAAACCGATTTTCTAAATTCATACGAAAAAATTATAATAAGCACAAATTCAGATATTTTAAACACACTATATATAAATTATTTAAAAGAAAATGTTTATACTAATTATCGACAACCAAACTATAAAATAATGTTAGCATTTGGTTATAGTATTGTAACTCATTGTGCTATTGTTTCATTATTTTCAGATATTAATGAAGATGAAATGTTTAATTTTCTTTTAGAAATTGAAAATAGTTATTCACCTTTTGATTTATGGTATCCACAAATTAGAATGTCGGAAGATGCTGATTTTATAACACTTTCAGAATTTCCATTATTATTGACATTTTTGACATTATCTTTTAAAACAACAAAATATGCTCAATATTTTACCCGGAAATTGTTCATAATTACAGAAAGTTATTTAAATAGAGTTGGTTATGATAATGTTGCTTTACATTGTTTGTCGTGGTTGACGATAAGTTCAAAAATTTCAAATAGTATTGAGCATTTTAATTTTTGTAAAAAAATATTTGACGAAAATAATGGAATTGACAAACAGATTTTCAGAAAATTAAGTATTGGAATTAGAGAAATAAGGAAACTTGAAGAAGTAGAATTTACCAATCCAATTTTACTTTGTGATTTTAACGCTTGGAAATCTTTTTGCGATTTTGATTTCAAACAAATTAAACAGGAAAATTTACTTAAAATTATGATTAAATCGTTTTTACAAATGAATTATCCTAAACTTGAAAATACGATAAACGCAAGAAAACAATTTGCTTCGTATTGTTTAATGAAATCGCTGAATTAAATATGATTAGATAAAAATGAAAAAAAAACATAACATATAATAGCCGATAATTGCCGGCTTTGGTGCAATTTTGAAACTTTGGTGCTTTTTACGAACCGAAGTGCAAATTTGAAACGAAAGTGCTGTAAATCCGGCAACTACGGCTATTATTTTTCGTTATAGCCAATAAAAATCAAACTTTGATGGAAGAAAAGATAATAAAAATCAATAATCAAAGATTTTTTGTAACAAATGATTTTTCGATTGAAATTGAAAAAACAAATTTACCAAACAGTATTGGTTTTAGTTCTCATTTAAATATCTTATGGAAGATTGAAATTTTAGAATATAATAAAATTTCAAAAGAATTAAAAGTCAAAGTTTTAAATTATAAATCAAATGATGAACAAAAATTTTTACTGCAAAAAAAGAAAAACGAAATCAATAAAATTATTTTCGAAAAATTAGATTGGAAACAACTTGAACCTTTATTATATACATATAGAGAGATTGATTTGCAGGATTTAATATACAATAATAATAAGATAATAGCAGTTGAGAATAAAATAAATAAAGTAAATGAAAATGAATTTATAAAATCCTCAAATTCGATTACTAGAAATAATGAAAGAGCAATAAAACATACTGTTAATAAAATTGAAGATAAAAAAGAAATTATAAAACACACTTATAATCTCAGAATTACTGATTTCAAAATACAGTATGCTTGTGCAACCTTTAAGAAATTTTTGAGTGAAATTTATGAAGAGATTGAATTTGAGATAAAAAATGATTATTTAGAACCTAATTTTGATTTTATAAAATTTCATTTTCCAAAACTATTTAAATCAAAAATTATAACAGTAAAAATATTTATTGAATTATTGAACAATAAGATTATCACAAAGAAAGCTAAGTGTATTAATCAAGAAATTGAAAGTATTGATAAAGAATTTATAGATGTCGTTAAATATCAAAGAACTATAGAATTAATTAAAAACCCAAAGATTGATAAGCCGGATAAAACATTATATACATCAGAAGATATTTTTACCGAATTTGAAGATGAAAAATTAGGCAATATCTTCAACCAAAATGAGAGAGAGATTTTAGGTATTATTTTAGATAAAACAAATGTTAGGAATAGAAAACAACTTGAATATTTATCTGGGAAATTACAGTCGGATAAAGAAATAATTAGATTTACACTTAAATCAAAAAAAAATAATTTTGGTTTTCTATTTTATATTGATATTGGAGCAACAAAACATCATTTTGTTTGGGAACTTCTTAATTCTCATGCAACTTATATTTGGAGTTTTGAAAAAAAAGGACAAAATTTATCTAATTTGTTTCATCATATTAACAATACAATAAATATTATAAAAACAATTGGAAGAGATGAGTATAAACAAGAATATAAAAATCGTTTAATTGACCAAGATATCGATTTTGATTTAATAAGACATGATAAAGCAAATTCTGATTTTATAGACCATTTCCCAAATTGGAGAAAAAGATTAGATGAAAAAATTATTTAATATACAGATAAAAAAATGGCTATAACATATAATATGCGATAATTGCCTGCTTCGGTGGGTAATTGAAACAGAAGTGCATTATTTTACGAAATTGCAAATTTTGAAACAGAAGTGTTATTAATCAGGCAACTACGCATATTATTTTTCGTTTTGTGTCCTGAACCTTTCACAGTCAAGGAGAGGGTGCTTTAT